>Ga0256840_1003082_pt1 | contig 13853 bp, 12 predicted proteins | sample 355202metaG_FD_185969 | JGI IMG/M metagenome (GOLD analysis project Ga0256840, IMG submission 185969) | Hydrothermal vent microbial communities from Mid Atlantic Ridge, Atlantic Ocean - 355-202 | ecosystem: Environmental > Aquatic > Marine > Hydrothermal vents | place: Atlantic Ocean: Mid...
TAATGTTTCACTATTTTTTGTCCTCTCATTGAAAAATATTAATATTTTGTTGTGTTTCAGCTTTTAAAGCGGCGAATGTCTCATCAATAGGCGATAACCAAAATCAGATAATAAGCACTTCCATTGACTGGCTTGTTCTTGCTTGCACTAAGAAAGATCGGATAAATTTGTGTCGTCCATCCAGATAAGCCTCTTAGCTTATATCCAGGCAAAATTAATGCCAACACTACAAGCTGTTGATTGTATATGCTTAATATATTTTTCTTTTAATCTTTTACAGGTGAGTGCAAAAAAAGCTGACACATTTTTTGCATAATGAAGCTGAAGAGGACGAAACCGATTTAATAGAAGAAAAACTAACGGCTCTGTTTTTAACCAATCCGACCGTGGATCGAAAGCACCGCAATCCACCTCGTAAAAAAATCATCAGCGAGGCGATTGCTGAACTTTTATAATCGGCAGAAAAAGCATTGTTTTTAAAAAGAAAAGGCTTAACTTAATGGCAGTGAGGGTATACATGCGTACTTTTCTACACTGAAAGGCACGTCTTGCATACCCTGGCATAATACCCCGCCTTAAGTGGGTAACTAATAATCTGCCTTAAAACTAAATCAAGATGCAGACAAATCAATCTCATTACTCGTTTCAGTCAAGGTAATGCTTTGCTCTACTTGTACTAAAATTTTCTGAATGCCTTTGCGTGTTTTTGCATTAATCACTAATGGTGATTTTATTGAACCTTTAATCGTTGGTTTTTCTGCCTCACCTTCATTTTTATGCAAGATAATCATAATAATAAGGTCATCATTATTACCTTCTAAAGCTAATGCCGCCTCTTCTTCACTCGTTAAAGTAAAGCTATAGTTAATATTAAAATGTGTAGGGTGAGCGACGGAAAATAAAACTTCTTCGTTATCGACAGATTGCAACCAAAAAACTATATTACTCCCTTCTTGGTGGAAAAATTTAAAACGTGTATCGCTTTCAAATCCTGGTATTCCGTGTGGGAAAGTAATAATAGTATCTGGGTCAACAGCTTGCTCACCCAACAGTTTTGATTTGATTTCCATGATCGTCCACTACCTTTATTTATTTATGAATAATGTAACGTATCATTATAGAATAGATATTGAAAAATTTTTTAAAAATGGACATTATAAAAAAATATCATGCATAGACTCTTACTCCCCTTCTGCTGTTTACTTCTTAGTTCATTAGTCCAAGCTAATGAATCTCAGACACTTCGCCTAGTTAGCAACCAGTGGCCACCTTATGTCGATAGCAGTCTAGCGGGGCAAGGTTTAGCAGTTGAAATCGTCACTCAAGCTTTGCAAAAAAAGAACTATCAATCAACTTTAACTATTGATAGTTGGTCACGCGCCTTAGAAGGTGTTGAGATCGGCGTGTTTGATGCCACTTGTGCTATTTGGAAAACACCAGAACGCGAGCAAGTCTTATTATTTAGCGAGCCCTATCTTAAAAATAAAATTAGTTTCCTGAAAAAGAAAAGCCTCAGTCTTAATTACCAACAGCTCTCTGATCTGAAAGGTTTTATTATCGGTGTACTACGTGGCTATGCGTATAATGATGAATTCACACGGTCGCGTGGACTTATGAAGGTTCCTGAGAATTATGTTATCCAGAATTTGCAAAAGCTGAATCAGGGTGCAATAGAGCTTACACTGGGTGATGAACGGGTTATCAATTATGCATTACAGCAATACTTGCCTAAACAAATGAATACTTTCGAATTCCTAACCCCACCTTTAACTTATAGAGGCCTTTACTTTGCCGTCAGTAAGTCCTATAAAAATGCACAAGTCATTATTGATGACTTTAATGCCGCACTAAAAGAAATGCAGCGAGATGGCAGCTATGATCAAATAATCAGTCAATATCAATATTAATTATGCAAATACATTTAATTACTATTGGGCAAAAAATGCCTAGCTGGGTCAAGCAAGGTTATGATCAATATGCCAAACGTATGCCACGTGAATGCGAGCTAGTACTCAAAGAAATTCCCGCAGGCAAACGCGGTAAAAACAGTGATGTGAAGCGTATTGTGCGCGATGAAGGAGAGAGAATGCTAGCAGCATTGCCTAAAGGCGGCCTTATCGTTACTTTAGATATACCCGGTAAACCTTGGACTACGCCAAATCTATCTGAAGCAATGCGCGGCTGGTTGGATAGTGGGCAAGATATTGCTTTATTAATAGGTGGGCCTGAAGGCTTGGCTGATAGTGTCAAGCAAGCGGCTAATCAATCGTGGAGTTTATCTAAACTCACCTTACCTCACCCTTTAGTACGCATTGTTGTGGCCGAACAAATCTATCGCGCTTGGAGCATTAATAATAACCACCCTTACCACCGCTAATGACACCGTCTCTTATTTTGGCCTCAGCTTCTCCACGTCGCAGTGAGCTACTCAAACAACTAGATCTAGCTCACTCAATACAAATTGCTAATATTGATGAAACACCATTAGCCAATGAAAAACCAGCCGACTATGTACTACGTGTTGCCCATGAAAAATCTCTGGCGGTGCATCAACAATGCGCTCAAGGTAGCGTTGTTTTAGCAGCCGATACGTCGGTTGTTTTAGGCGATACAATTATGGGCAAACCCGACAATCTAGCTCATGCGCTGAGCATGTTAAGCCGTTTATCTGGAACAACGCACCAAGTGTATAGTGCTGTATCATTGCGCGGACGTATAAATCAGCAGGTATTAAGTATTTCTGATGTCACTTTTCGCATGCTTTCTGAGCAAGAAATTATTGACTACTGGCACACCGGCGAACCAGCAGATAAGGCAGGTGCTTATGCGGTGCAAGGTTTAGCTAGTATTTTTATCCAATCTATTCAAGGCAGTTTTTCTGGAATTATGGGCTTACCGCTCTTTGAAACTGCAAAAATTTTATCCAATGAAGGAATAAAGGTTTTCAATGAGTGAAGAAATTCTGATTAATGTCACCCCCTCTGAAACACGCGTTGCTATTGTTGAAAATGGGGTACTACAAGAAATTATTATTGAACGGTCTCAGCAACTGGGCTTAGTTGGCAATATCTATAAAGGCGTTGTTTGTCGTGTATTACCCGGCATGCAAGCTGCTTTTGTTGAAATTGGCTTAGAACGCGCAGCTTTTCTACACCTTTCTGACTTATCCAGCCAGGAATTAGAACAAAAAGGCTCGGAAAATATTGAGCATTATTTGATAGAAAATCAACAAATTATCGTGCAAATTACTAAAGACCCTATGGGCAGTAAAGGCGCACGTTTAACCACAGAAATTTCTATCCCTTCACGCTATCAAGTTTATATGCCCTATTCTTTAAAGGGCGGCGTATCTCAACGTATAGAATGCGACCAAGAGCGACTACGCTTACGCGCTTTTCAAGAGGCTTTCCAAGAAGAACATAAGTCCGGTGCATTTATAGCCCGAACTGCCGCGGAATGTGTTGATGAAACTATTTTAGAGTCCGATATGTTATTTCTCTTGAAATTATGGAGCTCTGTTCAAGAAAAAATAGCAGCCGCTGAGCCTCGCTCACTGATTCACTATGACTTACCTTTAAGTATCAGAACATTACGTGATTTATATACAGATACTATTGAAAAAGTAAAAGTCGATTCACGTAAAACACATCGACGCTTAATCGAATTTGCGACAGAATTTGTACCCGATATTGTCCCTATTATTGAACATTACACGCGCGACCGACCTTTATTTGATATGTACAATATCGAAGAAGAAATCGAAAAAGCTCTGGATCGTAAAGTCAATTTAAAATCAGGTGGTCATCTAGTTTTTGACCAAACTGAAGCTATGACGACGGTGGATGTGAACACCGGTGGTTATGTGGGTGGCAAAAACTTAGAAGAGACCATTTTCAAAACTAACTTAGAAGCGGCTCAAGCAATTTCTCGTCAACTAAGGTTGCGCAACTTAGGCGGTATTATCATTATTGATTTTATCGATATGCAAAGTGAAGATCATAAAAGTTTAGTTTTAAATGCTCTCGAAAGAACTTTAGAGAAGTGTCATGCGAAAACTAAAATCACCGAAGTCTCTGTTTTAGGTTTAGTAGAAATGACACGCAAACGAACGCGTGAAAGTTTGGCACATATTTTATGTGAGTCCTGCCCAACCTGCCATGGCAGAGGTGAGATCAAAACCGCTGAAACCATTTGCTTGGAAATTTTTCGTGAAATTATTCGCGAAGTCAGACAATATAATGTCAAACAAATCCTCGTTTTGGCATCAAATACGGTTGTTGAAAAATTACTGGATGAAGAAGCTGACGTATTAGCTGAGCTAGAAGCTTTTTTAAATATTCGCATCAAATTCAGATCTGAAACTGAATACACACAAGAACAATATGATGTTGTATTGATATAGGACTATGACTTTCCCGCGATGATTAAACGCATTACAACGCATTCGATTCGTATTCTTTTTTGGAGCTTACTGATTGTTGCTATCAGCATCACTGGTTTACGCTTTGCTTTATCTGGACTACATTATTTTAAGGTAGAACTAGAGCAGCAATTAAGTACGCAACTTGGCGCGCCTGTCACTATCGGAAAAATACGTGGCATATTAAAGGGACTAAAACCAGAGCTTGCCTTACAACACATCCAGATACAGTCTCAAAAAAACAACAACACTGATCTACACTTACAAGAAATTCATTTAGGGCTTGATTTAGTATCGGCAATACATGAGCCACTACTTGAAGCCGTACAAGTCTCATTGATTGGCGCTAAATTGTCCATTAAACGTACAAAATCTGGCGGTATTGCTATTCAAGGCTTACCTCATGAAGAAGATGACCCGCAACCAACCTGGCTTATGCAAGGTAAGCAATACAAACTTATCGACAGTGAAATTAACTGGCAAGATGAAAAACGTAATGCCCTTCCCGTACTTTTTAAACATGTCAATATCGCCATACATAATCATGGAAAAGAACATAAAATTTTTATTACCACGGACTTACCTGCATCATTAGGCGATTCACTCAAGCTGTCGATGACTTTTAGCGGCGATATGTTCACCCCCAAAAGCATAGAAGCTAAACTTTTTGTACAGGGAAAGAACATAAAACTAGATAAAATCATTACCGGTGATTTGCCTTTCGACCTTTCTATTGTTCACGGGCGCGGCGACTTCTCTCTTTGGAGTTCATGGCATGCAGCAAAAATGACCCAAATGAGTGGCTCAATTCATTTAACTAACACCGCACTTAAGCGTATTAGCGAGCAACATTTCCCCGTAGCACACCTGAAACTACAGTTCAATCTACAAAAACAACAGGAGCAATGGCTTTTAGCCATAGAAAATAGTACCTTAAGCTCACAAAACATCAATTTTGAAGTTGCTCAATTAGCCGTTGCCTTACAGCATAATGCAGAAGGTGAACTGACACATATTGCTCTAAACAGTCCAAACTTAAATTTAGGTCGTTTAAATAAAATTATTGGCCTAAACAAAGCCTTACCCGCTAACTTACAAAAAACCTTAGCAACGCTGGATATCACAGGCGAAGTGAAAGACCTATTATTTTTAGCCAATTTACCCGAGCAGACTTTTTCGATTAATGGCCAACTCAAGCATATAACATTCAATGCCATGGATAGTTTCCCTGGTATAAAAGACTTATCTTTATATATTAAAGGTAATGAGCAGCAAGGTGAAATTCAATTCAGCTCACAAAACTTGACGCTAGATGCCCCCACTTTATTTAGAACCCCTTTAGACTTCAACCATGCTTTAGGCGAGCTACATTGGCAACAACATGCTAAACAATGGGTCATTACTAGCCCACTACTAGAAATGAAAACACCGCATTTAGCCATTAAAAATAAATTACAGCTAACTTTCCCCAAAAGTGAACAGCCGCCTTTTATGAGTTTACAAAGCACTTTTGATATCTATGATATGACTAAAACGCCAGATTACTTACCTGTAGGCATACTAGAACAAGACCTTGTTAACTGGCTAGATAATGCATTTTTAGCGGGTCATGTTGAACAAGGGGGGATTTTATTTCGCGGGGCACTGCCTGACTATCCATTTATCCACCAAGAAGGCGCTTTTGAAGTTTTATATGATGTACAAGATGTTACTCTCAACTATGCCCCCAATTGGCCAAAAATCAACAACCTCGCCAGTCAAGTACATTTTTTTGCGGAAAGCTTAGAAATTAATATTAATCAAGGCCAAGCTAATGGGGCGAATATCAAACAAGGTAAAGTATCTGTTGCGTCTTTTACGGATAGTCATTACCTAAATATACAAGGCCTTATAAACAGCCACTTTGCTCAAGGTATAGATTTTTTAAAGCAATCTCCATTTAAAAAAGAAACCTTAGCCATGAGTGAGCTGCTAAACATACAAGGCTTATTTGAGGTCGATTTAGACTTAAAAATCCCTTTAAGAAAAATTCCTTTTAAAATTAATTTGGCGCTAAAAACACAAAAAGCTCAGGGAGAGATTCTTCCTGCGCGACTAAAACTTAAAGATATTGATGCAGAATTTCATATCACTGAATCAAGCATTACCAGTCAAACACTAACCGCTAAAACTCTAGGCTTTCCTATCAGCGCCAAAATCAATAGTCATGCTGAAGGTACTTTTGTAGCCATTGCAGGGCTAACCGATATTCCACATTTAAACGAGCAGCTTCCTAACCCACTATGGGAATACTTTTCTGGCGCAGGGCATTACCAAATTACCCTAGATATTCCGAGCGATGCTAGCCGTAGCAGCAAGATTGAGCTTAATACTGATTTGAAAGGCATTAACATTGACCTGCCCCCTTTTTCCAAACCAGATAACCAAGCACAACCACTTAACCTTAAACTAGAAGTTGCCAAGTCAGGCATCACCTCTTTGCATGCCAGCTATGAAAATCGCTTATCGCCTAATAATAGAATAGCTATTAAGCTAAAAAAAATAGCACCGCACTGGCAAGGCTTAGTACACTCACCCTTTGCCAATGGCAGTGTATTTATTCCTATTGAGTTTAATAAGAAATCTGAAATAAACTTATTACTCAACAAGTTAGACTTATCTGCGTTACAAAAAATAAACATCAAGAAAAATAGCACTCCTTTCTTGATACACGATTTTCCTGCGCTTAATATTCAAAGCAAAGCACTGCACTGGCAAGGTGTCAACTTAGGTCAATTAGAACTACTCACGCAGCCCGCACCTAATGGCTTATTGATTAAAAAGCTAGTGCTTAACACAGATCAAGAGCAATTAAGTCTAGTGGGGAACTGGCAGCAACAAGGTGCCACTAATAAAACCACGATAAAAGGTACTTTACACAGCAAAAATTTCGGACAATTATTGCACCAGATCCATATATCTGACAACCTGGTTAACACCACAGCCAATATTCAATTTACACTGAACTGGGCAGATGCACCTTACGCATTTTCCAGCACTAACCTATCAGGCGACCTTAACCTACAGATGACTAATGGACGAATCTTAGGGGTTAACCCAGGTCTTGGACGCATCCTAGGCGCCTTAGATATTTGGAAAATCAACAAACGATTGCATCTTGATTTTTCTGATGTGACAGAAGAAGGCTTAAGCTTTTCTGAAATCAATGCCGATATCACCATAGATCAAGACTTACTCAGTAGCAACAACTTTTACATTAACGCTATGCCTGCCAAAATAGACCTTTCAGGTACAACTCACCTCGACACTAAACAAATTAATATAAACGCGACAGTCCTGCCTAAATTTCCGATTGCTGGTACAATTATTGGTAGTATTGCCAATAGTGTAACAAAAACATTCACCGGTGATGAACATGCAGGCGGCTTTTTATTAAGTCTACTCTATAAGATTACAGGAACATGGGAAAATTTTGTCATCGTCCGTCAATTTGATCGAGTCACACCTGAACCCTTAAAAACACCGTAGACATCAAACACACCTTGTTTTTCGAGAAATAGTTATATGAGTAAATGTGCTGCCATTCAAATGGCCTCTAGCCCGAATATCAATTCCAATTTATTAGAAGCAGAACGATTAATTACAGATGCCGTAGCAGCAGGCGCTAAATTAGTTGCTCTGCCAGAAAATTTTGCACTAATGGGGCAAGATGAATTCGATAAAATAAAACAAAAAGAACAAAATGGATTGGGCCCTATTCAAGATTTTTTAGCCCAGACTGCAAAAAAGCATGCGGTTTGGATTGTTGCTGGCACGATACCTATCGCGGACCCTGACAATGAAAATAAAGTCATGGCAGCCTGCTTAGTCTACAACGATCTTGGTGAATGCATCGCACGTTATGATAAAATTCATTTATTTGACGTACAAGTACCTGAATCCAAAGAAGTTTACCGCGAATCAGATGGCATTAGTAAAGGCCATAAGCCATTAGTCATCGATACACCTTTTGGTAAAATCGGTATCGCAGTGTGCTATGACCTACGCTTCCCTGAGCTATTTAGAGTGATGCAGGAGCAAGGCATGGAAATACTCATTATTCCTTCAGCTTTCACAGCAAAAACCGGCGCAGCACACTGGGAATTATTGCTGCGTGCACGCGCTGTAGAAAATCTTTGCTATGTGATTGCCCCTAACCAAGGCGGTTTTCATGTGAATGGCCGACAAACCTATGGTCATAGTATGATTATTGACCCTTGGGGAACTGTCTTAGACTGTTTTAAAACGAACGCTGGCTTTGCCGCCGCCGACTTAGATCTCGCCCGTTTGCATAAAACGCGCACCTCTTTTCCTGTTCTTCAACATCGCCAAATTGCGTGTAAATAAAGAAATATAATGGATAACACAGTTTTACAACTCGCCAAACAAGCGATCTTAGTCCCGACCGGACTCCAAGAAAATGATATACATCGAGTGCTGGATCAATTAATCTCAGGTGCAGTAGATGATGGCGATATTTACATTCAATCCAGCCATTACGAATCCTGGGTATTGGAAGACGGTATCGTTAAAGAAGCTAATCACAATATTGAGCAAGGAGCTGGTGTGCGTGCCTTATCGGGCGAAAAAACCGGATTAGCCTATAGCGATAAAATTGAATTAGCCGAGCTATTAACGGCTGCAAAAAATGTTCGCGCGATTGCTCGCCAGGGGCAAAATGCTAAAGTTGCCATGACACCTAAAACGGGAGTTATTAAGCAACTGTACGCGCCACTCAACCCGCTACGTTCATTAAGTGACCAAGAAAAAGTTGATTTCTTACGCAAAATTGATGTCGAAACACGCAAAATTGATCCGCGCATAGAACAAGTCATTATTAGCCTAGTCGGCGTTCAAGAGCATATCCTAATTGCTAATCAAGGCAGTTCTTTACTTGGTGACGTACGCCCTTTGGTACGTATGAATGTTAGTGTTATTGTTGCCGATAAAGGACAGCGAGAACAAGGCAGTATGGGCGGTGGTGCACGCTCTGATTATAATTACTTCTTTGACCAAGATAGAGCACTTGGCTATGCCCAAGAAGCTGTCAGGCAAGCACTGGTTAATTTAGAAGCAATTCCCGCACCCGCCGGTAGCATGACCGTTGTTTTAGGCTCCGGTTGGCCAGGTATTTTATTACATGAAGCGATTGGTCATGGCTTAGAGGGTGACTTCAACCGTAAAGGTACATCTGCTTTCAGCGGTCGTATTGGTGAACGCGTTGCATCCTCTCTATGTACTATCGTGGATGATGGCACACTCGATAATCGCCGTGGTTCTTTATCTATTGATGATGAAGGCACGCCAACGCAGTGTACTACCTTGATAGAAAACGGCATACTCAAAGGCTATATGCAAGATAGACTCAATGCTCGTCTTATGAAGACACAATCGACCGGTAATGGTCGTCGCGAGTCCTATGCTCATACGCCTATGCCGCGTATGACTAACACTTATATGTTGGCCGGCGAAAGTGATCCCGAAGAAATTTTACGCTCAGTAAAAAATGGCTTATATGCCAAGAATTTTGGTGGCGGACAAGTTGATATTACCTCGGGTAAATTTGTTTTCTCTGCCAGTGAAGCTTACCTCATCGAAAATGGCAAAATCACTCAACCTGTTAAAGGCGCAACCTTAATTGGTAACGGCCCTGAGGTGTTAACCCGCGTGAGTATGGTCGGAAATGATTTAGAACTGGATAGTGGTGTTGGTACTTGCGGCAAAGAAGGGCAAAGCGTCCCGGTCGGAGTTGGTCAACCCACCTTAAAAATCGACGCACTAACCGTTGGTGGAACTAGCGTATAGCGCTTTTAAATACTTATAAATTATGCAAACTCAAGAAGAAATTAAGCGTTTAGAGGCAATTATTGCTGACTTATTGCTTGAAGCAAAAACGCAAGGCGCTAGCCAAGCTGATGCCGGCTTAAACGTAGATAATGGTTTATCAGTCAATGTTCGCCTTGGCGAAGTAGAAACGATTGAACACCACTGCTCTCAAGGGCTAGGTATTACGGTTTATTTTGGTCAACAAAAAGGCTCAGCAAGCAGTACTGATTTATCCCCTCAATCAATTAAAGAAACGGTGTCAGCCGCCTGTAGTATTGCTCGTTATTCCAGCGCTGATAGCTTTGCTGGCCTGCCCGATCCTGAACGCCTAGCAACAGATTTTAAAAATTTAGACCTGCATCATCCCTGGGAATTAAATGCCGAGGATGCAATCACGCTTGCCACACGCTGTGAAGATAGTGCACGCCATTACCATAGTGATATTAGTAATTCAGAGGGTGCCTCGGTTAATACTTATAGTGGGATTCGGGTTTTTGGTAATAGCTTAGGTTTTTTACACGGTTATGCTTCAACAAGACACTCGATTAGCTGCTCAGTACTAGGTGAGCGTGATGGCAATATGGAGCGTGATTATTGGTATAGCGTTGCCCGCAATAAAGACCAACTTGAAAAGGTTGAAGACATCGGTAAAAAAGCAGCCGAGCGTACTATTCAACGTTTAGGCGCACAAAGTTTAAGTACGCGGAAATGTCCCGTGTTATATTCTGCTGAAATAGCAAATAGCTTAATTGGCTCATTTCTTAGTGCGATTAGTGGCGGTAGCCTATACCGTAAATCGTCTTTTTTACTCGACAGCTTAAATACCAAGGTCTTCCCTGAATTCATACGCCTTTATGAACAACCCCATTTATTAGGCGCATTAGGGAGTGCGCTTTATGATGCCGAAGGCGTTGCCACACAAACTAACGATATAGTTGCTGACGGCATTGTAAAAAGCTACTTATTAAACAGTTACGCTGCCCGAAAACTCGGCATGCAAAGTACCGGTCATGCGGGTGGCATTCATAATTTATGTATTACACCAGGCGATAAAGATTTTACTCAACTACTTAAACATATGGATACTGGTTTGTTGGTCACAGAATTAATGGGGCAAGGCGTAAATCCAGTGACGGGAGATTATTCACGCGGCGCTTCAGGTTTTTGGGTAGAACAGGGAGTCATTCAATATCCTGTGCAAGAAATCACCATTGCTGGCAACCTCAAAGAAATGTTCCAACAGATTCTAGCGGTAGGCAACGATATAGATTACCGCAGCAATATTCGCACTGGGTCTATTTTAATTGAAGAAATGGCGATTGCAGGAGAATAGACCAGCTGCTCATTATTCACAGGCAAGTTGTAACAACACCAACACTTCTAAAGTCTTTTATCGGGGCTCTACATTGGGCATAGACCCCGGTAACGCTTGCATCACCTGACATAAATAAATGATCACGCAATGTGACAAATTAGTAACACCTCAAGATATCATAGACATTGCCGATAACTCGTTTCAAGTTACCAAAAGCATTAAAAAATTATGAATAATATTACTATAAAAAATAAACTCTATGGTCTTGCTGGGTTGATAACGGTATGCCTGATGATACTATCAGTTACTGCACTTAACTCTTTTTCAAAAACAAAAATTTTAAATGAAACCCTTGTTCTCATACAAAAAAGCAAGTCTGATATACTTATGTTGCGTAGAAATGAAAAAGACTTTCTTGCACGTTTAAATTTAAAATATCAAAAAAAATTCAAACAGAATTTTGATTATTTAATTGACGACATCGAGCAAGTCAAAAAAAATTCTCATATGCTGGGTTTAAATTATGAAAATAAATTAGCAAAACTTAGCCAGTATATTAATGCTTATAATGCATCTTTTAAGAGTATTGTGAGTATCAATCAAACGATTGGGCTAGATCATAACTCTGGGTTACGTGGAAAATTGCGTACAGCAGTTCATGATGTAGAGGATACTTTAAAGGCTTTAGGTGAAACTCAGCTAACAGCTGATATATTGATGTTACGGCGTAATGAAAAAGATTTCATGTTGCGAAAACTTGAGAAATATATTTCTAAATTTAACAATAACTACACTGTTTTTTTCCAACATTTAAGAGCTTCTGGCTTTGACAATACAACAAAAAATGTTCTCCATGAAAAAATGGCGCTCTATCAATCCGACTTCTTGAAGTTAACCGAAGAATATAAGCGGTTGGGGCTTACTCCAAAAGTTGGACTGCATGGAAAAATGCGTAATAGCGTCCATAAAACAGAGGCACTTTTTAATTCTGTAGAAACTGAACTAGCAACTAGCATTACTGCTCAGAACAAGGCTCTTTATGAAAAATTTTTAATATTAACAGCCATTTTTATAATCTTAATCATAGGCGCAGTAATAATGATTTCCCGTTCAATTATTTCACGCCTTGGAAATATTCAGTCACATCTAAATCAAGTGGTTCTAAATTCTGGTGATTTATCAGCTTCCATTAATATTGGAGGAAAAGATGAAGTGGCAAGCATTGCTGAACTGTTTAACCAATTTGTTACCAGTTTAAAAGGAACATTTAATCAAATTCCTCTATTGTCTGAAAACCTTAAACAGTCTTCAGAAATTAATACGAGCGTATCAGCACAAACCTATCAAAAGGCACTTGCCCAGCAAGAAAGATCCAGTGAGATCCAGGAAGCTGTTCAACAAATGGTCTTAGCCACGCAAGATATTACGCAGGATATTCATACTGCCGCCAGCTCTGCTGAAAAAGCTAAAGAGACAGTATTGAAAGGAAAAAAAGAAATAGAGGCAGTCGGTTTATCGATTAATTCATTAGCTAAAAAATTGCATTCATCTGCTGAGATAACCAAAGATTTAGAAGAAAATAGTCAAAATATCAGTACCGTTCTTGATGTGATTCGAGGCATAGCAGAGCAGACCAATTTACTTGCACTTAATGCTGCGATTGAAGCGGCAAGGGCTGGTGAACAAGGTCGTGGTTTTGCCGTGGTTGCTGATGAGGTAAGAACCTTAGCCAGTCGAACGCAAGATTCAACGACCCAAATACAGTCATTAATTGAAAGTTTTCAAAAAAATGTACAAAATACAGTTAATATCATGCAAGAGAGTTCATCAAATGCGTCATCGACTTCTAATGATGCTTTAAATGCAACTCAGGTACTAGATGAAATCAGTCAAACAGTTAACAGAATATTTGAGCTAAACACTAATATTGCTAGTGCCTCAGAAAAGCAAAGTGCGATTTCAACTAATATCAGTCGTAGTGTTTCAGAAATTAGTGATACAGCACAAGAAACTGCATCTCAATCAAATAAAGTTAGCCAATCAAGCACTCAAATAAATGCTATTTCGTTAGAGCTTCAGACATTAGTTTCCAGTTATAAACTTGAATAGTACGAGTATCATATCAGGTAAAAGCTGGTTTCTCACCAGCCCTCCCTATCCGCTAATATTGTTGACTTAAGCACCCGTCATTCTCTTCCCTATATCTTTTTGCCATTGATTAATAAGTTGCCATGACACTCTTGAGCACAAAAG
>Ga0256840_1003083_pt1 | contig 13847 bp, 10 predicted proteins | sample 355202metaG_FD_185969 | JGI IMG/M metagenome (GOLD analysis project Ga0256840, IMG submission 185969) | Hydrothermal vent microbial communities from Mid Atlantic Ridge, Atlantic Ocean - 355-202 | ecosystem: Environmental > Aquatic > Marine > Hydrothermal vents | place: Atlantic Ocean: Mid...
CTGCTAATGTTTCATCTCCTAAATTATAAATACGCTTCAACATTAAACTTCCAACCATTAATCGTATTGGCATAGCTGGCTTTCCTGTATTTGAATACAAAGAACTAAACTCGGTTTCAAAATAATTTCAATCTATTTTATTGGATAAAAGTACCAACTCATGGTTTAAATTTATAAACTCTTTTAATAAAGGTTTGAATAAATTTCGCTGATTTTCCGATCATATATTGCAAGGTTTATACTATAATATATGAAAAATTTTGCAATTAAACACTATAAAATAATAGAATTATGCAAGTTATTTTATTGATTATTAGTTAATTGTGTAGTATGTAAGGAGCGGCTAAATAAGTGTGAAAACTGATTAGTTGCGCTTATTTTTTCGGTGTTTTTGTGGTTGAATAACTAAGTTTTTCTTTATTTATTTCATCAATTTTTTTTATATAAACCAATATATGAAAATGTTTTTTTAATAAAACCCAAGCAAAGGTATCTGCAAGAGGTTCAATATATTTATCGTATAGTTTTAAATAATAATAATTTTCATTGGAATAAAATATATTATCACCATTATTACCTCTATTGTAAATGTGGTAGTATTTTCTTTCTTCGATTAATAATTTTTTCATAATTTTATTTTTAATCTTTCAACCAACCCTTCAAGGGTTCAAAACCCTTGAAGGGTTTATATAAAAGGTTGATAAAAATTTCATACCTTTGTATTTACAAATTTAAACTATTCATTTAATAAAATAGAACATAATGGCAACAGGATTTTACAAAGTACCACCAGCAGTAAACGAACCAGTAAAATCGTATGCACCAAACAGTGCAGAGCGAATTGAATTACTTGCGATGTACAAAAAAATGTATAGTGAAAATATAGACATACCTTTTTATATAGGTTCTGAAGAAATTAGAACAGGAAACACGGTTTCTATACATCCGCCACACGATACAAAACATACTATTGGTCAATACCATTTAGCCGAAAAAGAACATGTAGAAAAAGCGATTGAAACCGCAATGGCAGCTCGTAAAAAATGGGCGAATATGCCTTGGGAAAGTAGAGCCGCAATATTTTTAAAAGCAGCCGAATTATTAGCTGGACCATACAGAGCAAAATTGAATGCTGCAACCATGTTAGCACAATCTAAAAACGTAATGCAAGCCGAAATTGATGCCGCTTGTGAATTGATAGATTTCTTTAAATTCAATGTGCAATTTATGACCGAAATTTACCAAAATCAGCCAATTTCTTCACCAGGAATTTGGAACAGAATGGAATATAGAGCTTTAGAAGGTTTTGTTTATGCAATTACACCTTTTAACTTTACTTCAATAGCCGCAAATTTATCAGCTGCACCTGCAATGATGGGTAATGTTATTCTTTGGAAACCAGCCAGAACACAAGTGTATTCCGCTAAAGTTTTGATGGATTTATTTAAGGAAGCTGGTTTGCCAGATGGTGTAATAAATATGGTAACTGGTAGCGCACAAATGATAACCGAAGTTGTTTTAGACCATAAAGATTTTGGCGGAATTCACTTTACAGGTTCAACAGGTGTTTTTAATAGTTTTTGGGATAATATTGGTACTAATGTACGTAAAGGAATTTACAAATCATACCCAAGAATTGTTGGTGAAACTGGTGGAAAAGACTTTATTTGGATGCACGCTTCAGCGGATGCAAAGCAAGTTGCAACAGCAATGTCTCGTGGTGCTTTTGAATACCAAGGGCAAAAATGTTCTGCTGCTTCAAGAGCATACATTCCAAAATCAAAATGGAACGAAGTGCTTAAATTTGTAGAATCTGATTTAAAAGACATGAAAATGGGTTCGCCCGAAGACACTTCAAATTTTATCAATGCAGTAATTGATAATAGAGCTTTTGAAAAATTGTCTAATTTTATTGACGATGCAAAACGTGATAATGATGCCGAAATAGTTGTTGGAGGAAATTACGATGATAGTAAAGGCTACTTTATTGAACCAACTGTAATTTTAGCTAAAACACCTGATTATAAAACCATGCACATGGAATTATTTGGTCCAATTTTATCGGTGTATGTTTACGATGATGAAAAATGGGAAGAAACACTTAAATTAGTAAACGATACTTCGCCTTACGCATTAACAGGAGCAATTTTTAGTGCAGATAGATATATAATTGATATTGCAACCGATGCTTTAGAAGATGCTGCTGGTAATTTTTACATTAACGATAAACCAACAGGAGCAGTTGTTGGTCAACAACCATTTGGTGGTGCTCGTGGGTCTGGAACAAATGACAAAGCAGGTTCTGTTTGGAATTTATTACGTTGGGTTTCTAACCGTACTATTAAAGAAACTTTTGTTCCACCAACCGATTATAAATATCCGTTTTTAGAGCAATAGATTTATAACTTAAAAAAGCCATCTAATTAATTTTAGATGGCTTTTATATTTTAAAACTATTCAGAATACTATTGTAGCATATCCCAAAGTTTATCTTTAAGTTCTGAGATTCCCTGTTGAGCTACCGATGAAATAAAAACATATTCCACATCATTTGGTAATTCTTTAGCGATTTCTTCTTTTAATTCATCATCTAACATATCTGATTTTGATATTGCCAACAAGCGTTGTTTATCTATTAATTCAGGATTATGCTTTCTTAGTTCATTAAGTAGTATTTCATATTCATTTTGAATATCGTCACTATCTGCAGGTATCATAAACAGCAATGCTGAATTGCGCTCTATATGCCTTAAAAAACGATGTCCAAGACCTTTTCCTTCGGCTGCACCTTCAATAATTCCTGGTATATCTGCCATTACAAAAGATCTAAAATCACGATATTTTACAATACCTAAATTTGGTTTAAGTGTTGTAAAAGCATAATCTGCTATTTTTGGTTTAGCAGATGTGATTACAGATAATAGTGTTGATTTTCCTGCATTTGGAAATCCAACCAAACCTACATCAGCTAATAGCTTTAATTCCATTCTAAACCAACCATCTTCTCCATCCATTCCTGGTTGTGAATATCTTGGGGTTTGATTGGTAGACGATTTAAAATGCCAGTTTCCTCTACCACCTTTTCCGCCTTTTAAAAGAATTAATTCTTCTCCATGTTCTGTTATTTCAAATAATTTTTCATCGGTTTCTCCATCACGAATAATCGTACCTAAAGGCACATCAACATATACATCAACACCATCTTTACCAGTAGATCTACTTTTTCCGCCTGCGCCACCTTCTGTAGCTTTAAAATGCTGTTTAAATTTTAGATGAAAAAGTGTCCACATTCCTTTATTACCACGAAGAATAACATGACCTCCACGACCGCCATCTCCACCATCTGGACCACCTTTATCAATATACTTTTCTCTGTGTAAGTGAACAGAACCTTTTCCGCCTTTGCCAGATTTAGCATGAATTTTTATGTAGTCTACAAAATTTCCTTCAGTCATTTTATTTGGGTTTGTCTATTCGTTTATTAATTTAAAACAAATAATAATATTTATAGTTTATCAAAAACGATACTTAAGCGTGCTGTTATTTCATCAATAGAACCAACACCATCAACTCCGTAATACTTATTTTGAGCCTCAAAATAATCTTTTAAAATAGCTGTTTTAGTTTCATATTCATTAAAACGGTTACGTATTTTAACTTCGTCTTGATCGTCTGGTCTACCGCTTGTTTCGCCTCTTTTTAATAAACGAGTCACAAGTAAATCTTCATCTACCTCTAAAGCAACCATACCATTAATTTTCTCTCCTTTTTCAGCTAAAAATTCATCCAATGCTTTTGCTTGAGATTCCGTTCTTGGAAATCCGTCAAAAATAAAACCTTGCGCATTGAAATTTTTATTTACTTCGTCTTTCAGCATATTTATAGTAACTTCATCAGGTACTAAATCACCTTTATCCATAAATCCTTTTGCAAGAATACCTAATTCTGTTTTGTTTTTAATATTATATCTAAAAACATCACCAGTTGAAATGTGTACTAAATTATATTTTTCTTTTAATTTAGTAGCTTGTGTTCCTTTTCCTGCTCCTGGAGGTCCAAATAATACTATATTTTTCATTTTAATTGATGTTAATTGGTATATATCTTTTAAATTTCTTCCTAAATTATCATAATCCAAACCATAACCTACAATGAATTTATCTGGAATTGATTTACCTATATAATCTATTGGTAAACCTTTTCTAAATACATCTGGTTTAAAAAATAAAGTTACGATTTTTAATTGTTTTACGTGATGCTCTCTAAACATTTCGTAAATTTCTTCTAAGGTATTACCTGTATCAATAATATCTTCTAAAATTATTACTATTCTACCTTTTAAACTTTCATTAATACCTACTAATTTTTTTACTTTACCAACAGATTTTGTTCCTTCATAAGAAGCTAATTTTACAAAACTAATTTCGCAATTGCCTTTATAATTTCTTATAAAATCGGCTGCAAACATAAATGAGCCATTAAGAATACCAATAAAAATTGGCACTTCTCCTTTTGGTAAATCAGCTTCAACATTTTTCGCTAATTTTTTTATTGTTTTAGCTATGTTTTTACTTGAAATGTATTTTTTAAAATACTTATCGTGCAGTTTAACTATTTTTTTTGCCATAATAAATCATTTTAAAGCATAAAACCTTTCAGTAGATTATCTGAAAGGTTTTTATGTGTATTAAATATTGTTTTATTTATTCTTTATCTTCTTTTTTTACCAAGTCTTTACCACTTTTAATTACAGTATCAAACATTATTGGTGTTGCTACAAATAAAGATGAATATGTACCAACAACTACACCTATAATCATTGCAAACATAAAACCTTTAATTGAATCTCCACCAAATAAAAATATAGCTAATAAGGTAACTAAAGTAGTTAATGAAGTATTTATTGTTCTACCTAAAGTACTACTTAGTGCTCGATTAACAATTTTACTTAATGCCCAGTTATCATGTTCGTTAGTAAATTCTCTAATTCTATCAAAAATTACCACAGTATCATTTAATGAGTAACCAACTACCGTTAATATTGCTGCAATAAATGATTGGTTTATTTCTTCGAATGGTAAAAATTTATACAATAACGAGAATATTCCGAGTACGATTAATACATCATGAAAAACAGCTACTACTGCACCTAAACTAAATTGCCATTTTCTAAAACGGAATAAAATATACATAAATACTATAAATAATGACCAAAATACAGCAACTAAGGCATCTTTTTTAATATCATCTGCAATAGTTGGGCCAACTTGCATTGACTCCATAACGCCAATTTTTTGTTTTTCAGAACCTACTCTAAAATTTTCTAATTTAGTACCTTCTGGCAAATAAGACTGTAACTTATTAAATAAAATTTCTTGAATTTCGTTATCAACCTCAACACCATTATCTTCAATTTTATAATTTGTTGTGATTTTTAATTGTTTTTCACTACCATAAGTTTTAACATCTGGTAAAGAACCACCAAAAGCATCTTTCAAAGTAGAAGCAACATCTGCCGAGTTTACTGGTTGTGCAAAACGAACTGTATATGTTCTACCACCTTTAAAATCTACACCGTAATTTAAACCTTGCGTTACTAAAGATATTAAACCTATTGCTACAAATACAGTAGAGATAACGTAAGTCATTTTTCTCTTTTTTAAGAAATCAATATCTATATTACTAAACCAATTTTTAGTAATATTTGTGTTAAATGTAAAATTAACACCTTTACTAATTTGCCAGTCTATAAACAATCTTGAAATGTATATTGCAGAAAATAATGATGTAGCGATACCAACCATTAATGTATAAGCAAAACCTTTAATTGGTCCTGAACCAAAAGAAAACAATACTAAACCTGTTAAGAATGTAGTAATATTTGCATCTAAAATTGATGGTAATGAACCGCTATAACCTTCAGAAACAGCTTCTTTTAAAGCCATACCAGAACTTAAATTTTCTTTTATTCTTTCGTAAATAAGTACGTTTGCATCAACAGACATACCAATTGTTAATACAATACCTGCAATACCCGGAAGTGTTAAAACTGCTCCAAATGCAGTTAGTACTCCAAAAACAAATAACATATTTACTATCAAGGCAATATCGGTATAAATACCTGCTTTACCATAATAGAAAATCATCCATAATAAAATTAATGCCAATGCTAATATAAATGACATAACACCACTATCAATAGCTTCTTGACCTAAAGATGGACCAACAATTTCTGCTTGAATAATTTGAGCAGCAGCAGGCAATTTACCTGATTGTAATGCATTAGCAACATCTTGCGCTTCTTCAACTGTAAAAGCTCCAGAAATTGACGTTCTACCGTTAGGTATTTTTCCGTTTACTCTTGGCGCAGTATAAACTCTATCATCTAAAACAACAGCTACAAATTTACCAACATTTTTTTCGGTCATTTTTGCCCATTTTTTAGTAGCAGCACCTTTCATTGTCATGCTAATTTCTGGGTTTGCACCAAATTGAGAATATGCTTGTCTTGCGCTTGAAATTACATCGCCTTCTATTGGAGCAACATCATCACGATTTGATTTTAATGCGTAAAGATTAACAATGTCACTGTTTTTAGCTGGTAAATCCCAAACAAATTTTGCATATCTTAATTCTGATGGCAATAAACTTCTAACTTCTTTTTTACTTAAATAGTTGTTTATTTTTTCAATATCATCAACTTTTGCAGAACCTAAAATACCACTTGCTTGACTTTGATTTAATTGTAATATAGAAAATAATGGGTTTTCTGCTTTAAGTGTTTCTTTATCCTTTTCGCCATTTAATAATTTATCTACATCATCAACCTTAGTACTATCAGTTTCTTTAGCAATATCTTCTTTAACTTTTTCAGTTGGTTTAACAACATCTGCTAATTTTTGATTTGCTTGTAATAAAAAACTAAACAATTCTTGATTTGTAAAAACTTCCCAAAACTGTAATTTAGCAGTTCCTGTTAATAATGTTCTTACACGATCAATATCTTTAGCTCCAGGTAATTCAATTAAGATTCGACCTGTTTTGCCAATACGTTGAATGTTTGGTTGTGTTACACCAAAACGATCAATACGATTACGCAATACTTTAAATGCAGTACCTATTGATGCATCTACTTGTGCTCTTAAAATAGGAGCAATTTCTGCATTGGTCATTTTAAAGTTAATCTTATCGCTTAACGCTTTATTACCAAATATTTTAGGGTTTCCTAATTTTATTTTACCTTGACTTACTTCGTCAAACGCTCTAATAAACAAGTCAAAGTACGAGCCTTGATCGTCTTTTTGCATTTCACTTGCTTTTTCTAATGCTTGATTAAAAATAGGTTCTTTAGATTGATTGGCTAAACCTTTTAAAATATCTTTTACAGAAACTTCTAAAGTAGCATTAATACCACCTTTAAGGTCAAGACCTAAATTTATTGATCGGTCTTTAATTTCTTTATACGTGTAATCTGTTGTAAGGTAATTTACTTTTAAAGAATCTAAATATTCTTTCTTTTCTTTTTTACCTTCAATATTAGCGACTTTATCGTCGATATTATTCCCAACCCAAGTAAATGATAAATAGTACAAACATATTAACCCAAATAAAATGGCGAATAGTCTTACTGTTCCTTTGTTTTGCATGATTTTTTATTTTAAATCTTAATAATTAAATCTCAACTTAATGAGTTTAAGTGATTTTACTCACTAATTTTTCAAGTTTGCAAATATAACACTTCGCTACCTATTAAGCAATAGTTTTTTAATTAAAAAAATAGGTGTGTCGTTTTTAATGTAAAAATCAGCCATATTCAATTAAAATATAACTGTTTTTTTTATTGTCGTAATTGCAATTACTACTTAGTCATTGCTACATAATATTTGTAAAATAAAGGTATGGTTTCAATTCCTTTTAAATAGTTAAATATTCCGTAATGCTCATTAGGCGAGTGAATTGCATCGCTATCTAAACCAAAACCCATTAAAATAGATTTAGATTTTAATTCGTTTTCAAACAAGGCAACTATAGGTATACTACCACCACTTCTTTGTGGAATTGCTGGTACGCCAAAAGTTTGGGTATATGCCTTATTTGCTGCTTTATATGCTATATTATCGATTGGTGTTACGTAAGCATGACCACCATGATGAGGTGTCACTTTAACTTTTACTGCTTTTGGAGCTATGTTTTCAAAATGTTTTTGAAACAGTTCTGTTATTTCTTTGGGAGTTTGGTTTGGCACTAAACGCATTGATATTTTAGCAAAAGCTTTAGATGCAATGACTGTTTTTGCTCCTTCACCTGTATATCCACCCCAAATTCCGTTAACGTCTAAAGTTGGTCTAATTGAATTTCTTTCGTTAGTTGTGTATCCTTTTTCGCCATAAACATCTTCCATATCTAAAGCTTTTTTATAATCGTCTAAAGAAAAAGGTGCTTTTGCCATTTCTGCTCGTTCTTCGTTAGTAAGTTCTAAAACTTTATCATAGAATTGTGGAATGGTAATGTGATTATTTTCATCGTGAAGTGAAGCAATCATTTTAGCCAATATATTAATAGGGTTTGCAACTGCGCCACCATAAAGACCAGAATGTAAATCTCTATTTGGACCTGTAACTTCAACCTCAACATAACTTAAACCACGTAAGCCTGTAGTTATTGATGGTTGTGTATTGCTAATCATGCCTGTATCTGATATTAAAATAATATCGTTTGCTAATTTTTCATGATTGCGTTTTACAAACCATTCTAAACTTGGTGATCCAATTTCTTCTTCGCCTTCAATCATAAATTTGACATTACATGGTAAATTATTATTAGCAATCATATATTCAAATGCTTTTACATGCATAAACATTTGTCCTTTATCATCACAAGCACCACGAGCAAAAATTGCTCCTTCTGGATGAATTTCGGTCTTTTTAATTACGGGTTCAAATGGTGGCGAAGTCCATAATTCAATTGGATCGGCTGGTTGTACATCATAATGACCATAAACTAAAACAGTTGGTAATGACTTATCTATTATTTTTTCACCATAGACAACAGGATAACCTGGAGTTTCGCATATTTCAACATTATCACAACCTGCTTTTTCTAAAGATGTTTTAACAGCATCAGCTGTTTTTATAACATCATTTTTATAATTTTTATCTGCGCTTATTGATGGAATTTTTAATAAGTCTATCAATTCAGTAACAAAGCGATCTTTATTCTCTTTAACGTATGATTTTATGTTGTCCATTTTTAGTATTTGTTTTTAAATTTTGCTCAAAGTTAAAAAAATATAAATAAATAGTTGCAGTTTTGAACTTATTAGTATATTTGCAAACCAAATTTGCGAGTGTGGTGGCCCCGAAGTGTCGGGAGGTAGACACAAATGCGAGTGTGGTGGAATTGGTAGACACGCTAGACTTAGGATCTAGTGCCGCAAGGTGTGAGAGTTCGAGTCTCTCCACTCGTACATAAATTTAAAAAGGCTGTTCAAAATAATTTTGAACAGCCTTTTTTTATCTAAAAGTTAATATTAAAATTTAGCTCCTATTGATAAACTTAAAATGTTCGTATATAATCTATCTCTTACTAAATATTGATACCCTTCACGATAATCTTCATTGTTAGAACTTCGCAATCTTCCAAAAGTATAATCTAAACCAACAGCAAGAACACCAAGTCTAAATTTTATTTCAGGGTTTATTAATACACCAAAATATGTACTACCTGTATAATCACTATTTTTACCAATAAGAGATGCTCCAAAATTTAAATTTGCTTCTAAACCTATATTTTTTCCGAACTCTATAACATTAGCAAAACCAACGCTGGCAGGTGTAATTAAAACCCATGAGTATTCATCTAAAATATATTCGCCGTCATCAATATTGTATAACATATCCGACCCTTTATACGCACCAAATCGAATAAAGTTTAACCTTACACCAGGTTTCCAAATTTTACTAGAACCAAAATACCAAGTAGTTCCTATTCTAAAACTTGCTCCAAAGTTTCGGCTGTAATTATCACGTAAAGAACCAATTAATAATTCTATATTTAGTCCGTTTTTAAGTAATCTTGATCTTCTTTCTTTAATTGTTTTTTCAGATTCTATTTTATTTACTACTGTAGCCGACTTTTGTTCAACAGAAGGCGCTTCTTTAGGAGCGGTAATTACAGGTTTTGTTTTAGAAACTGCTTCTCCGTTTAACTGTTGTTTTAATTGACTAGCTTTATCATAATCACCTGCTTCTACTGCAGCATCAATTTTAATTTTAATTGCTTTTTTCTCTTTTAATTCTGCCGCTTTATCATAATCTCCAGCTTCTACAGCTGCTTTAATTTTAGCGTCATAACCTGATACTTGTGCTTGTGCAATATTAATTGTTCCTAACAAAAATAGTGCTACTAATAATATTCTTAATTTCATATTAAATAATTTATGGTTAATTTATATTTTAAATGCAAACAGTTTATTTATATACATAAATGCATACTCTCCTTGACTTAATGATGCAGTAGGGATAATTTCATATATACTATACACATTATCAGAACTTATTTTTTTAAATGTAATTGCTACATTGTCATTTTCTACTTTGTGCGATGAAGTGCCAGCAAAACTTGCAGAGCTTGCTGTGTAATAAGGTATATATCTGCCATCTTTTCTTTTGTGAGCTGGTATTCTAATAAGCTTGTACATGTCAGAAGGGTCAACACCTTTACCTAACTTGAGCATAAAATGACTTTTTGAATCAATTTGAATGGATGATGTTACTCCTTTAATAAAATAATAAGAAGTCGATTTTGCATGCCATGGCGATGCTGAAGTCTGTGTTTTTATTTCTCCTGTTTGTCTTTCAAGCTGTGTTAATTCATTATTATAAACCAAATACACTTGATTCATAAATTCTGGCGACAAACTATTTGAAGATGGTATAACAATAACTTCTTTTTTTATTTCTGAATTATTACCATTTAAAGTTCTTTTTAATCGTGCAGCTTCAGCATAATCTTCATTTTTCAACGCTTCTTTAATAGCTGCTAAAACTAAAGCGTTGTCTTTTGGTAATGATTTTTTAAGTTTTGCTGCTTCAGCATAATCTTCATTGGCTAAAGCGACTTTAATTGCTATGTGTATTTCTTTTGTTTTTTTAAGTTTTGCTGCTTCAGCATAATTTTCATTGGCTAAAGCTGTTTTTATTTTTTTATCAAGAGTTACACTATCACTTTGTGAAAAAGCAAATAAGCTTGATGTTAATAAAATTGTAATGATTAAATTTTTCATGATTTATATTAATGAGTTTAGTTAAAAATTAAACTACAAACATATAATCATTAATTCATTTATGAAATACCCAATATTGGGTATATTTAAGGAAAATTAATCTCAACAATAGCTAAAAATTGTATTTCTAATTTATTTAAGAAAGCAACTGTTTAAAAACTTCGGTTTTACTCATTTTTTTTGGTTCGCTTACTTTGTCGTATTTTAATTGCCAACCAAAAGTACCAACCATTTGTTCCATAATTTTTAAAGAATCTAATGCTTTTAATTTTGCATTAAAAAGCAAGTCGCTTTCAGGAATTTTATCTGCAAAATTTTGTTTTACTTTTTTATTTAATTCGGTTAATTCAGAAGCGTCAAACTTATTAAACAACCCGTTTTGAATGTCGTAAAATTCTAAATTTGTTTCTAAACTTAACACTTCGGGTTCAGGAAAATAAGTTACTTTAATCTGTCGTTTATCAGCATTAGCTTCGAGTTTAATTTTTTTCATATCAAAACCAATAAACACTTTTGCATTCGCCATAATTATAGCTTTCTTTTTACTTGAAAGCATATTTAGTAACGAACTTTTTTCATCTTGAAAATGCATTATTTCATTCATATTACCTTCAACAGTAATTAGTTTAGCAACGCTTTTCATTTTTTCTAAAAGAATAACCGATTGCTCTTGTGATTTATTTTTAAAAAACGATTTTTTTGAAAACAAGTAGTAAACAGATAGTACCATTGCTCCAATAATGAAACCTAAAATAAAATTCATATTGTGTTGTTTATTTTACAAATTTACTCGTTTTATATTTAATTACTTATAAAGTAGCACTTTTCATACCAAAGTTGTTACTTTTGCCTTTTAAACAGAAGCGAAATGTCACACAAAGCAGGATTTATAAATATTATAGGCAATCCAAATGTTGGTAAATCAACACTAATGAATGCCTTTATTGGTGAACGTTTATCAATAATCACCTCTAAAGCACAAACTACACGTCATAGAATACTTGGTATTGTTAATGGTGATGATTTTCAGATGCTATTTTCTGACACACCAGGAATTATAAAACCAGCCTACGAATTGCAAGAATCAATGATGGATTTTGTAAAATCGGCTTTTGAAGATGCAGATATCTTAATCTATATGGTTGAAATTGGAGAGAAAAATTTAAAATCGGAACAATTTTTTAATAAAATTGTGAATGCTAAAATTCCCATTTTACTATTAATTAATAAAATTGATAAATCAGATCCTGAAAAATTAGAAGAATCTGTTGATTTATGGCGAGAAAAAGTACCTAATGCCCAAATATTAGCAATTTCGGCATTAGAAGGTTTTAATGTAGATGCTGTTTTTAATAAAATATTAGAATTATTACCTGTTAATCCTGCTTTTTATCCAAAAGATCAGTTAACTGATAAACCTGAACGCTTTTTTGTAAATGAAGCTATTCGAGAAAAAATACTCATCCATTATAAAAAAGAAATTCCCTACTCAGTAGAAATTGATACAGAAGAATTTAATGAAGACAAAAAATTAATACGAATACGTTCTGTTATTATGGTTGAACGCAATTCACAAAAAGGAATTATAATTGGGCATAAAGGCGCTTCGCTAAAAAGAGTAGGTACAGAAGCCCGAAAAGATTTAGAAAAATTTTTTAATAAAAAGGTTTTTTTAGAATTATACGTTAAAGTAAATAAAAATTGGCGATCTAACAATAAGCAACTCAGACGATTTGGTTATAAAGATTAATAATTTTATATAAATAGTGTTACATTTACAAAATAACTAAACGCATAGAATCATGCAAAAAATAATATTACTACTAATTGCTATTAGCTTTTTAAGTTGTAAAAGTCAAACCAATAAAGAGATGTCAAAAGAAGAAACACATAAATTTACCAACGATTTAATTAACGAATCAAGTCCGTATTTATTACAACATGCACATAACCCAGTAAATTGGCATGCTTGGAATCAAGAGACTTTAGATTTGGCAAAAAAAGAGAATAAATTAATGTTAATTTCTATTGGTTATGCCGCTTGTCATTGGTGTCATGTTATGGAGCATGAATCGTTTGAAAACGAAGAAGTAGCACAAGTAATGAATGCTAATTATATTTGTATTAAAATTGATAGAGAAGAACGTCCAGATATCGATCAAATTTATATGGATGCGGTACAATTAATGACTGGTCGTGGCGGTTGGCCCTTAAATTGTATTGCCATGCCAGATGGAAGACCAGTTTGGGGCGGAACGTATTTTCCTAAAAAAAATTGGGTCAGTGCGTTAGAGCAAATTGCAAAATTACAGATAGAATCTCCCGAAAAATTAGAAAATCAAGCCGAAAAATTATTACAAGGTGTTAAAAATTCAGGTTTGGTAACTTTTAATCTTGATAAACCAAAGTTTACAAAAGAAGAGTTAGATAAAGTAGTAAGTACTTGGGAAAGTTATATGGATTTTAACAAAGGCGGAAGACAAGGTTCACCTAAATTTCCGATGCCAAATAATTTTGATTTTTTATTGCGTTATGCTAAACAGGCAAACAATACTAAAATATT
>Ga0256840_1003084_pt1 | contig 13840 bp, 7 predicted proteins | sample 355202metaG_FD_185969 | JGI IMG/M metagenome (GOLD analysis project Ga0256840, IMG submission 185969) | Hydrothermal vent microbial communities from Mid Atlantic Ridge, Atlantic Ocean - 355-202 | ecosystem: Environmental > Aquatic > Marine > Hydrothermal vents | place: Atlantic Ocean: Mid...
AATCAAGGTAGTAATAATGCTAAAAGAACCGACCAGGATGATCATGCTCAAGATTATGCCCATAGCAGTCTTTTCTAACTTTAAAGCGGAAAAAAGATTTTGATTCATCTCGATCCAATGCCGGGTGTATAGAGGTTGACCTGGAAAGAGCTTTAAAATTTTTTTAGCTACGTTAGGGGCCTTATAAATATCAAAGAGTCTGATCTCCAGGGCCGTAACCCCGTCGGTTTTTAGCCCTAGAATTTTTTGACCTTGTTTTAGGCTAATGTAGCCTAGAGAAGAGTCGTATTCGTACATACCTGTCTTAAAAATTCCGACCAGAGTAAAGCTAAAAATTTTGGGGGTAAAGCCTATGCTGGTTCGTTTACTGCTGGGAGCCAAAACATTTACCCGTTCGCCCAAAACAAGATGAAGTCTATTGACCAATTCTTGACCTAAAATAATGCCCGGAAAAGGTTTGGCTTGACCCAGACCTTTGCTGGACCCGGCGATCAGGATTTGGTTGAGTTCAAAGGTAGCTGAATCCTGGGGTCTAATGGCGCGCAAGGCTAGTCCTTTTACTCCGCCCGGACCGCTCGCCATAACTTCTGTATAGATAAAAGGAGCAACGGTCTTGACTTCAGGTATGGTTTTGATTTTTTTTATGACGTCTTGATAGTTTGCCACCAGCCCCGCATAACTGCCAACCAGGACGTGGGCACTGACCCCAAGGATTTTGTCTCGCAGGTTTTGGCTAAAACCGTTCATTACACCCAAAACTATGATCAAGGCCGCTACGCCCAAAGCTACCCCCAAAATAGAGATTACTGTAATTATGGAGATAAAGGTGTGTTTTTGTCTGGAGAGAAGATATTTTTGGGCTACGAACAGTTCAAAACGCATTAGTTTCCTTCTGGTTTAAGCAAAGGAAAAAGAATAACCTCTCGAATGGACTGGGAATTGGTAAGGAGCATCACCAGACGATCAATACCAATTCCTTCTCCTCCGGCTGGAGGCATCCCGTACTCAAGGGCCCGGATGTAATCTGTATCCATGAAGTGAGCTTCTTCATCCCCTGCTTCTTTTTCTTTGACCTGTTCCAAAAAGCGTTCTTTTTGGTCAAAGGGATCGTTTAATTCAGAAAAGGCATTGGCCATTTCCCGTCCTGCAATAAAAAGCTCAAACCTGTCGGTGATGGACGGATCTTTCTCGTTGCGGCGGGACAAGGGAGATATTTCCGTAGGATAGTGATAAATAAAGTGAGGTTGAATGAGCTTTGGCTCTACCAGGAGATCAAAAAGCTTGGCTTGGACCTTGCCCAGCTTTTCTCCTTTGATTACCTTTTCTCCCAATTGCTGGACTAAATTTTTAGCAGTTTCGTAATCTTGATACTCTTCTGGTTTGAGTTTCCCAATTTGTTCTAAGGACTGATAAAAAGAAAGCTTGTTCCAAGGTGGAGTGAGATCTATTTGGTGGTCTCCGTAAGTAATCTTTGTGCTTCCACAGATATTTTGGGCCAAAAAGGCAAAAAGTTCCTCGGTAAGTTCCATGAGCATTTTAAAGTCTGCATAGGCTTGATAAAATTCGAGCATGGTAAATTCAGGATTGTGTTGGGTAGATATGCCTTCATTTCGAAAGTTGCGGTTAATCTCATAAACCTTTTCAAACCCACCTACCAATAGCCTCTTTAAGTAGAGTTCAGGGGCAATGCGCAAGTATAGGTCCATATTCAGGGCGTTGTGATGAGTGATAAACGGACGGGCCGTAGCCCCGCCGGGAATGGGCTGCATCATTGGAGTTTCTACTTCTAAAAAACCACGCTGGTCCAAAAAATTGCGAATTAGGCGAATAATTTGAGAGCGTTTGATAAAAATTTCCCTGACCTCTGGATTGACTATAAGATCAACGTAGCGTTGACGATAGCGTAATTCTACGTCTTTTAGGCCGTGATACTTTTCGGGCAGAGGACGAAGAGATTTGGTCACCAGCTCAATGTGTTCAGCCTTAATGGTAAGTTCGCCAGTTTTTGTTTTAAACAACGTCCCTTTTATGCCTACGATGTCACCCAGGTCAAATTTTTTAAACAATTTGTATTCTTCTTCACCCAAGATATCTTTTTGAGCACAGACCTGGATTTTGCCCGTATGATCCTGAATGTGAAAAAAGGTTATTTTGCCAAAGGAGCGCAAGGCAATAATCCTGCCTGCTACGACAAATTGGGTTTGAACTTGCTCCAACTCTTCTGGGGTTAAGTTTTGGTATTGCTCTACGATGGGTTTTAGGTCGTGTTTTTTGAGAAAGGTATTGGGATAAATGGGAATGCCTTGTTTTAAAAACTCCTTGGCCTTTTGTTTGCGGGCCTGGATAAGACGATTTTCATCTTGTTGCTTAGTTTGTTTGTTCAATTTACGTACCTCAAAACTAAAATTAGTCTAGCGCCTGAATAAAGTCTATGCTTTCAGGCTGGCAAAAAATTTAGGTATGTTAATTTATGTCCTTCGTCAAGAAAAGAGATGGCACAGATTGCGAGCTTTAAAAGACTTTGCCGTAAAAGTTTTTTTTGCGGTAACGGTTAAAATTTTTATAAAATAAGACGCGTCTGCAAAAATTTTGTTTTTCCTAGTTCGGCTTAAAATTGCAAAACAAACGTTCAATTATTTAAATTAGTTACAATGCAAGTTGTTGGGAAAAAAGATAAATTTTTATTTTTTGCAGTTACGTCAAATAAAGATGTTTGTCAGAAACGTAAGGCTTTAGTTTTTACAGTTAGCCTTAAAAAATTTAGAGCAAAATTTAGTTGAAAATAAGCAAAATAATAGCTATCTTCAAAAGAATGGAAAAAATTTTATTTATCTCCAAACCTCATCAAATTTCTGCTTTGTTTAATCAGCTTCAGGGCAAGGTTGAGTTGATTCTGGCCGACAGTTTAAGGGTTGCTCAAAAAAGCATTCTAGAAAATAGGCCAAGACTTGTTTTTGCTCAAGCTGACTTGCCTGGCTTTGAAGTGCTAAATCTTTTGAGCTGGCTAAAAGACCAGGATTTAGATCTGCCTGTGTACGTTTTTGCCGCTAGAGGTTCTGTGGAAGAGGCCAAACGAGTCATGGAGGCTGGAGCCAAGGACTATTGGGTGGGCGGATTAAATCCAGACAAAGTAAAGGTGGTTGTTGAGGATCTTTTGCAACGACCAGAACCTCCCAAGCTCAATACAGAAAGGGCTGAGTTGCCCCAAATTATTGGCGAACATCCCAAGATCAAAGCCGTTTTGGCTCTAGCTGAGCGGGTGGCCAGATCCAAAGCCTCAGTTTTAATTTCAGGAGAATCAGGAACGGGTAAGGAATTATTCGCCCGGTTTATTCACCAAAAAAGCGGGCGAAAAGGAAGATTCGTAGCGGTAAATTGCGCTGCCTTGCCCGAGCATTTACTAGAAAGTGAGCTTTTTGGCCACGAAAAAGGGGCCTTTACTGGAGCCATCGCTAGAAAATTGGGCAAGTTTGAACTGGCTCACCACGGGACCATTCTCTTGGACGAAATTACCGAGATGGATTTAAATCTACAGGCCAAGTTGCTTAGAGTCTTGCAAGAACAAGAATTGGAACGGGTAGGTGGCACAGAGACCGTGCGTATAGACGTGCGGGTTTTGGCCACGACCAACCGAGACGTTCAAAAACACATTGAACAAGGCAAATTTAGAGAAGATCTCTTTTACCGGCTAAACGTTATTCCGTTAAAGATACCGCCTTTGCGGGAAAGAGGAAATGACGTTTTGCTTTTGGCCGAGTTTTTTATGCTCAAATTCTGTAAAGCCTATGGCCTAGACGTAAAAAGAATTTCTTCTCAGGCCAAAAAGTGGCTATTAGAATACCATTGGCCAGGTAACGTCAGAGAATTACAAAATTTAATGGAAAGGGCCGTGCTCTTGGCTCAAGGAAATGAGATTGGACTAGAGCACTTTTTGCTAAGCGAAGAAGAAATTTTGACCTTGGTTCAAAATCCAAATGAGCACGCAGGACAAGCAAAAACAGACCAGATCGATCTAAACACGGTTACGTCTCTGGCTGAAATGGAAAAGCAAATGATCTTAAAAAGCCTGAAACTCACGGGCGGCAATCGTTCTCAGGCCTCCAAACTCCTGGGGATCTCTGTGCGCACCTTACGAAACAAATTAAATGAGTACAAAAAACAGGGCTTGATCCTACCTTAAGCCAAAGTATAAGCGTCTAACTTAAATAACCATTGGCTTTTTATTGCTTTTTAAGATGCGTCTGCAAAAACTTTGTTTTTCCCAATTCGGTTTAAAATTGCAAAATAAATATTAAATTATTTAAATGAGTTATAATCAAACTTGTTGAGAAAAAAGGCAAATTTTTATTTTTGGCAGTTATATCTTTTAAACCAGTTAAAGTTTTTTGATTTGGGTTATATTTTTTAATTCTCAATTTTTAGGGAGTATGTTCAATGTTGATTAATTCTACGTTAGCTAAATACCTAGAGCGGTCGTCTTGGATTCGCAAGATGTTTGAAAAGGGGGCAGAGCTTAAAAAGAAATTTGGTCCTGAAAACGTCTTTGACTTTAGTTTGGGCAATCCTGACCTGCCGCCCCCTCAAAACATAGTCAAGGCCTTGGACGAGGTTAAACAAAAGGCCAAAGAGCCGTTGGGCTTGGGGTATTTGCCCAATGCCGGCTTGATGAGCTTGAGGGAAAAGTTAGCTGCTTACTTAAGCCAAGAACAAGAAGTATGCTTGGCCCCCAAACACGTTATCTTGACCTGTGGAGCTGCAGGCGGGCTTAACGTGTTTTTAAAAACAGTTCTGGAACCAGAAGACGAAGTAATCTGTTTTGCTCCTTACTTTGTGGAATATGGTTTTTACGTAGCTAATCATGGAGGAAATTTTAAGGTTACCCCAAGCAAACTGCCTGAATTTAGTTTGGATCTGGAAGGTTTGGCCAAAGAAATTGGGCCCAAAACCCGGGTAGTGTTGCTCAACTCTCCCAATAATCCGTGTGGACAGGTCTATTCTTTAGAAGAATTAGAGGCCGTAGCTAAGCTTTTGGAAGAGAAGAGTAAAGAATACGGGCGACCTGTTTTTCTGGTGGCAGACGAGCCGTACAGGTTTTTGACCTATGATGGAGTAAAGGTGCCTGCAATCTTGTCTTTATCTCCCTGGGCCGTAGTGATTAGTTCCTTTTCCAAAAGCCTTGGTCTGGCTGGAGAACGCATAGGCTACATTGCCGTTAGTCCCAACTTGCCCAAGCAGGAACTACTTTTGGACGGACTTATCCTAGCCAATAGAATTTTGGGCTTTGTCAACGCGCCAGTAATTGGACAGTACTTGGTTTTAAACAGCCTGGAGCAACAGGTGGATACCTCTCTTTATGCCAGGCGCAGACAGATCCTGGGCGATATTTTGACCAAGGCCGGATTAGACGTTTTTTGGCCCAAAGGTGGTTTTTACTTTTTTCCCAAGGCGCCTCAAGGCAAAGAAGATGAGTTTATTCAGCAGCTTTTAGCCAATAATGTTTTGGCCGTGCCGGGCAAGGGCTTTGGCTGCCCAGGTTACGTACGGTTTGCCTTTTGCGTTTCTGAAGACGTTATTCAGAGGGCAGAAGAACCTATTTTGCGCGCTGTAGAAAAGACTTTGGATTAGATATGCCTTTGGTTGGCCAAGTTAGTCTCTCTTCAGGTCAAATCTGATCACGTAAGCACAAGGGATAAGCAGCAAGGTAATAAAGGTTGCCAAGAGGACGCCAAATCCCAGGCTAATGGCCATGGGAATTAGAAATTGTGCTTGTAAACTTTTTTCGCTGATGATGGGCACTAAGCCAAAAAAGGTGGTTAAAGAGGTTAAAATTACGGCCCGAAACCGGCTTTGGCCAGCCTTTAGAGCTGCCTCCAAGGGCTTTTCCCCCTGAAGCATAAATTTGTTGGCTGCATCCAGCAAGACCAAGGCATCGTTTACTGCCACCCCAGCCAGACCTACGATCCCAAATAGACTCAAAATACAGAGATTAAAGCCAAGCAAAAGATGGCCCAAAATTGCGCCAATAATGCTAAAAGGAATGGAGAGCATAATAATTAGAGGTTGGAGATAGGATTTTAAAGGAACGGCCAAAAGAATGTAGATGAGCAGCAACGCAAGAGCAAAGCCTTGAAAGATGTCTCGCATAGATTCTTGTTTTTCCTTGCCTGTGCCAGCAAAACTCCACTCCAAACCTGGAAATTGTTTTTGGAGCTGGGGTAAGATCTGGTCTTGTAAAAAAGTTCTAACTTCATCGGCATTGGCCTTGCCCGGCGCTACGTCTGCATAGACGGTAAGGATTCTTTTTTTGTTATGCCGAACTATTTGCAAGGAGCCTTGCTCCAGTTGAAACGTGGCTATCTGGGTCAGAGGTACGAATTGACCGTTGGGAGCAGTTATCCACAGATGCTGCAAAAAGAAAAGAGAGTTTTTTAAATTTTCTGGATACATAACCTTGACTTTAACTTCATCCTTATCCCTTTGCAAAGAAAGGGCGGTTTTTCCATAAAAACCATTGCGAATAATTCTGGCCAAACCACTGCCCGTAAAACCTAGAGACTGTCCCAAGGGAGTCAATTTAAACACGATTTCTTTTTTGCCTGGGGTAAAACTATCACTTACGTCAACTACTCCTTTGATCTGGCTTAATTTCTGCTGCAAGGTTTTGGAGGCGCGAATTAAGGTTTGATAATTGGGATGGCTAAGGTCAATAGCAATGGGCTTGCCAAAGGAAAACAGATCGCTGCTAAAGGTCAGTTCTTCTACTCCTGGGATTTTACCTACGGCCTTGCGCCACTTTTGCACGAGATAACTGGCTGAAACCTTACGATATTCACTATCCAAAAGTTCAGCCATGACTTGTCCTACGTTTCCGCCCTGGGCTACAACCAGCATTCTAGTTTCTCTTGGGGTCATTTGCATCCCAACCAGACTGGCTGTATATTTCAACAAGGAAGGCTTGTCTTTGCGTTTTTGGTCCTCAACTTGGATTACCTGCCGAAGAGAGCGTTCAATGTGTTTGATAATTTTTTTGGTTTGAACAAAATTTGTCCCCGCAGGCATAGTCAAGCTACAGGTAATAAAAGTCGATTCGACCTTAGGGAAAAAAGTAAACTTAATAATGCCGCCTTTGACCAGACCTACAGAGATCAAAATCAAGCTAACTGCACAGGCCAAGGTAACGTATCTGTATTGTAAACACCTTTTTAACAACCAGGAATAAGGTCCTCTTACAAACTGATTTAAAATTTTGGAGGCAAAGGTCTGTTTTTGGGATACACTTCTTTTTAAACTTGAGTAGAGGTGACATGGTAAAATCAGTAAAGATTCGATCAAAGAAAAAACTAAAACCAAATTAACGACTAGAGGAATGTTGCGCATAAATTTGCCCATGGTGCCAGACCCCAAAAGCAAAGGGAAAAAGGCAGCAATAGTGGTTAAAACTGAAAAAATAACAGGGACTGCCATTAAACTCGTTCCTTGGACGCAAGCCTGAAGTGGGTCCAGACCTTTTTGGCGTTGGGTATAGACGTTTTCCCCAATCACAATGGCATCGTCCACCACGATCCCCAAAACCATAATAAAGGCAAAGAGGGAAATCATGTTAATGGAGACGTCGAAAGACGGCAAAAAAAGCATTGCCCCAGCAAAAGACACAGGAATGCCCAACGTTACCCAAAAGGCCAGTTTTAGATCCAGAAACAGACTTAAAATCAAGGCCACCAAAATCAAACCAAAGGCCATGTTTTTGAGTAAAAGCTCTAATCTACCTTTTAATAACTGGGAGCTATCGTTATAGATCTGGACGTAGAGATTGGGGGGAAGAGTTGATTTTACTTGGGAAATGTACTTTTGGGTAATCTGGGCAACCTTAAGGGCATTTTGTTCGCCTATCCTAAAAACGTTAATTAAAACCGCAGGTAAACCTTGAAACAAAACCTCTTGATCTTTATCTTCAAAGCCGTCTTTAAGGGTAGCCAATTCTCCTAACGTGATTTTGCTTCCATCAGGCCTGGTCAAAATGGGAATAGAGGCAAAATCTTTGGCGGTGTAGGATTTATCTTTAATGCGCAACTTTAACTCTCCACTTGCCGACTTGATCCGGCCCAGAGGCAAGTCTTGGCTAAAGGCTGCGATTTTTTGGGCAATCTGGTCCAGGCTCAAACCGTATTTTCTTAAGACTTGAGGTGAAACCTCAATCTTGATTTGGTTTTCACGCGTTCCAGCCAATGTAGCCAAACTGACTCCTTTCTGGCTGGTTAGACCGTCTTTTATTTTTTGGGCATAGTGTTTTAAGACGTGCTCTGGCAGGTTGCCATAGACCGCAATACTTAAAACCTGACTCTTTCTGGTCAGGCGTTTGACCACAGGCCTTTTGGCCGTATCAGGTAAATTGGTTAGGCGATCTACTTCTGACTTAATCTCGTCGTACAAGGTGCTGGTATCCCAGCCTTTTACTACTTCTACGACTACGCTCCCCCACCCTTCCAAGGCAATAGAATCAATGTTTTTTATGCCAGCTAAACCAGAGATAGCCTCTTCAATGGGATAGATAATTCCCTCTTCTACCTCTTCTGGTGAGGCTCCAGGATATTCTACACTGATGCTAATTTTGTCCAAATTAACGTTTGGAAAGATCTCTACCTTGGAATTCAGACCGTAAATAAGCCCACCTACCAACAAAAAGACCATGAGCAGATTGGCAGCAACGTTATTTTGGGTAAACCAGGCAATTATTTTTTCCATTTTTTAACTTACTCCATTACCTGAACGCGCATTCCAGCTTTGACCTCACCTAAAGGAGAGACGATCAACTTCTCGCCTTGCTTTAACCCCAAGACAGCCAGCTTTTGTCCTCGTTGGCCTATAACTTTGACTTTTCGGATCTGTAAGGTGCTGTTTTTAACCAACCAGACCTGTCCCAAGTCGTGTAAACTGGTTCTAGGGATAAAACTTACTCCTTTTACTTTTTTGCCCCAAAAGGTTACCTTTACCATTGCCCCGGGGACGAGATGGGGAGGGGAGGCATTGAGTTTAAGGTAAACGTTTAAAAGCTGGGTCGGTTGGAGCCTAGAGTCAAATCTTACCACTTGACCGGAAATATTTTTAAATCCATCACCTTGGATCAAAACAAAACTGCCTAAATGAACGTAGGCAAGTTGGTTTAAATCAAGGGGAACCTTTACTTCTAACGAACTAAACGGATAAAAGTTGGCCAAAATTTGGCCTGGATTTACGAACTGGCCAAGATTTACCTTGCGTTCTATCACCCGCCCGGAACAAGGAGCTTGAATTAAGGTTCTACGTAAATTTAGTTGGGCCAATTCAAGATTGGTTTTGGCCTGCTCAATTTTGGCCTGCAATTGTTTTAGCTCTGGTTCTTTGGCTACCAGCGCAGGAACGGTCGTATTTTGGCCGTAAGCTAACTGCCAACTCCAGATGGAAGTTTTGGCCTTGGCCTGCAGCAAGGTCAAACTAGCTTTAAGTTCGTTTAAGATAGCCTTGGCTCTTTGCAGATCAAGTTGATAATTGCTCGGATCTATTTTGAATAAGACCTCTTCTTTGTTGATGGTATCACCTGGGTAAAGGTGAGGAGAGACAAAAATAATTTTCCCTTGGACTTGAGAGGATAGGTTTACTTTGTCTTTGGTTTCCACCAGGCCTTGAGCTGAAAACTGGACCTGATATTGGGTTAACTGAACAGGCATTACTTTGACTAACGGCAAAGGCTTTGGTTTGTTTTCTTGGACCGGTAGCTTTTTTTGTTGGGATAAGAACTTAAATCCACCTATGCCTAGACTTAGGACCAAAACGATTAAAATTAGATTCAAGATAAACTTTTTCATTTTTGCTTACGTCCCTTACTTAAATACCAGTTGGACCTGTTTTGTCCCTCCCAAGGACTTGATTAAGCTGACCTGAGTGATCAATTGCTCTAGCTGATTTTGTTCAAGGCTCAGCTTGGCTTGAGCTAAGATCTTTTTCTGTTCCAAAACCAGAGTGTAGGGAACTTGTCCTTGGTGGTATTCATACGTAATTAGTTTTAGTTTTTTTTGGGCTTGATTAAAAGTTTGTTTTAAATTGATGGAGGTTAGGCGCAATTCCTTGAGCTTGCTTAAATTCGTTTCTACTTCTTTAAAGGCCAGAAGCACGGTTTTGGCATAGTTTTGCTCAGCCTTGGCATAGGCCAAAACAGCTAAGTCCTCTTTCGTTTTTAGTCTGGAAGCGTCAAAAATGGGGGCGGTCAAATTAAAAGCTAGATTGTACAAAAAACTAGTGGGACTAAACAAACTCTCCAATTCTGCACTGGTATATCCGAGTTGACTAGTCAATCTAATTTGGGGAAAACGCTCCCTTCGAGCAACCTTGGCCTTAAAAGCAAGTTCTTTTAATCTTTTCTCTGCAGCCAAAATATCAGGACGGTTTTTTAAAAGTTGGCTGGGTAGCCCTGGGCGTATTTTTAGCTTGAGCTTGGCAAAGTGTTCCCAAGGTGTGGTGGTGATGGGCTGGGGATACCTACCAAGCAAGAGACAAAGCTGATAGTTTACGTCTTTTCCTTTTTGCTTGAAGGCGAGCAAGTCGTTTTTGAGTTGCAACTCTTGGTTCTGACTGGTGAGCAGTTGTTCGTAAGTAACTTGTCCATTTTGGTAAAGAAAGCCAAGAAGTTTGGTCGTTTGTTTTTGTAGCTCCAAGAGACGTTGATAAACTTTGACTTGATAGTTCAAAAAACTCAAATTTAAATAAAGCTGAACTGCGCTGCTTACTAGGGTTTGTCGAAGCAACCTTAACTGTTCTTGATTGGCTAAAATTGCCTCTAGGTTGGCTTTTTTTTGACTGTTTATCTTTTGAAAAAAATCTAATTCGTAAGAGGTAAGCAAAAACACAGAAGTTGGCGTAGTTTCAACCATTTTTTTTTGACCTGTTGGTCCTGATAAATAATTAGCTTGTTTGCCTGTGCTTGCCTGCAGACTTAGTTGAGGATAGAGACTGGACTTGGTTAATTTTAGTTGTTTTTGAAGAATTCTTAGGTCATAAATGGCCTGTTTGAGGTCGTAATTTTGCCTAAGCACCAAATTTATAAGCTTATCCAAGTTTGGATCTCTAAAAATTTGCCACCAAGGACGACTAAAAGCAACCATAGTCCGTAAGGAGCTGTTGGCTGGAGAGCCTTCAAGATATTGCTTAGGCAGGTCTATTTTAACTTTAGACGGAAGCGTGGGGTTAAAACTACAGCCAAAACCGGACAAAATAAGAATGCTAAGAAAGATAGGAATAAATAAAAACGTCATAGAAATGTAAAATTATTAGTTTACTGTTAATTTTTTACCATTTAAACATTACTTAAACTTTTTTCAACCCAAAAAGCTCGTTGGATAACACCAAATTATTTAAACATTACTTTTTATGGTTTACAGTGTCAAATATTACCATACTCCTGCCAAAACTGTTTTTGGTGGGAATTGACAAAGTTTAAAGGACAACAATCCAATAACTTCACCGGGTTGTAAAGAAGTATTTCGTCAAAAACCACAATTTTTGACTTTTTGCCATTACGTCTTAATAATGGACCCTAATATGAAAAAAATACTTTTTGCCGTATCTTCGCTTGGTCTTGGTCATGCCAGCCGCACTCTTCCGCTTATTAAGGCCTACTTGGCAAAAGATTATCACATAACCATTGTTTCTCACGCCAAGGCTTTGGCTTTTTTGCAAGAAGAATTAAAAGATAAAAAGGTAACATTCATTGATCTTGAAGATTATCCTCGTCTGGAGCGGGGAACAGGACTTGCTTACTATTATTATTTGCTGATCGACTTGCTTGCTACCTATCGGATCATCAAAAAAGAGCATAGTTTTTTAAAGGATAAAGACTTTGATTTAATTATAAGTGATGGCAGGTATGGTTTTTATTCTAAGTTCACTCCTTGTTTTTTGATTTCGCATCAAATTGCATTTGTTATTCCTAAAATTTTTTTGCTTTTTAAGCCTGTAATTGACCTAGGAAACCTAATTTACTTTAAAAAGTTTTGGGAAGTTTTTATTCCTGACTTTGCCTCCAAAAACAACTCTTTGGCTGGTAGGCTTGCCCACAATTATCTATTGCAATTTTTCAAACACAGTTTTGTTGGGATTTTGTCTGCTTATGGTCCGGAAAAAAACGCAAAACAAATAAATTACCTATTTGTGATAAGTGGTTATTTAGAAGAACATAAGGACAGTTTTGTGAACAAACTCATTGAGCAGGCCAAAGGTCTTGCTGGAAAAAAGGTATTTATCTTAGGTGATCCTTCCCAAAAAGAAGTAATTTTTTTGGAGCGAGATATAACCATATACCCTGTTGCCACTTCTGCTTTGCGCAAAAAACTATTTGCTGGGGCCAAACTGATTATCTCCCGCACAGGCTATACCACCCTTATGGACCTCGTGGAGATGGATAAAAAAGCTGTTCTTTTCCCTACGCCCAATCAAACCGAGCAAGAGTATTTAGCCCGGTACCATCAAAAAAAAGGTTGGTTTGTAGTGCACTTAGACGATAAAAATTTTGATTTAAACAAATTAATTCAAAGGGTTGGGCAAAGCAAAACCTTTCCTGCGCGTCAAAAAACCAAAGCCACGTTAAGTAAAATTGAAAAGATAATCGCTGATTACACCAAAGAAAACTTTTTTTCCCTCATTATTCCAGCCTTTAACGAAGAAAAATATCTTGAAAAAACACTAACTAAGCTTAAAAATTTAAATTACGAGCGCTACGAAGTAATAGTTGTGGAAAACGGTTCTACGGATCAAACCTTGGCCATTGCCCATCAACACAAAAATCAAAAGATAAAGGTTTTGCAAAGTCCAAAAGGGGTGTCTCTAGCCAAAAACAAAGGCATTGAGCAGATAAGCAAGCAAAGTGATTATACTATTTTTTTGGATGCAGATACGATTTTGGAAAAAGATTTTTTGCGCGAGCTCAACTGTTTTTTAAATAGAAATAAGGATAAAAGAATGGTCGTAGGCACAACGTCTATTTTGCCCTATACTCCGCATTCCAGCAAGGACTTGTTTTGGTATAAGTTTTACGATTACGTGCATAGGTTTACCCATTCTTCTTATTCTTTGCAGATTGCCAAGTCCTGCTTGCTTAAACGAATTAAATTTGACCCGGAGTTAAATTTTAGCGAAGATCTCAAATTTATTCGCGAGATGAAACAATACGGCAATTTTTTCTTTTTCCAAACCAATAAGGTTTTTACCTCTCCGCGCAGATTTAGACAGGAAGGATACTTAAAAACTACCATCAAGTGGTTCATTCAAGCCATTTTGCCTGACTTCGTCAAAAAAAATAAAAGCTACAGGCCCATAAGATGATTGAATATCTGACCCAATTTATCAACTTTCTCTTGCACCACCAACATATTGTTTATTTAATCTTGTTTTTGGGCAGTATGTTTGAAACCATTATTGGTTTTTCTTTTTTTATTTATGGAGAAATATTTTTTCTGGCCGGAAGCATTATGGCGGGAATGGGCATCCTGAGTATAACCAAAGTAACTGTAGTCCTTTTTGCAGGGGCCAGTCTTGGCGATAACATAAGTTATTGGATAGGCCGCAAGTACGGCAAAAAAGTTTTTAACCTGCTGGGCAAAATTAAATTTATCGGCAAGTACTTTGCCGAACAAAAGTATCAAAAAATGTCTAACTTTTTGAGGCAAAAAGGTGCCATTAGCATATTTTTGGCCAGGCTTTTAGGACCTCTTTCCTGGATAATGCCTTTTATTGCTGGCGTATCTAAGGTAGATTACCGCAAGTTTTTGCTTTACAATAGCTTAGGGATAATAGTTGGAATTGGTCAATTTAT
>Ga0256840_1003085_pt1 | contig 13838 bp, 13 predicted proteins | sample 355202metaG_FD_185969 | JGI IMG/M metagenome (GOLD analysis project Ga0256840, IMG submission 185969) | Hydrothermal vent microbial communities from Mid Atlantic Ridge, Atlantic Ocean - 355-202 | ecosystem: Environmental > Aquatic > Marine > Hydrothermal vents | place: Atlantic Ocean: Mid...
CAATTGCAGGGCTTAAAAAGAAAGTACCTTTAGAAAAAGCATTTATCTACCCCATTTCTAATTCTATATCTGCAAGTAAACAGTTAAACTCTAAACAGAAAATACTCACAGCAAAAACAAAACTCCTTGAGAGTCAAATGCGTATGAATAATAGTAGCGTAGAAAGTTATGATGTCTATACAAGCATAGAAGATGAACCCGATCAGTCTATACTTAGAGTGGGTATAAGTATGGCACTTCCTATTTTCAATAACAAATCTGAAGAAAAGATGTTAGCAAAACTACAAAAAGAACAACTCATACTCGATGGTGAACAGCTAGATATTGATATCTATACGCAAACACAAATGATTAAGTCTTCTATACAGGAGCTATCGAACCAATATGAGGCACTTAAAAGTCTTAAAAAAGAGCAACAAGTGCTTAATGATTTACTGCAAGAAGGCTATAAGATTTCTCAAGGGTCTATATTTATCATGATGAATGCTAAAAATAAACTCATACAAACACAAAAATCTTTACTACAGACACAAAAAATGATTAACACTCAAAAAATAGATTTACTTTTTATACAAGGACAATACAATGACTAAATACTTCCTACTACTTTTACCTTTACTTGGTTTTGCTTCTACCATAAAGGTGGAACATGCTCAGCTTAAACCTTTAGGAAAAATCATCAAAACAAATGCACAGATAACACAGCTCTCTTCCCAAAAGCAAGAGATAGTCTCTCGTCTTACAGGGCACCTAGAACAGTACTATGTCCAAGCAGGACAAGATGTAAAAGCTGGAGAAAAAGTAGCCCTCATAGAGTCTATAGAACTTTCCAAAATGACTGCAGAGTACTTAGCACTCATCCAACAAGAGCGTGCTGCACAGAATCAAAAAGATGCAAATATGAAGCTACACAAGAAGGGACTCAGTTCTCAAAATGATTTAAGCAATGCCATCATCGCATTAGAAGGCATACGCTCAAAACAAAATGCCTTGGCTTCACAACTTAAATCTTTGGGACTAAACCCTTCTAAGCTAGCAGAAGCGACCGATAAATTTATCATTTATGCACATGCAGATGGTGTGGTAGGTAAGATTATATCACCTCTGCATTCAAATGTTGATGCACAAACACTGCTTATGACTCTAGTAAACCAAAGTGCTTACTATGCAACTGCATACATCTCTACAAAACATGCCATGCATGTCAATAAAGATACAAAAGGTTGGATAAACATTGCAGGGAAAAACTATGATGCAACTTTTGTTCAACTTTTACCAAATATAGATAAAGAAACACAACGTGCGAAAGTACTTTTTAGCATCACCAACAGTCCTGAGATACTTCTACTAGGAGCATTTACAGAAATAGATATCTCTTTAGCTCCTACTCGTAATGTGGTTATGGTTAAAAAATCTGCACTGACACTTTTTAAGGGTGAGTGGGTTGTCTTTACAGAAAAAGAACATGAAAATGCAGGACACCATGAAGAAAAATCTGACCATGACCACGACAAAGAAAATACCACACATGATGAACATGGACATGATAACCATGCAGAAGAAAAAGGGCATGACTCTCACCCAAATGATGACCATGCAACACATAAAGAAGAAGAGGCTCATGGACATGATGACCATGCTCATGAAGCACATACAGAAGATAAAGGACATGAAAATCACGAAGGTGAAGCTCATAACGAAGATGAAGCGGGACATGAAAAACATGATGAAAAAGAAGGTCATGGTGGACATGATGAACATGAGGAAGAAGAAGCTCCTTATGAAGCAAATGTCGTTAAAGTCATTGCCTATGTAGGTGATGAAGTAGCCATAGAAGGTCTTAAAGCAGACGCTGAGTATGTAAGTGATGGTGTGTATTTTGTAAAATCCATGATACTCAAGTCTTCTCTTGGCGAACACGGTCACTAGGGGTTAGAGATGCAATCATTTTTTAAAGTACTCATACAGTACAAGTTTCTCATCCTTGCTTTGTTTATAGCCATATCTGGTTTTGGATATAAAGCTTACCAAGACATCCCAGTGGATGCCTTTCCAGACATCACTCCTAAACAAGTGGTTATCTATACTGAGTCTGTAGGGAACTCCGCAGAAGACATAGAAAAACTCATCACCTACCCTATAGAAGCAGCTATGTCTGGACTTCCAGGGGTAAAACTCATACTCTCTAACTCAATGTTTGGGCTTTCATATGTGAGCATTTTTTTTGAAGATGGCTATAATACCTACCTTTTACGTCAACTGGTCACAGAAAGACTAAACACAGTAGACATACCTAAAGGCTGGGGTTCGCCCACTATGGGACCCAATACAACAGGTCTTGGTCAAGTACTATGGTATGCTCTGCAAGACGAAAAAAATATCTACTCAGCTTCAGAACTTAGAGCGATGCACACCTACCGTGTGACACCTCTGTTCAAGTCAGTTGATGGCGTTGAAGAAGTCATTACATGGGGTGGATTTGAAAAACACTATGAAGTACTTATAGATACTCAAAAACTACAAAATGTGGATGTCACGTATGATGAAATAGTTCAAGCCCTAGAAAAATCTAACCAATCTGTAGGAGGTCAGTACTTAGAGTTTAACCGTGAACAATACCTCATACGTGGTGCTGGACTCTATCAAACTTTAGATGATATACGCAATACCGTCATACGTACAAAAGATGCAAAAGCCGTCACCATACAAGATGTAGCAACAGTACAAGAAGGCAAAGCCCCTCGTTTTGGTGCAGTCAGCGTTGATGGCAAGGAGCGTGTCTTTGGTATGGTACTACAACGTTCAGGTACAAATGCTGCCAAAGTGGTAGAAAAACTCAAAGAAAAAATGTCTATTGTAGATGCTGCACTTCCACAAGGTGTAAGCATAGAAATCATTTATGACAGGTCTGACATTACGCAAAAAGCAGTGAGTACCATGACATCCGCTTTACTTATGGGGTCAGTACTCGTTGCTATTATCCTCTTTTTGTTTCTTTTTGAGTTACGTTCAGCGTTTATTGTTATTCTTTCTTTGCCTGTGTCATTGCTCATCGCATTTTTACTCATGCAAGAGTATGGTATCTCGGCAAACCTCATGTCACTCTCTGGTCTTGCCATTGCCATAGGGATGATAGTGGATGGCACTATCGTAGTAGTCGAAAACTCTTTTAGACTTCTACAGGAAAACCCTAACGCTTCACGTGCAGAGGTCATAGCTGAAGCCACAGCAGAAGTAGCTAAACCTGTACTCTTTGCCCTGCTTATTATTGCTGTGGTGTTCATACCTTTGCTCAGTCTAGAAGGACTCGCAGGTAAACTTTACACACCTATGGCTCTTGACATTGTTTTTGTGATGTTAGGCTCACTCGCCGTTGCACTTTTACTTGTACCTGTGCTTTCATTTATGCTACTTAAACAAGGCAAACATGTAAACTCACCACTCATGTCTGCGATTAAGTCTTTTTATACGCCTTTACTCGTACTCTCTCTTAAACATGCTAAAAAGCTTGTTGGTGTTACTTTTGCCATCTTCTTTGTGCTTGCTGCTCTACTTTCACAGCAAGGACGTGAGTTTATGCCTAAACTCAATGAAGAAACCATCATGTATAGAGTCATAGCCATTCCCGGTACGGCACTGACTCAAAATGTAGAAAATGCACAAGCCATAGAAAACTACATACTTGAAACCTACCCCAATGAAGTACTCTCAGTACTTTCTATGATAGGACGTAGTGAAAAAGGTGAGACAGCACAAGCCAACTACATGGAGATACTCCTCACACTCAACCCTGAGTTTGAAGAGATACCAAGACTCGACAAGGAAATGACAGCCAAACTCAAAGAGAAGTTTAACTTCTTACAGTTCATCTCCACGCAACCTATAGCTATGCGTATAGAAGAGTTACTTGAAGGTGTGTCTGCTGAACTTGCCGTGAAGATTTATGGTGAAGACCAAAAAGTCATGTCTAGCATAGCCACAGAGATCTCTGAAGTACTACGAACAGTTGAAGGACTTGACCATGCAGAAGTAGAAACACAGCTTGGACAAGCCCAAATCAACATTAAACCAGACTACCTCGCACTCTCACGCTATGGACTCACCGTTGAGGACATCATGCAAGTACTGCGTTATGGTGTAGGTGAAGAACCTGTCACACAGAAAATAGAAGGCATTAAACGTTTTGGAATCGTAGCCAAGATAAAAGATGCAAAACAAGACATAGACACACTTAAAAAGCTCATTTTACGTTCAGATTCTGGAAAAGTAGTAACACTTGATGAAGTATGTGACATCAACACCATTCAAGGGCCTGCTTTCATCAAACGTGCAGACCTTAGCCGTTATATGGTACTTTCACTTGAAGTTGAAAATCGTGACATTGCAAGCTTTGTAGCAGAAGCTGATGAAAAGATAAAAGAAAAAATAAACATCCCAGATGGCTACTACATCTCATGGGCTGGTGACTTTAAAAACATGCAAGAAGCAGGTGAAACACTGGCGATGATTATCCCTATCACGCTGCTACTCATACTGCTACTGCTCTACACGGCATTTAACTCATTCAAAAAGGCATTCCTCATTTTGCTTGGTGTGCCTCTAGGTCTCATGGGCGGGATAGTAGCTCTTTTAGTTGCAGACATCTACCTCTCAGTCTCAGCCATTGTGGGGTTCATAGCCATCTTTGCCATAGCCATACTTAACGGCATAGTCTTAGTCTCATTCATAGACGAGTTACGCAAGAAGTTCCCTACCGTGAAGACTATAGACTTAGTAAAAGACGCCACCCTACTACGTCTAAGACCTGTACTTATGACAGCCTTCACCACACTGTTTGGTATCTTGCCACTACTCTATGCGACAGGGGTCGGAAGCGAGATACAGTACCCCCTTTCTGTGGTAGTCACAGGAGGTATCATCTCTTCAACCATACTCACGCTTTTGGTTTTACCTGGATTGTATGTGTTGTTTTTTTCTAAGCACGATAAGCGTTAGATAAAAGTTATCCTTGTTTGTCTACTCCCGTTGTGGAGCATACACACAGAAAACCCTTGTTCCTCCTCTCCTGAGGTGGAACATAGTCAGACTACTATGTACGTGTAGAGTTTTATTGTAGTTATGACTAGAGAAAAATATTTTATATTGCCATATTTTTAGAAATAGTCGGACATTTTTGATATACTACTAATATGAAAAATCAATCAATAGTGGGACAAGGTGTTCCTCTAATAAATAGTTATATAGAAGGAAAATTGTGCCAGTCAAACCAGATGAAAATTCAAGCCATATTCAAATAGCATTAACAAATGGTAAAAAATGGCATCAACCAATTACTGTTATTATTAAAAACTCAAATGTTTTAATTCAGCCTACAAACTTAAGTCATTCTCATATAACAATGCATCCTAATATTGGTTCAACAAAAAAACCAAATAGTCATTTAAGAATATCCAAAGAAGATATAAATAAATTTTTAGTGGATGGAACTAATATTACAAATAATGGCATGTTGAGTGAATGGAATCGAAAAATATCTCATAACTTTGATTGCCCATTAGAATTAAGATTCAGCAATAGTTTAATTCATCATGATGCTGAAAATATAATTCATGATTACAATACTAAAGTTATTCAATTTGACAAAGGAACATTTAATTTAAATTTTTGGTTTTCTCAAAAGGATGAAGAAACTTTAACAAAGTATTTTTATACTACAGGTGTTAAAATACTGTTATTCACAACAATTGAAAAGACAGGTGAGAATTTTATTTTAACCTATAATCTCTGTGAGTCTGAAATTAATGCTGATGAAATAATAAAAGCAGAAAATTATCAAGATACAAATATAAACGCAAAAGAAAATACTGGAGACAATAAATCAAATAAAATTAATTTAATATTTGGATTATCTTCTGAAAATAAAAAAGTTATAATCTTAAATTAAATATAACAAATCTTTGGAGAGAAATAAGTAACCCTATCGGGCTACTTATTTCTCAAGTCAAACGTTATGCTACAAAAGAATTGAAGTTTACTAGAGATAGGAACAAGAGTTAAACTTTCTAGTTCCTTCACTCATATTGGTCGAATATATACATATTATTATTTGTGTATAGAAGTTATATTACAACAGAGGATTATAATGCTAGACAAAGCACAACAAGGCAAACACTTTACTTCTTATAAATATCCCCTCTATACCCGATATCCATAATAATAGCCTCAATGACAATCTCACCGTTGTCTATCTTGATGATAATACGTATGTTGCCTTTTCTGATTCTGTAGGTATCAGATATGCTGCCTTGCATCTGCTGATAGTCTATATTTATGTCCATACCGTACAGATGACTTTTGATAAAATTTATAACCAAAACATCTACCTCATTTTCTGTAATATGAGGGTTTTTCTTTAAAAACTTATTGGCTTTTTTAAGATAGGTGAGCTTAATCTTCTTTTTCACAGCTCTATCTCTACTGTTTTAGAGTGTGAGACTTCTTTGTCTTCATCACACATAGTGTGCAGTAGGTGTTCTATCTCCTTTTGTTCTAGCATATCATAGGCTTTTTGTAACAGCTCATACTCGGCTATAGATATGATGACCGCTTCAGGCTTGTTACGTCTTATGATGGCTATTCAGTTACAGTTAGACTATACTTTACACTAGAGGACTACGAATGAGACAAAAAATTGATAGCTAATCAAAATATGTTATAATTTAAAATATTTTTAGGAGTTAATTATGCATACCCTTACATTAGAAGTTCAAGATAGTGTTTTTCAAGAGTTTCTTAGTTTTATTTCAAAGAGAAAAGAAAGTATAGAAATCAAAGAAGATACAAATCTAGTAAATGACCCATATTTTTATGAAAGACAAAAGCAACTACAGCAAGATATAGAAGAGATAGATAGTGGCAAGACTCAAATGATAAGTAATGAAGATTTTTGGAATGATATAGATACTTTTACCCAATCATTACAAAAATGACAATCATACATAAACCTACCTTTTCAAGACAATTAAAACAAATTATTGAACACATTGCACTAGATAAACCTAGTGCAAGTATGAAGTTTAAAAATGAACTAAAGGAATCTATAAGCTTACTTCCTGACCATCCATTAAAATATAGAAAATCTATTTATTTTGACAATGAAAATATAAGAGATATGACATATAAAAAATACACTATTATCTATAGAGTAAAACCAATAAAAAATGAAATAGAGATTTTAAGAATATTTAACAGGAATAAACCGACACTGTAGGCCAGATGCAACAAAACATAGGAACGCAATAAATTATCTAACGGAAATTTATGGTTCTATTCGACCGTTAAAAAGCTAATTATAGATTTTTATAGAGTATAATTCCACAAAAAAAGGAGCGTATAATGTACAGTAAACAAAAACACTTTGTACGCATACTCCTCTTTTTTTACCTTTTTTCTGCTTTTGTTTCTGCATCACATATTCACCATAATGATACAGAACATGAAGACTGTGATGTTTGTATTGTCGTTAAGAACCTTCATAGTGCAGACTCTACCCCCTCATTTACCCTAGATAAGATAGTCACTAACTACAGCACAGTCATAGCACTAGTAGAACAGCACTACACCCAATACAACAACCTTAAACACAACCACTCCCAAGCCCCTCCTCTTTTTTCATAAAACAAGAACCCTTCCAAAAACAAGATAAGAAAAATACAGGTATTACCTAGTAGTACCTGCAAGATAAGGATAATTATGAAAAAGATATACACAGCGAGCATGCTCTTACCAGCACTTTTATGTGCACAAAATACAACAGATACATCACTAGAGGCTTTACTAGAAAGTAAAAAAGTAAACACAAGTAAAAGTACAAGCTTTATGCCTGACGTGTCACTTATAGTAGATGCATCCTATACGCATCAGTCATTTGATGAAGACCATCATACAGAACACCTTGGATTACCAGGGCTAGTACATGGTGGTGGACATGAACATGAAGGACACTCTCATGCACCACTTACGGGCAATGATGGTTTTAACTTAAACTATGCAGAGCTTACTATAGGTGCATCTGTGGACAAATACTTTGACCTTAAAGGTGTTTTTCATTTAACAGAAGATGATTTTGAAATAGAAGAAGCATTTGCAACGACAACTTCACTTCCATACCATTTGCGACTAAAACTAGGGAAATTTAAAAGTGACTTTGGATACCTAAACAATAAACATCACCACAACTACAACTTCTCTGACATGCCATTGATATATAGTGCATTGCTAGGTGACCATGGTCTTACGGAACAAGGGTTTCAGGTGCAATATGTGCTTCCAACTTCACACTATGTTATGGTAGGACTTGAGGCTTTAAAAGGTGAAAATGAACGTACCTTTGGTAATGAAGGTTTTACTATCGGAGCAGAAAATCATGACCATCATGAGGGACATGATAACCATGATGAAGAAGAACATGAAGAACTTACAGCAACTATAGATGATGGTAAGTTCCCTGGCATTTTTGTTGCCTATGCAAAAACTTCATTTGACATAGGTGATGGCACATTGCTAGCAGGTGTAAGTATGGCAAAGGGAGATGCACGCATAAATCATACAGAAGATGAGGAGGATGCACATGCCTTTATTGGGACAAATACACTCTATGGCATAGATATGACCTATAAACATTACTTCGCTGCTGACCATGCTATTACATGGCAAAGTGAGTACCTTTATAGAGAGATGGATGGTACACGTCATGCTAAAAATGCTACGAGTGGTGAGTGGAAAACGATGGCCTTTAAAAAAGAACAGGCTGGGTTTTACTCAGAGCTTATTTATCAATACGACAAAAACTACAGAGTTGGACTACGTTATAGTGCTATAAATCAAAATGATGTCATAGCCAACAGTAAGAATAAAAACAAGCCTGACGATATGTATGTTGCCTCAGCTATGTTTGAGTACAACCCAACAGAATTTTCTCGCATAAGGTTACAATTTAATCATGATAGTTCACTGTATGATGAAGAGGGACATAAAAACAACAAAAATGAAATAGTGTTACAGTTTAACTATGCCATCGGTGCACATGGTGCCCACGCATTTTAGGAGGATGAGATGAAAATATTATTTTTACTAATACTAACACTTAGTACGGTGTTTGCCAAGTTGCAAGTGGCAGTTGCCTACCCGTACATAGAACAGCTCACAAAAGAGATAGCCAAGGGAAGAGTAGACATCACCCTACTCTCCCGTGGTGCTTGGGATCCACATTTTGTGGTACCCAAACCTTCACTCATTGCAGGTTTACGAAATGCAGACTTGCTCATCGTAAATGGGGCATCACTGGAGATAGGCTGGATGCCTCCCCTGGTCAACAATGCAAATAATGCCAAGATACAAAAAAATGCCAAAGGGTATTTGGATTTAAGCCAATATCTAAAGCTACAAGACATACCCAAAAGTGTCAATAGGTCTATGGGGCATGTACACGCAGAAGGCAATCCTCATTTTTCTCTAGATCCACATAACATTACACAACTAGCCGTGGTCATCATGTTAAAACTTTCTTTATTGGATGAGGCAAATAAAGATTTTTATCAAAAAAACTTTGAAGTATTTGAGGCACATTGGCAGAAAAAGTTAAAACTTTATGAGAAAAAAATGCAAAAATGTAAAGGCATGAAAGTTGTACAATATCATGAGCTTTTTAACTATTTCTTAAGACGTTATGACATAATTTCCATTGATAACCTAGAGCCATTACCAGGCATATCTCCTAGCACAAAACATACGCTAGAGTTGATTAAGATGATTAAGAAAAATAAAGTCAAATACATCTTACAAGATGTCTACCATGAGCATAAGACTTCTGTATTCATCGCTAAAAAGTCTGGAGCAAAAGTTATTGAGGTACCACATGATGTAGGTGCATTACCTTCTGTAAAAACCTTAGATAACTTTTACGATACTTTGGTTGAGAAACTATGCAAATAGTAGAACTACTGTGGCCAGCTTTTCTACTGCTGGCTCTATTGGTCTTTATACACACTATCTTTGGACTTGAAATCATCAAAAGAGGTGTCATATTTACAGACCTTGCCATAGGACAAATGGCAGCTGTGGGTATGGCTGTAAGTGTTGGGTTTATGAATGAAGCCTATCAAACCCCTATGACCTTTATTTTTGCCTTACTAGGAGCATTGATCATCATACATGTTTCTAAAAGAGTGGAACACATAGAAGCATTTATAGGTATGCTTTATGCTTTTTCTGCTGCAAGTATCATGATGCTTTTAACAAATGCTGCAGGTGGTGCAGAACTTTTTCAAAAGCTTTCAGCTTCGGACATACTCTTTACTTCAAAAGGTGAAGTTTTTTCTGCTTTTGTGCTTTATATGTGTATCGCTCTAGTGATGCTTGTACTCTACCCTAAGCTTTCAGGAACGTTAAAAGAATATACGTTTTTCACCATGCTTGCCCTCACAGTAACTTCTTCTGTACAACTAGCAGGCGTGCTTGTGGTATTTGTTTTACTTGTTGCTCCTGCATTTATAGCCTTATCACAAAAGAGATTTAAGCCTTTGTATCTAGCTTGGTTTGTGGGGTTATCTGTTTCTATACTTGCTTTGGTTGTCTCCTATTACTATGATTATCCAAGTGGATATAGCATTATATTTTTTCAAGGACTTACTGTCTTACTTTTCTCTGTTTTTAAATCTAAGCGTTAGGAGCAAGTAAACTCCTAACTTACTCTCCCCTTCATAAAGTTTATTTAAAGTAATCATAGCTATACTTCCACAAATATATTAAATAATGATGATGATTATCATTAACTATGAAAGATTAAATATGAACAAAACACTATTAACATTCGCAACCCTTACACTACTAAACAACACAGTAATAGCTGAAGAACAACATTCACACGATGAGGACAATAAAACGACCATACAGATACAAAGTATCAGAGGGTTACTAGGAAATAACGACCCCATAAAACATATGCGTGGACAAGTTCGTGCTGGGTACATACACCTTAAAGAGGATGCTTTAGAAAAGACAAGTGCCTATGGCTTAGCAGGACACGTACACTTTGACTCTAAAAAATGGTATGGCTTGAGTGTGGGAGCATCAGCCTATGCTCTACTCAACCCTACTCAAAATCAAAACAGACCAGAACTAAATGCGGACTTTTTTGATGCTAATGGAAAGAGTTTTTTACTCATAAGTGAAGCCTATCTACATGGACAGTGGGGCAACACTGAACTAAAATTTGGTAGACAGATACTCGACACACCACACGCAGACTCAGATGATATCCGTCTCATACCTAACTACTTTGAAGCCTATACACTTAGCAACACAGACATCAAAGACCTTACACTTACAACAGGACTCATACGAAAAATGGCAGGCTGGGAAAATGGGGTTGATAGTAGTGAATTTGTACATATCAGCCAAACACTTGGTACAGAATCTACAGATGGAATCATGTATGTAGCAGGGATTTATGACGGTATCACAGATGTATCACTCTCTCTTTGGTATTACCACTATGCAGACATAGCAAACATACTTTATGCTGAAGCTGGCTACACCCTTCACGCATCAAAGTATCTAGACATTACCTTTGGCTTGCAGTATGATGCTTCATGGGATACAGGAAAAGCCCTACTCCAAGCACAAGATGCACGTACCTTTGGTGCAAGCATAGAACTTGTCTCAGAGGAGATGGGTGTACATGTTCTCATGGCACACAACAAAGACAACGGTAGTACGGGGGCAAGTGGTTTGAGTCTTGGTGGTGGTGCTTTGTTTACCTCCATGGAAGACCAAACACTTGATGCCATGGGACAAGCTGGTGAGTCTTGGGTACTTGGACTTGGCTATCACTTTGAAGCTCTAGGACTAGAAGGGTTAAATGCTGGCATTGCCTATGGCTCATTTCAAGCTGAAGATGCATCTAGCTATGAGGTAACAGAACTAGATGCTGTTGTCGAATATAGTTTTAACGAACGCTTTTCAATGGTTCTAGCCTATGCTGACATAGACTCAAAAACAGATGCCCTCTCAGACTACACACAAGTAAGAGTAATTGGCAATTATAACTTTTAGAAAATTTTAAAATCACTTAATCGGACAAAATTACTCTCTTTTAGCCTATTTTTAGATTAGCGTGCTAAAGTAGGATTAATTACGACAAAGGAAACAATTATGGATTTAGATAAAAAAAATGACTATGGTATCAAGGTTGCTATGTTTATAGAGAACCCAAAATATATGGGTACCATCTCTGATGAAGAAGCAAAAGAACTCGGTGCAACTGTCTTTTCTCACACCTATGGTGGGAAAGATTATGGCTATGACCTTACACTTCACTGGGCTATAGATACACATGAAGACACAATCAAAATGGCAAAATACAGCTATGAAGGTGTCATGTCAGGTATCGCGGTAAATCACATGCTTTCTATTATCTCTTCAAACAAAACTATGGTTGAGATGGAAAGTCTTACCTATACTGCATTGGAACGTCTTTTACGTGACAACCCAACAGTAGAGGCACTACCTGCTGAAGAAGCCTATGCTGTCTCTTTTGCACTTGATGCTGTCAAACTTACAGTAAAAGACTACATCAAGGCATCTTTAAACCATGAAGAATCAACCATTCCTTGTGATGAGAGTCCTATGAGTATCGCGTCTATCAAAGCATCTATCGCAGAACATAACATAGCAACGCTCAAAGAAGCAGAAAACTTTACTAAAATAAGTGACTCAAATGAAGAATGTGTAAAAAACCTTATGCATCTTATAGATGAAAACAAAAAAACTGTTGCAGAACAAAAAGAAGCCAGTGATGCACTCGATGCCATTCCTTTTAAAGAGTTAAGTGCTGAGCATAGAGTCATCGCAGTTGATACTGCCATAGACAACACAGTACGTCAATTTCTAGTCATGGATGGTGGAGATATAGATATACTTTCCGTAAAAGAAAATGGAGACCAGTATGATGTTTACATTTCATACATAGGTGCATGTAGTTCATGTTCAAGTTCAGGGACAGGGACACTGTTTGCCATAGAAAATGCTCTTAAAGACAAACTAGACCCAAATATTCGCGTTATCCCTATATAGCCAATAGATTAGAAAAAAGATTAACTCATCGACACATCGTCTGAGAGTTTAATCTTTTCTATTTTTTCATCCTCAACTTTTTTAACTTCTTTTTGCTTGCTAGTATTACGCTCTTTTATTATGTTATTTTCAGTTTTTTTCTTATCAAGTGTGAGTACTAAGTAGCCATCTTTGTAGCCCATGTTTAGCGTCTTTTCATCTGCATTCATAGGTAAGGCTAGTTTTTGTTGGTACATACGCATAGAGCTTGATGAACTAAAGCCATGTGCAGTTTGGACTTCTTTTTTTTGTATGATTTTAGCCGTGATAGAGACTATCCCATTTGTACTGTGTATATCTATATGATTTTCTTTACTTTCAGGTATGTTTGTCACATACTCATACTGTGTGCCTTTGTCTATAAAGTTACTTTGTTCATGTATCTTGTAGGTTCCTAAAGGGGCTATTTGCCCTGTGGTACGTTGTTGCATACGCTGATGCATACGTTGGAACATTTTGTCCATATTTTCTTGCATTTGCATCATCTCTTTAAAGATGTTATCACCAAAAGGGTCATTGTAAAATGGATCATTTGCGTGTAAGGAAAGTGTTGCAACAAGAGGCAACACAAAAAGTAGTTGTTTTTTGTTTAGCATGTCTTGCTCCTTTGTATTTGTATAGATGTATTATAAGTCTGTAAGTTTAACGGAATTTTAATATAATAA
>Ga0256840_1003086_pt1 | contig 13830 bp, 12 predicted proteins | sample 355202metaG_FD_185969 | JGI IMG/M metagenome (GOLD analysis project Ga0256840, IMG submission 185969) | Hydrothermal vent microbial communities from Mid Atlantic Ridge, Atlantic Ocean - 355-202 | ecosystem: Environmental > Aquatic > Marine > Hydrothermal vents | place: Atlantic Ocean: Mid...
CCCATAAACCATGGGAACTGTTACAGGAGACAAACATGTCTGATAAAAAAAGATTAAAATTAATATCATGGAACATAAACGGAATACGGGCTATTATAAAAAAAGATTTTTCAAAAATCATCCATGATCTTGACCCGGATATTCTCATGCTCCAGGAAACAAAACTCCAGGAGCACCAAAGGACAGACGAGATGATCTCTCTGCATTCATATGAATCTTTCTGGTCATATTCAACAATAAAAAAAGGGTACAGCGGCGTTGCAGCTTATTCTAAGATAAAGCCTGTAAAGATAACAACCTGTTTTTCAAAACCTGAAATTGACAATGAAGGCAGGATTATTCAACTGGATTACGATAATTTTATCCTGTTTAACATTTATTTCCCAAACGGTCAGATGAGTGACGAACGGCTCCAGTATAAACTTGATTTTTATGATTGGTTTTTCATCTATGCAGCAGGTTTGAAAGATCAGGGGAAAAGTCTGATTATCACCGGAGATTTTAACACGGCTCACAATGAAATAGATTTGAAAAATCCGGGTCCCAATTCCCGGAGATCCGGATTTTTACGCATTGAAAGAGATGCTTTAGACCGTATTATCAAACAGGGATATGTTGATACTTTCAGGTATTTTCATCCGGATGAAGTGAAATACTCATGGTGGTCGTACAGATTTAACGCAAGAAAGAACAATGCAGGCTGGCGTATTGATTATTTTTTTGTAACAGAAGATCTTATAAAAAAAGGCGTTGTAAAACAGGCCTTTATTGACAATGAGGTGTTTGGGTCGGATCATTGCCCAGTGGGCATTGTGATTAAATTTTAATCATTAATTTCTATAAAAATTAAGATTTTCTTTATTAAAGACTATTGATAATAGTCTGCCTGATCCGGGCAATTATATTGTCAAGCTCTTTGTAGCGGATATTCTCTATGTCCACAGAAGAGTGAATGATAATTTCAGCCGTGCCCGGAAAAAGATCGAGTGAATCCGGCGGAAGAATGTGCATGGTCTTTTTAATTGTCACCGGAAGTATGGGAAGCCCCACATCTTTGGCAAAATGAAAAGCGCCTTTTTTAAAATCAGATACCTTGCCATCCCTTGTCCTTGTACCCTCGGGGAAAAAAAGAACTGAGGCTTTCCTGCTCAATTTTTTCCGGGCATCTTCCATGGATTTAATGGCAGCGTATTTGTCGAATCTGTCAACATATATACATCCGAGGCTGTGACATGCAGCCCCGAAAACAGGAATTTTTTTTAATTCCTGTTTCATAACCCATTTTATTTTTAAACCCAGCCAGCCATGGAGAACAGGGATATCAATTAAACTCTGATGATTCACCACAACCACATAGGAACTGTGTATATTGTAATTGCCCCTGCTGGTAATTTTAACCCTGACAGGGGCAAGAAGGCATATCACTCTTGACCATGATACAGCAACTATATCCCCTGCATCAGGTCCGAAAATAAAGGCAACAAAAATACATATAAATCCACAGGACATAGTAAAAATAACGACAAAAGGAATAAAAAACAGCCATTTATATGGCTGATATGCTGCTTTTAAAAATTTTTTCAAGAGTAGTTGCTCATTTTTTTCCAATATAATTGTAATTTTCAATTACTTTTCCTGTTTCAATCTTAGAACCCATATCCTTTTATTTTTTATTTTTTTTACCTTTTTTTATTCCAAGCAAGGTATTCACTTTTATCAGAAGGCTATCCCCTTCATAGGAATCAATAAGAAAGGGATATCTGTTTTCCGAACAAATACCGGGATAATATCCACTTTTATTTTTAGCATAAAGGTAAAGGCTCATTTTCTTTTTACCCTGAATAATAATGGCACACAAAGGTTTTTTTGATTTGTATACATTCTTTGAATCATTATCAGTATAATGAGTACACTTAAAATCTGCAAGCCTTGAAATAAGACTTTTAATATTCTCAGGCTTAAAAAAGGAACCGTCTTTTGATTCCCATTTTTCCATTTGGACAAGTTTTATTTTAACAGGTTTCACAGCCTCTTTCATCTTATTTTTTGACTCATTACCTTTATTATAGGATACCACTTTCTTTTTACTATGGCTCTTTTTCAGAAAAAATTCTTTTTGTTTTTTACCTTTTTCAATGCTTATTCCCCTTACGGTTTTCCCGTCAAAAGAAAGAACCTTTTTATCTCTAAATCCGTCAATATCATTGTCAAAATCCGATCTGAAATTTCCTATTGCATAATAAATATTTTGAGTATTGCCAACTTGGACAAATGTATGCCTGTATGTTGGAGCGGTTTTTCCTATTTCAATTTTTCTCAGTATCTGAGCCTTATTTTTTGCCACTACTTCTATTCTATGTCCCGGATCAAGTCCATACCTTGTTAAATCATCGTTTCGGGATACCAGAGTTGACAGGCTCAATGTTTCGATAACCTTGAGCATGGGTTTAATTTTTTCCGAATCTGCAGGATATTTTTTGTCACTTATAAACCATTTGCCATTGTTTTTTGTCAAAGAGATATCTGTTTTACCTCTGTCAATATTAAGTTTAGTGATTTTTGGCCCTGATATCTTTGGTATATCAGGTAGAGTATAGTTGGTTTTATTTCCATTATGAAAAATAAGATACGCGGAAAGCGCTATAATAAGGACTGCAAGTATAAGATATTCTTTTTTCATTCTTTTTTATGCCTCCGTCTTTTTATAAAACATCATTTTGATATGTTTTTGTCTTAGGCGCCGCCTCCACCACACACCAAAACCAAAAAGAATCACAAGCACAGGAAGTGCTGCAATATTAAATATTTTTATAAAATTTCTGGCAAATGGGGTTGTTTCCGCCAGTGGATTTAATGTCTGGTTTTTACTGCGCATGGCTGCAATATCATCTTGATTGTTTAAATGATCAATAACATTGAGAATAAAGGTAGCATTGGTGGTTTTTCCCTGGGCGTCAAGCATATTATCTTGGAGCATCTGGGAACAAGCCATAATGAAGATTATTCCTGGTTTTGACTTTTGTATAAATCTGTTTTGACTTTTAATTTTTGAAAGATCAGTTTCCAGACTGCTATTTTTATCTTTTGCCTTTTTACCTTTACCTTTTTCGTCCACCTTTTTCATTGGCAGAGTTTTACCTGCGAAATAACTTGTAAACCTGCCTTCAAGCATAAGTGCAAGTGGATATGATCTCATATCCGATACAGATGAAGGCGGGGTTATAAGCATCGGGTTCAGATTAATCCTGTTTTTCATTTCCCAGGATTTTGCTGAAGATGAAAAAAGAACATAAGACTTAATCCCGCGTTTTTTAACTATTTGATTATTAATTGCAAGTGGAGATATTTTCATTGACACAAGATTTTTGATATTTTTCATAAAACTCAGGGTATGATTGATATCGGCGTCTTTTATCATGGGAATAAAATATAATTTTCTCTCGCCCCCTCCCTGATTTGCAGGCAGTTCCTGTTTATAACAACTCTCATCCATTACATAGGATGATTTTACCTTAACCCCGTAATTGGCGAGAAGTTTTCCAAGGCCTGTATCAATAGGTATATACTGAGGCATCCTGCCATAACTGCCCTGCGGTGGTATAATCTCGTTAAACGCATCAGGAAAAAGAGCAAGGTTTGTACCACGCATTAAAGCCTGATCAATTTCAAAAAGTTCATAATCGGAAAATTTTTCAGTGGGTCTTGAAATTATAAGGCAGTTTAGACCTTCGGGGATTCCGTTCTTTTTTAAATTAATATACTTAATAGCATACCTTTGGGACAGAAGTTTATTGAATATATCCATACTGCCACGCTGCTGTCCCATCATCCCCATCCCAGCCGGTGTCATGGGAGACGTACCGTGATCTGCGAGATATCCGATTTCTCGATTTATTCCGATCATTCTATCCATCATTGTTGACAGAGTATTTTCAAGAGTTTTCGGGTTTGCCATTTGATACTGAGTTCCAAAAACAGGGATATTAACACTTGTGATAAGGGGAATCTCTTCTGTCTTATTTTTATAGTTCATTACAATACCAGCACATCCGCTGCCACCGATGATATTTTTTTTGGGAAGCGACGGCCACCTTAAAGTCATGATATGATATTTTTCAGCAAGTTTTTTAACCTCATCTGCTTTGGATGGGTCAATGAATTTAAAATCTATCTTTCCAAGGCTTTTTCGGGTTAATTTTCCAACAAGTTTTGTTATTTTATCTCTTAGTAACGAAAAATGCTTAAACCCTATAAGAGGTGCAACCTGATTTAATGATGAGGACAAGTACAGGGTGATTTTAACTTTGCCCTTGAGTCTTAAAAGAGCACTCACCTTGTTGTTGAGCTGCTGTATTGAGGTGGTTATCTTATATTCGAGGCCCTGGGTTGAGGTTATGGCCGGTATTTTTTCTATTAAATCACCATGTATGATAACAATGCCCATATATGCCTGTTTAAATTGCAGTTCATCATTTTGAATTATTCTGATCTGTACAGGGGATATCCCGTAATCCTCTGCAATTTTTCTGTTTTTATCCGCTGCCTCTGTTAATCCGGCATTGGTTGAAGTTACATCATAAAATTTATAATTGAATAATTTACCGCCAAAGGCTGCATACTCCTCCATTAAATCATGGAGATATCCTTGCGTATTATTATAGGGCGCAGGAAGATCTTTTGTAAAAAAAATTTTAATAGTTAAAGGATCTGACAGTGTTTTGACAACTTTTTGACTGGCCTTTGAAAGTGAATAGAGTTTATTAGCGGTTAAATCCACTCTGTAAAAAAGGGTTGCGCCCACAACATTGATAAGAACAATTACCACAAAATATATCAGAAATTTACAATATTTTTCTTTTGTTTTAAATCTGCTCATTATTGTTACTCCTTGCTTTTATTCCTTAGTTTCTTTCCTGCATAACAAGATAGGTTCCAAAAAGTCCCAGAAACATCACACTGAGAAAATAAATAATATCCCGTGAGTCTATTACTCCCTTTGCAATGCTTTGAAAATGAGAATCAGCTCCGAGAAATCCCACAACACCGGTGAGAAACCCCGGTACAAAAAAAAGAAGTTTGTCAATAATTGTAAGGGTAAAACAGAATGAAGCTCCAATGATGAATGCAACAATCTGGTTGCGGGTAAGACAGGAAGCAAAAATTCCAATGGCACAATAGGCTCCCGCAAGCAGAATAGCTCCTATATAACCTCCAATTACAGGGCCTGGATCAAGAGTTCCCACCATTGATATAAAAATGGGATAGGAAATGGTGGGAAGTAGCATGCAGGCGGTAAAGGAAACCGCCGCAATAAATTTGCCAATGGCAATATCCGTAAAAGAAACAGGAAGAGTCAAAAGTGTTTCATAGGAACCCACATTCATCTCTTCTGAAAAAAGTCTCATGGTGATAGCCGGAATAACAAAAGAAAATATCATGGGAAGTAAAGAGAAAAAATTTCTCATGTCTGCCCGGTCAAAAAGAAAAAATGTTGAAAAGAAAAACCACCCTGTCACCACGAGGAACATGGCAATAACGATATAAGCTATGGGGGAAATAAAATAATCTTTGAATTCCTTTACTGCTATATGAATTATCTGGCTCATACTCTAATTCTCCTTTGTCAGTTCTCTGAATATTTTTTCGAGTGTCTTGGATTCCATGAAAAATTCAGTGATGACCCAGTCAGTCTCTTTGATTTTAAGGTAAATTTCTTTTCTCAAGTCAACATTGTCAGGGGTTTTGATCTCAAAAGACAGGCTTTCAGGACCATTTGAGTCTACTTTTTCAATAATGACATCCATTGCGATTTCTTTTAAGAGTTTTTCAGCCTTTTCCGGCTCTGCACCACTTAAAGATAACCTTATGCATGCCCCTTGTCTCTCTTTGTCCTTAAGGGATTGCGTTGAATCATCAGCCACAATTTTACCTTTATTTATAATGACAATCCTGTCACAGGTGGCCTCTGCTTCACTTAAAATATGTGTGGAAAAGATAATGGTTTTTTCCTTTCCTATTGTTTTTATAATTGACCTGATATCTGCTATCTGGTTGGGATCAAGGCCAGATGTAGGTTCATCAAGAATCAAAATTTCAGGATCAGTCATCATTGCATGGGCAAGCCCCACACGCTGTTTCAACCCTTTGGAGAGTTCATGCACGGATTTATGCATTATTGTCGCAAGACCGCACATATCTGATAATTCTTTCAGTCTTTGAATTCTTTTCTCTTTATCAAAGTTCCTGATCTTTGCAATATAATCAAGGTAATCAAAAACCAGCATATTGTGATAAAGCGGTGCCGATTCGGGAAGATATCCCATAAGTTTCTTTATTTTAAGACTATCTGACAGTATGGAAAGATCATTTACCGTTATATCGCCGGACGAAGGTTTGAAAAAGCCCGTAAGCATTCTTAAAGTAGTTGTTTTTCCGGCACCATTTGGCCCCAGTAGCCCAAGGATTTCGCCTTTATTAATATCAAGGCTGATTGAGTCCACCGCACAAAAATCGTTATAGTATTTGGTCAGATTATGAACCTGTATCACACAAAAACCTCCTTAACTTTTTCATAAGAAACTCCTTATAAGTATATTTAATTATAAGAGTCCCATTATTTGTTGTGGCTGGAGTTGAGCTTCTTGCTTAAGGCCATGCCGATTATAGTTAATAGTGGGCTTGATTATCATTCCCGCCATTTATTGTCCTGCACAAAGACACAAAGCCTGTAATTTTTCTTGTGGCTTAGTGCCTTTGTACGGGAATAATATTTTATTCATTTAAAAGATTGGCCAAGGACCAACACAGCAGATTTGGCCATGCAGAGCTCACTTAATAAGTTTCTATCATCTTGCTCTTCTCAATAAACAACACAAGCTCAGCCCTCGCTTTTGCACATGCAAAAACCGCTTTTTCAATATTTATACAAAAGGGGTCACCTGCTCCGAGAATTTCTCTGGATTTTTCCAGAATTGTTTCTCCTTCCTCCCAGTACTGGGAAATTTCATCAAATAATTTCTTTCTTTTCTTATGTCTCTGTTGCTCTGCGAGAATAACCGACTCCAGTCTTTTTATGGAATATTCAACAAGGGCATCCCTTGGAGTATTATAATTTCTTGATATCAACGACAAGATATCAAGGGTTCTCCTGCTCAGAACATAGGTTTTCTGAATCCTGACAATTTTTTTGAATTGCCTGATTTTTATACTCTCTGCAAGGTTGCTCAAATCTGCAGTATTCTCAATAAGATGATCAAAAAGAGATTTTTGCTTAATTCCGAGGTGCAGGGCAACAAGACTTAAAGATTCAATAGCTCTTTCGGAAAGCTTGAAAGTGGCTCTCACCGACTGCTTTCCCCTTAAAGCAAACGCTGTTGTGTGAAGCGAGTCCCTTTTTTCCTCCGTCATAATTCCCTCCCCCTGCAGTAAATCTTATATTACTAAAAAGTATTCAGGTAAAATAATAATAAATACTATTTCACCTGAATACTTTTACATAAAGACCGTTGAGAAATCAATAGTTTTTTTGTTTTGCCTGTCCCCTGCCATGCATCCGTTCAGGTACCACATGCTCAAGAGAGGCGTAGTCCGTCCACTTGACTCCACGTTTTCGACACATTATCTGTCAAAATTTTTAATTTTGTTATAACTCGACAGGCTGTTACATAATGCAAATCTTTCATAGTTCAAGGTGGAAAATAAATTTGACCACAGGTATACATGAAGTATTCAGAGGATTAAATTTATTTTTCCAACGCAGAAATTGGAAAAATTGGGGTTGTGTAAAAGCCTGACGACTATGTCCTTTATTCGTATTGCTCACTATATCGACCGAAACGAATACGAGCCATCATTGTCTTGAATGCTTTGATTATTCCAAGAATAATCCCGCCGGTCAGGATAATGGATGCACCTGATGGGAATTCAATGAAATAGGAAATTGTAAGCCCGGCAAGACAAATAAATATCCCCGTAAAAATCGAAACTACCATGATAATTTTAAAATGAGACGTCGTTTCTTCGGCAATGGCAACTGGTATGGTGAGAAGGGCAATGACGAGAATAATCCCCACAACCTGGATCAGTGCAACCACAGACAATGCTATTAACATTAACAGGCCAATGTTTAAAAGCCTGACAGGCAGGTGTCTGACCCTGGCATATTCCTCGTCGAGAGCTATTGACACAAATCCCTTGAAAAATATGCAGATGGATACTGACACAATAAGAAATAAAATAAAGGTTATATATACATCATGCCTGGAAACAGTTAGGATGTCTCCGAATAAAAATGTCATAAGATTGGGGGCATATCCCGGAGTCATGTGGATAAATACAATTCCCACAGCCATTCCTATAGCCCATAATATGCCTATGAATAAATCATGGCGATCGTTTTTTCTTTCCTCGGAAAATCCAAGAGCAATTGCTGCCGAAAGAACAAAGACCATTGCTCCATAAAGAGGATTTACGCCAAGCCAATAGGCAATTCCCAGTCCTCCGAATGCTGAGTGACTCAGCCCCCCACTGATAAAGACCATTTTTTTTGTTACAATAAAAGGACCTATTATGCCACAGATAATACTTACCATAATACCCGTCAGGATGGCATTCTGCATGAATTCATACGATAGGATATTTAACATTTATATATAAACAACCTTTAAAGTTTCAATTTTTTCAGATTATCTGCCATTTACAGCGTATCAGATACAATATTCTGTAATACTCACTATGAATGCTTCTGCAGCATTGTATGGGGAATACCATGCCCCAAAAGATCAACAGGGCAACCATATACCTTTTCCAATTCATGTTCGTTAAGCTCTCCCCTGTCATGGCAGAAAAGTGTTTTATTTATACATGCAATACGCTTGTAAGTCCTGGCAAAGGGGGTTAAATCGTGGGTAACCATTACAATTGCCATGTTTTTATTTAATTTATGAATAAAATCCCTTATATTGATTTGTGATGTAATATCAACGGAGGCAATAGGTTCGTCCAACAACAAAGCCACAGGATCTGCAATCAGGGCGCGTGCAATTAAAAGTTTTTGTATCTGCCCACCGGAAAGGTTATTAATATTGTCGTTACGTTTGTTATACAAATCAAATTGATTAAGAATTTTTTCAGCTTTTTCTTTTTGTCCTTTGTTATATTTTCTAAGAAAATTTTTTGAATCAATGAATCCTGTTAAAACCATGCCAAGGACAGTGATAGGGAAATTTTTATTAAAATTCGAATATTGAGGTACATAACCTAATCTGTTACAAACACCCTTTGCATAGAAAATTGAACCTCTCCATGGCTTCATGATACTGAGGATGAGTTTTAAAAAGGTGGTTTTACCACCTCCATTGGGACCAATAATCAGAAGATAGTCGTTTTTAATGATCTCTAAGCTTATGTTTTTCAAAACAGGAATATTGTTATAACCAAAGGTCATATTCTCTATTTTAATAATTGTTCCCATACTATTTTTTCAATACATCACTGAAAATTTTGGCAATATTTTGCATATTTTTCAACCAATTTTCTGCAAGAGGATCAATTCTCATAACTTTTCCGCCTATTCCATCGGCTATTACTTTTGCACTTCTTATATTGAATCCCTTTTGTACAAAGATAATTTTAATATGTTTTTTCCTGGCAATATCAATCATATGTTTTATGTGGGAAGCGCTTGGAGATTTTCCATTTGTTTCTATGGCAAGCTGATGTAAGCCGTATTCATTTGCAAAATAACCCCACGCAGGATGAAAAACCATAAAGGAACAGCCTGTTTTGCCCCTAAGAACGGTTTTGATTCGAATGTTCAGCTTTTTAATATCATTTAAAAAGGATGCAAGTCTATTTTTATAATAACTCCCGTTTAAAGGATCAAGTTTTGACAATGCCTTATAAATATTGAAAGCGGCTATTTTAACCGTTGCCGGAGCAAGCCAGACATGAGGATCCCCTTTGAGGTATTTAACCCCGTCTGACATGTTTACAATAATCATGTTTTTATATCTTTTCAGAATTGAATCAAAATGTTTTTTTTCAAAGGGGAAATCAGGTGCTCCTACTTTGAGATAAATTTTGGAATCAGACAGCATAACTAACTGCCGGGGCGTGGGTGCATAAGTCTCAGGACTGGCTCCCTTTGGAATCATGACCTGGACATCAATCCTGCTGCCCCCTATTCTTTTTACAAAATAGGCCTGGGGCAAGACGCTGACTGAAATTTTTATTTTTTTGTAGATCACCGCTGCATCTGAAATCCTCCATTGAAGGACCACTATGCACAACACCATTGTAAAAAAATATATTATTTTTTTCATGTGGAAAGACCTGTCAATTCAGTAAAATAATAAGCCATAAAATGCAATTTAATTGCATTTATTTTTCCTCCTGACAATGATTACATATACCTGTTATATTGAGATTTAAGTCCTCTATTTTAAAGCCATCGGGATTTGCAACCCATTCCCAGGCCTGTGATAGCGTCAGGGGTTCAAGACAGAACATTTTTTTGCATAATCTGCAGTAAAAATGAGCATGCACGGGATTATGTCTACATGCCATTTCATAATAATTGGTTCCTTCACCTGTGGGAATTCTTCTTATAATGCTTTTGTCCATAAAAGACGACAAAATACGATAAACAGTGGCCTTATTAACTTTTTGATGGCCCATGCTTATTGTATTAAATATACAGGTTCCGGTTAAAGGATTTTCAGCGCTGATAAGCATGCACAGAACAGCCACTCTCTGCGAAGTTCTGTGCAATCCTGCATCTTTTAGCACATGAAATACATCACAATGTCCATCCTGTTTTATCATGGTTAGTTTTTTTACTATAAATGCAATTAAATTGCAAACACTTCTTCTTAAGTTTTCTGATAATCCGGAATTAGGGTAAAATTATTTTGAAAATTTTTTATGGAAGGACAGGGAGCTGAATTGCCGGGAGAGGTTCGGCCAACACAGTCAGCAAAATTAAAATTTATTTATATTTCTTATAACGGCCATGAGGCCGATCTGGAGTCCCTTCGACGGCCTCTCAACAAAAAATGGAACTCTAATAATTCAAGATACTTTACTGAAGTTTCATATAAAAATCTTTATAAGATGCTCTGGTCTCCTGCTATCAAAGCAGCACCCAACGCCCCCATCATCTGAGGATCTTCAGGGGTTAGAACTTCTCTGCCGAGTTTTTGGGAAATTAAATCCCTGATGCAGGGATTTTTTGCGACCCCACCTGAAAAGACAACAGGCCCCTCTGAAGAAACCCTGTTGATCATGCCTGTAGCACGTTTAACAATACTGATATGAAGTCCGCGTGCAATTTCTTTACGATCAGCTCCCTTTGCAATCAAAGATGTAACTTCGGATTCTGCAAATACAGTACACATGCTATTGATGGATAAATCCTTTTTAGCCTCAAGGGCTGCCATACCGAACTCATCAATTGAAAATCCAAGATTTTTTGCCATAATCTCCATGAATTTACCGGTTCCTGCTGCACAGCGGTCGTTCATTTCAAATTTTTTAACACGTCCTTTTTTGTTAAGACTTATAGCTTTGCTGTCCTGACCACCTATATCAAGTATTGTTGTTGCATCCTTAAACAAAGCATGTACTCCCCTTGCATGGGCTTTTATTTCTGTAATTGTTTTCGCGTTCTCAAAATCAATTTCAAACAGATTACGTCCGTATCCCGTTGCTATGATTTCATCGAACTCAATTCCATCAAGAAGTTTTTTTGCTTTAAAGATGGGGTCAAAACCGGTATCTGTTATACAATTTTCAACAATTTTTCCTTTTTCCAGTACAACAAACTCTATTGTCCTGGAACCAATATCAATACCTGCATATTTCATTTTTATCTAAATTTCCTTGTATATTATACATTGCCCGTATAAATAGTACTGCCATTTATATTGTGTGTGGTACTCCATGGTATCAAAGCTGCTTTCCCGGCGGGCAATGATGCTGCGACAACAGCGTATTTGTCATTGCAATTGTTCAATAAAAGCCTCAACCCGTGTTCTGAGCTGACCGGCATCTTCCATTCCATAATCTGTTTCAATACGCAGGCATGGGATATCTCTTTCTTCAAGGGCCTTTTCAATTGAAATCGATTCCATGATATAAGGTTGACAGAATTGTAGCCCATAATGGATTACACCGTCTGCTTTATATATTTTTGCCATTTCAATGATATGCTCGAGCCGGCTTTCATTCGGGGTAAAAATTGCGCAATCAACTTTAAAATACCTGTCAACAATTGCACCCATAAGTTCATCAATACTTGTTCCTGATTCTTTTGTAAGATTTCTTGTACCACGCTCTCCAACGCAGGATTCCTCACCCACTATAACTGCTTTCGATGTTTCAATAATCCAGGGCAATTTCCAATTGGGTATTGCCATGGGACAGCCTGAAATAAGAATACGGGGCTTTTTTAAAGAGTTTGATCCGTTATTGGCTTTAATTCTTGCTTTTAGTTCATCACAGATTTTATTTAAGGACTCCGTAAATCTTGCAGGATTATCATAAAAAAAGATTTGGTTTACAAGAAGGGCATCAAGCCCTGAAATTGGAGACGGATCATTCTTTCTTAATGCCGCCAGCCGGTGAAGAGCAGAACGTTTGGCATTGACAATCTTAATTGCTTTTTTTAATGAATTAAAAGTGATGGCTGTCCCTGTAAGGTCTTCAACACTTTTTTTGAAACGTCCATATTCAGCCCTTAGAAGATCGTATCCCTGTTCCGATTTCATCTGTGGCAGATCCATTACATAGAGATTGTCAACCATGGAGGTAAGGGATTCATAGGCCTTTTTCTTACCGTCACATGTATTTTCTCCCACAATCATATCTGCCGTTTCAAGATATGGACAGACATGACCCAACTTGAATCCAAAAATAGATTTAATCAGGCTGCATGTGTTCCTCGGTAGATATCTTTCCACTTCTTCAATACTGAAGTCCGCACCTGCGCATAATCCTACAAGTGTGGCATTGGCAGCAAGAACGATTTCTTCAGGGACAAAAACACAAAAAGATCCTATGATTTTTCGCCCCTGTTTTTTTTCATCCATCAGCTCCTTAATTCTCAAACCATGGATTTCAGTCATGACAAAATCAAAATATTCCATCCCTGCAGGACGGTTCTCCTGTGAGAGGTATATATCTTTGTAAGCATCTCCAAGAGTGTTAAGCAGTTCATTATGGGCGTTTATATCCAATTTCAGATCGTTCCACATTGAGGCATAGTCATTGGTCATTTTTTTTTCCTTTTTTATAAAAATAGTTTTAAGTATCATAATTCCACATAGTTATAGAATGCTAAAATATATAACTACCACGAGGCCGATCTGATTTTACCGAGGCTTGCCTCAAAGAGGCAAGGATTCTGACAAAATATAAATAGGCACATTAAACTCACGCTATTTCATATAACCGACTTGGCCTTAAGCAACAAAATCAGCTCTATCCAAAAATTAAAAATTTTGATAAAAAATAGGGCCGAAGACGTAAAGCCAACTCAAATAAATACAGCTACTTATCTGGAGTTTCATATAGAATATTTTAATCATAAACTTTTGTTTTATACTGTAATGTTATTGATCATATAATAATAAATATATCAACCTTAATCAAATTGATAAAATCGCTATAAAAAAAGAAAAAGATCGAGAAAAACTATAGAAGAAAAATGCGAAGAAAAGTAAGCGCTCAATAAACCCCACCCCTCACTTCGATGCAATCTACGAGAAAGTAAGCCATCTTAAATACACAGGAGGCTACAGAATGATAAATAAATCCGGGCGTGGAGCCAAC
>Ga0256840_1003087_pt1 | contig 13829 bp, 13 predicted proteins | sample 355202metaG_FD_185969 | JGI IMG/M metagenome (GOLD analysis project Ga0256840, IMG submission 185969) | Hydrothermal vent microbial communities from Mid Atlantic Ridge, Atlantic Ocean - 355-202 | ecosystem: Environmental > Aquatic > Marine > Hydrothermal vents | place: Atlantic Ocean: Mid...
TGAAGTTTCCAGCTCTTTTGCTCATCTTGTAAGGCTCTCCACCTTTTAAGAGTGAGACCATTTGAGCCAAGATTACCTCTAGCTTGTTTTCATCATAGCCCAGAAACTTTATAGCGGCCTTAACTCTTGCTATATAGCCATGATGGTCTGCTCCCCAAATATTTATGTAGTGCTCATACCCTCTTTGAAACTTATTATCATGGTATATGATGTCACCAGCTAAGTATGTAGGTCTGCCATCTTCTCTTACTACCACTCTATCTTTTTCATCACCAGCCTCGCTTGAAGCTATCCAGATTTTTCCATCTTTTTTATAAGTTTTTCCAGAAGCTTCAAGCTTTTGAAATGTTTCATCCCATTTATCGTAGAGAGATTTTTCACTGACAAAATTTTCAAACTCTATGCCAACTTCCTTGAGATTCTCTTTTATAAGGGATATCATCTCATCTTTTCCCCAAGATGATAGTTTTGCTATATTTTTTTCATCTTCAAATATAGCCTCTCCAAAAGCCTCTTTTGCTTTGTAAGCCAAATCTACTACATACTCGCCTCTATAAAACTCCTCAGGCCACTTCACATATAGATTCAAAATCTTCTCTCTTCCGGCTAAAAAGATGGACAGACCAAGCATCTCAATTTGGCTTCCTGCATCATTTACATAGTATTCGCTATTTATTTTATAACCTAAGTGCTTACCAATCCTACAAAGAGAATCACCCAAAACTGCACCTCTTGCATGTCCTATATGAAGTGGTCCTGTTGGGTTTGCGCTAACATACTCTAGTAGAATCGAGACATCTTTTTTTGATTTTGCAAAAGAGTTTTCATTTTTTATAGCGTAAGTTGCGTACTCATTTAAAAAATCTTCACTCAATCTAAAGTTAATGTAACCCTTTAATGAAGTTACCTCTTTAAAGATTGTACTATTTTCAAACTCTTTACACAATTCATCAGCTATAACCATAGGGGATTTTCTAAGCTCTTTTGCTAAAGAAAATGCGATCGGAGTAGCATAGTGACCAAAAGAGAGATCTTTTGGTTTTTCCAAAACAAAATCTCTCTTTAGTATCTTTTGAATCTCTTCAATTACTCTTGTTTTCAAACTACATACCTAATTATGCTTGCTTTGTCTCTTCAACCTTTGAAGTTGAAACGCTCTCTTCTTTCTTCTCTATCTTCTCTTCACTTGAAGCAATCTCTTCATCATCTTTCATCTCTTTTTTGAAACTCTTAATCCCTTTTCCGATTCCTTTTGCTAAATCTGGAATCTTCTTAGCTCCAAAAAGCAATACAACGATTGCTAAAATTATAAGTAATTCTGGCATACTTGGAACGCCCATACTATCTCCTTCTATTTATTTTAAATTTGTTTTTGATTATACCATTTTTTTCTTAGACTCCAACCCAATAATTTAAAAACTTTTTGGAGTCAATCAAGCTAGTTTTACATTTTGCACTTTTTGCTATAGCACATAGTTGCTCTAGGGCCAAATTAAAGTCATCATTGACCAACAGATAATCATATTCATCAATCCTGTGCATCTCTGTTATAGCATTATTAAGCCTCTTTTGGATTGTTTCTTTTGAGTCTGTCCCTCTTTTTAAAAGCCTCTGCTCTAAAACTTTTTGATTTTTAGTAGTTATAAATACTGAGGTAATTAAATGTCCAAATTTTTCCCTAGCAATCTTATGTCCTTGAACATCTATATCAAAAACGACTAACTTGTCATCACTTAATGCCTTCAATATAGGCTTAAGTGATGTGCCATAGTAGTTATCGTGAACCTTAGCCCACTCTAAAAACAGTCCCTCTTGTATGTCCTTTTCAAACTCCTCTTTGGTAATGTAAAAATAGTTTTTTCCCTCTTCCTCTCCATCTCTTCTTTCTCTAGTTGTTGTGGATATGGAAAAATAGACATTATCTATCTGATTCAACATTTTTGCCATTAAAGAGCTTTTTCCAGAACCACTTGGTCCTGAGACTACTAGCATAGCTCCACTCATAGCTGTTCATTCTCTTCGAATGAAATTGTTATATTTACCTTCAATCCTTTTAAAATATCTTTGATTGAACTATCTAAAAGTGCATCTTTAACACTATTTGAAATTTTACTTTTAATCTCTTCCTCAATCTTCTCTTTTTTTACTTCATCATCTAGTTTTGTAGTAGAATCTATAGCTACTATCTCCTCTTCGTTATTATCTTCTTCTATCTCTTGACCTAACGCAGATAGAATTTTATTTTCATCTAAATCTTCAAGAGAATCTATCTCTTCCTCAATCTTTGTTTGCTCATGAAGAGTTTGTTCTAATTCATCTATAGTAGTATCCTCCAAATCATCTTCAAGATAATCTATCGGAGTTTCATCTTCTTTACCAAGTTCGTCAATATTGAGTTCCTCTTCAATCTCTATATTTTCTAACTCTTTTTCAATATCTTCTACATCAAATTCAACGCTATCTATGTCTGATTTATCTTCTTCACTACCTTGAATCTCATCAAGTTCCAACTCTTTATCATCCAAAGAAGAATCATTCTCCTCTAGTGATTCATCATTTTGATACTCATCAATATTGTCATTTGATTCATTTTCAATCTCTTTACCTAGCTCTTCTGGAACTTCAAAATCTTCAACATTAAGATCATCTTGTAGTGAATTGTCACTCTCTAAAGAGTCTAAAGAAAAATCTTCACCTGTTTTTTCTTCTGCAAAATCATCCAAATTATCCTCAAAGCTGTTATCAAGCGAAATTTCTTCTAAATCATCTTCCAATTCATTCTCTAGTAGCTGTTTTACTTCATTGATATCCTCACTATCTAAAATTGTACTACTTTGTTCATCTAAATCTTTATTAGTTTGTATTTGTGAATCCAAGTCTTCTTCAATCTCTTCTATATCTAAACTTTCTAAATTTAAATCATCTGTTTCTTCTAGTTTTTGCTCTTGAAAATCACTTGAGTCTTCATCATCTACTTGTTCATCTGTTTTTAATTCATCCTCTTCATTCTCTATATGATTTTCGATACTTGCTTGACTATCTTCTTCAGATTTATCTAAAATCTCTTCATCCATCTCTTTAGAGGTTACTTCATCATCTTTTTTTTCAATTTGCTCACTAGGCTCTAGACTATCTAAACCGAGATCTTCATTGTCATCAAGTTCATCTAGCTCTTCTATCTGAGGTAAATCTAAACCCATCTCCTCAAATTCATCTTCATTTGTATCTTCATTTGGATCTTCAAAGATTGATTCATCCTCTTGAAAGCTTGAGATATCTTCTTTATCACCACTACTATCATCTTGAATTTCACCATTTTTGTTAACATCTTGCAATGCACTCTCTATCTTTTTGACTAACTCAATCAAATCTGTTGGCAAAAACGGTTTTTCCAGGAGAGTATCTACCCCTTCTGGCTTCGTACTTCCTCTTTGCCCAATGTAGATAATATGCTTAGAAGTTATATTTTCTTTAAAAGCACTTAATGCTTCATTATCAAAACTATCACTATCTATAAAGACTATATCGTAGTCTAAAAGTGAAGCACTACTTAAATCTTTTACCTCTTCAACTTCACTTCCCAATTTTTCAATACTTAACTTTACTAACCTAGATACAGCTGGATTATCATTTACAAGAAGAAAATGCATATCTTAACTCCCAAGATTTTAATTGCTCTATTTTAGTATAAATCAGATTAAAATAAAATTGTTAAACTATTTATAGCAGATAAAAACTCCTTCTTAAAAATAAACATTATCGAGCTTAAAACTGCAATCATTACAACAAATGCAACCATTATTTTAATAGGAAAACCAACTACTAACAGATTAAATTGTGGCATTGTTTTCATAAGCATTCCAAAAACAATATCTGCCAACAAAGAGAGTCCAACAATAGGAAATGATAGTATAAATCCAAACATAAACATATTTGATATCGCTTTTAAAAGATAGCTCCATATATTGTGAGTTGGATAAAACTCTCCCAAAGGCAGTACCTCCAAAGAGTTTGCCATAAATTGTATCATATAGTGGTGTCCATTAAATGCCAGCAAAACAACAAGTGCTAATATTGTAAAAAATGTACTTATGATTGGAGAGGATGTTCCTGATTGTGGATCAATCACACTTGCCATCGTAAAACCCATAACAAAAGAGATTTGCATTCCTGCCATTTGAAGAGCTGCAAAAACTATATAGAGCATCAAACCAGCAATAACTCCAAGCATTAACTCACTAACAAGAGCTAAAACTATACCTGTTACACTAAAGTTTATATCTGGAAGTGTTGCCAATGGAAATAGAAAAACACTCATAAAGAAGACTAAAGCAGTTTTTATACTCATGGGAATTCTCATATGTGAAAAAAAAGGAAAAAATGCCATCAAGCCACTTAGCCTTGTAAAAAGAAGTAAAAAAAGTATAACTTTATTTTGTCCTAAAAACTCTACTAAAGTTTGCATAACATAGTTTGATCACATCTTTTTGCTAAATTTGAATCATGAGTTACCAACATGAGAGCTGCACCATTTTTTTCAATATAGTTAAAAATTATATCCATTACGTCATTTGCAGTTTTACTATCGAGATTACCTGTTGGCTCATCAGCAAAAATTATTTTTGGTTTTTTTGACAAAACTCTAGCTATGGAGACTCTTTGTTGTTGCCCACCAGAGAGCTCACCAATACTCTTATTCATAAGCTTGCTTATACCAAGCATCTCTATAAGCTCAAAGTCCATCTTTGTACCATTGAGCAGTGTCGCTAATTCTATATTTTCAAATGTGTTGAAACCTTTAAAGAGATAGTGAGACTGAAAGATTATACCTATATCTTCCCGCCTGATTTTTAAAATCTCTTTGCTAGTCTGTGTATATAGGTTTTTTTCAAAAAGAAATACCTCTCCAAAGTTTGGCTCTAAAAGAGTAGAGCAAATATGCAGTAGTGTAGATTTTCCACTACCACTTACCCCTACTACACTTAAAGAGTCTCCACAATCTAGTGAAAAATTTACATTTTCAAATAGTTTATACTCAAATGAGTGTGAAAGATTTTTTGCTGTTAAAAGGCTCACTAGCAACCTTTATTTGTAGAATACAAGAAGGGGTTTAAACCCCTTCTTGTTAAAAGATTTGTAATCTTTTAGTAGGTTTTATCCCATCTGACTTGCAACTTCTGCCGCAAAGTCTTCCTCTTTTTTCTCTATACCTTCACCAACTTCAACTCTAACAAACTCAACTATCTTAGCCTCTCCGCCAAGCTTCTTAGCTTCTGCTTCAATAGCCTGAGCTACAGTCATCTTGTCATCCATTACATACTGCTGGTCTAGTAAACACTGCTCTTGATCAAGCGTTGTATTATCAAGAATGTATCTTGCAATTTTACCTGGAATAATTTTATCTAAAATCTTCTCAGGTTTACCTTCAGCCAAAAGCTCCTCTTTGATTTTTGCTTCAGCTTTTGCTATAACTTCATCAGTAAGTTGAAGTCTTGAAACATACTCAGGAACATTTTTTAAAGGCTTTCCAAGTCTAGCTAACTCTTCATTCTCTTTTTTTATAACTTCGATTCTACCTTTTGTTTCACTCTCAACATAATCCATATCAAAATCGGTATATGATAGAGTCTTAGGCTTCATAGCACTTGCATGCATTGCGATGTTTTTCAAAAATGGCTTTATTGCTTCAGCAGTTTTATCGCTATCGCACTCAGCTTTTACAATAACCGCTATTCTATTATTTGAGTGAATGTATCCATTTAGTGCTTGATTTGCATCAGCTTTCACTATTGCAAATCTTCTTAGCTCAATCTTCTCTCCAATTTTAGCTACAGTTGTGTTAAAATACTCACCAAACTCGCTAGCCATTACAGCCTCAACATTACTTGGCTCATTATCATATACATACTCTACGGTTTTTTTAACTAAGTCTTGGAATGCTTCATTTTTAGCAACAAAGTCTGTCTCAGAGTTTATCTCTAATGCAACACCTTTTTTGTCATCTATTTTTAATCCAGCAAGGCCTTCAGCCGCTACTCTATCAGCCTTTTTAGCAACCTTGCCAAGACCTTTTTCTTTTAAAAATTCAGCTGCTTTTTCAAGATCACCTTCACACTCCACTAGTGCCTTTTTACAATCCATCATACCAGCACCAGTAGTCTCTCTTAACTCTTTTACCATCTTTGCAGTTACTTCAGCCATCTTAAGACTCCTTAGTAGTTTCTTCTTTTACTTCTTCTGTTTGTTTTTCAGCTTCACCTTCAGCTACAGCCTCTTTAACTATCTCTTCTTTCTCTTCTTCACTAATTTCACTTAACTCTTCGGCTTGAGACTCTTCTGCTTCATCTTGAGCCTTCAACTCTTTTCCCTCGATTATTGCCTCTTTCATCTCTCTACAGAAAAGCTGAATAGATCTAATTGCATCATCATTTCCTGGGATTGGGTAATCAACTAGATCAGGATCACAGTTAGTATCTAGTGGCGCAACAACAGGGATTCCAAGTCTTCTAGCTTCTTGAACTGCAATTTTCTCTTTTACTGTATCTATAACAAAAATCATATCTGGTGTAGTTTTCATATCTCTAATTCCACCAAGATAGTCTAAAAGTTTAGCCTTCTTTCTTCTAAGCATTAAAGCTTCTTTTTTAGTTAAAAGGTCAATCTGACCATCCTCTTCCATCTTCTCAATTATGTCTAGTTTTCTAATAGAAAGTTTAATTGTATTGAAGTTTGTAAGCATACCGCCTAACCATCTGTGATTAACATATGGCATACCACACTCTTGTGCAGCATTTTTGATAGCTTGACTAGCTTGCTTTTTGGTCCCTACAAATAAAATCGTTTGTCCCTCAGCTGCTGCATCTCTTACTATGTTGTAAGTGTGTCTAAAATATCTCAAAGTCTTTTGTAAATCTATAATATAGATATTTTTTCTCTCACCAAAGATAAATTTTTTCATCTTTGGATTCCATCTTCTAGTTTGGTGTCCGAAGTGTACTCCACACTCCAACAAATCCTTCATTGTTACCATGAAAGTTCTCCTTATATAATTTTGGTTTAGCCTCCACACCCATCAACAAACACTAAGTTTGCAACCTAAAAAGGATTGGTGTGTGTGAGATTGAGTTGCGATTGTACTAAAAGAATGATTAAATGTCCTTTAAACTATATTTAGAGATGCCCTTTAGTCAATATAACTTTATTTTTTAGAAAGCCAATAAGCAGATAATTTGGGTTTAACTAAAATTCAACTATTTTTAGATAAAGTAACACCCATAACTTGGGCAAAAGGATGCACATTGAGTATAATTAATCTTAATAATTTTAAATATATGCTTATAGTATCTATCTGCCTATCAATTTATATGAATTACTTCTTATTTTCATATTTTTTATTAACACTATTGACCTTAAACTTCTTTTTTTTAGATTTTAAAAATAAAGAGAAAGAATCTCATACAAATAACTTAAAAAATTATGAAACATATATAGAAGCATTTGAACAAAATCTAATTTTTGCAAAACTATCACCAAAATATAAAGTCATCTATGCAAATAGACAGTTTTGTCAAGTACTTCATACAACCAAAAAAACCGTCAAAACAATTTACCTTAATAAATCTTTAAAAGAAAATATAGATGAAATTAACGAAACTTTAAAACATAACCAATCTTGGGAAGGTAAAGTTACAATTTTAACGAAAGAGGGAGGACATTTTCTTGAAAGTACCTTCATACCAATAAATGATAAAAATGAAAAATTGAAAGAGATACTATTTCTAGCAAAAGATATTACAGAATTAAATATAAGCCAAATAAAAATTAAAAACTCTTTATATATTGACTCTTTAACAAAACTACCAAATAGATTAAAACTTTTTACAGACAAGAGCCTACCTACTACGAATAAGGTACATACTTACATTATTGTAAATATAGACTCCTTTGACTCAATTAACAATCTATATGGAAATTCATATGGAGATGAAATTTTAAAAAAAGTTGCTAGATGGCTTGAAAAAAACTCTTTAACAGAAAATACAAAACTCTACAAGCTTGAAGCAGACATATATGCAATGGTTTGCTATGATGAAATTTCCGAAGATGAACTTAGAAACTATTTGACAAAAATATCAAAAAAGATTTTAGAAGAAAAGTTTTTATGTAATGAGACTGAAATCGATATCTCTTTTACCATAGGAGCATCTCAGGGAGTTTCAAATTTACAACAGCTATCCCAAATTGCTTATAAGGAGGCAAAGCTTTCAAAAAAAGCCTTTGCAATTTATGACAAGCAAAGCAACAAAGAAGAGGAGTATATAAAAAATATCCACACATCAAAGCTTCTTAAGGATGCTTATGAAAACAATAACATTATTCCATATTTTCAACCCATACTAAATTTAAAAACTCAACAAATAGAAAAGTACGAAACTCTCATGAGGGTAGTTAACCAAGATGGAAAAGTTTTATCTCCAAATGAATTTTTAAATATAGCAAAACAATCAAAAATATATCCGAAACTATCAAAACAGCTAATTAAAAAAAGTGTCGATTACTTTTTAATTTCTCCTTGTGAATTTTCTATAAATCTATCGTACTTAGATATTGTAAATAAAAATACAAAAAAGTTTATTTTAGAGCTTCTTGAAAGTACTGGAATTGGTCCTTGGATGATTTTTGAAATTTTAGAGAGTGAAGGGATAGAAAACTATAAAGATGCAATGGGTTTTATAGAGGATGTAAAATCGTATGGTGCAAAAATTGCAATAGATGATTTTGGTAGTGGTTATTCAAATTTTGAGATTATAGTAGAGCTACAAATAGATTATCTAAAGATTGATGGAAGCTTAATCAAAAATATCCATATAAATGACGATGTGAAAATAATAGTTAAGACAATTACAAATTTTGCTAAAGAGTTAAATATAAAAACTGTAGCAGAGTTTGTTCACTCAAATGAAATTTTGGATGTAATCAATGAGTTAGGAGTTGATTTTGCACAAGGATACTACATTGGAAAACCAGACAAATACCTACAATAGAATAGTTTTGGATATTGCTAGAGATGCTATTGAAAAAGAGTTTACAAACGATGAGATAGACATTGGGAAATACACTAAAGATAACCCATGGCTCAAAAAAGATGGGGCTTCGTTTGTTACTTTAACCTTGAAAGAAAAATTAAGAGGGTGCATCGGCTCCCTTCTAGCTAGGAGACCTCTTGTAGAAGATATAATAGAAAATGCTAAAAATGCTGCCTTTAGAGACCCAAGATTTCCGAAATTAACAAAAGAGGAGTTTGATAAAATTGCTATTGAGGTATCAATTTTGAGTGAACCTAAAGAGCTTTTTTATAGTGATGTTAAAGAGTTAAAAAGAAAGATAAAACCATTTGAAGATGGAGTTATATTAAGTCTTGGAGACAAACAAGCGACATTTCTACCTCAAGTTTGGGAAGAATTAGCTGAGTTTGAAACTTTTTTTGGGCATCTATTGCACAAAGCTGGACTCCCTATGGATAGTTTCAAATACCATCCAAAAATTTTTACCTACAAAGTAGAAAAGTTTAGCTAATTTAGATATAATCCGCATCTTATTTTATACTTTAGGAAAAAAATGTTCAATTTAAAAAACTACTCAAAATCAAACATTAAAAATGATGTTTTATCGGGAAGTGTTGTTGCTATAGCTTTGGTTCCTGAGGCGATTGCATTTTCTATTATAGCTGGAGTTAGCCCAATAGTTGGACTCCATACTGCTTTCATACTCGGGCTTATAACCGCTCTAATAGGAGGAAAGCCTGGTATGATTAGTGGAGCAACTGGGGCAATTGCAGTTGTTTTAGTGGCTCTTGTTGCAAATCATGGGTATGAGTATATGCTTGTTGCTACAATTTTAGCAGGGCTACTTCAAATCTCTGTGGGTGTGCTAAAGCTTGGAAAACTCATAAGACTGGTTCCTCAACCTGCTATGTATGGATTTGTAAATGGGCTAGCTATAGTTATAGCAATGGCTCAATTTCCACTCTTTAAGGGTGAAAACTGGATTATGTATGCTCTAGTTGGGCTTACAATGTTTATTATGTACTTTGGTCCAAAGCTAACCAAGGCTATCCCCTCTTCATTGCTTGCTATTATAATAGTCTCTACAATTGCCATACTTTTAGACTTAGACACAAAAAGGGTTGGAGACTTGGCAAATATTAGTGGCTCATTTCCAGAGTTTCACATCCCTGAAGTTCCTCTAAATCTTGAGACACTAAAGATAATTCTTCCATACTCTATAATTATAGCTCTAGTAGGACTTATAGAATCTTTGCTTACACTCTCAGTACTTGATGAGATGAGCGGGACAAGAGGAAATGGAAACAAAGAGTGCATAGCTCAAGGAGTAGGAAATATGACTTGTGGCTCTTTTGGAGCAATGGCAGGTTGTGCTATGATTGGACAATCCATAATCAACTTCACCTCAGGAGGACTCGGAAGACTCTCAGGAGTCACCGCGGCGATTTTGCTTATACTATTTGTTGTGAGTCTTAGTGATTATATCTCAGTTTTACCAGTTGCTGCTCTTGTTGGGATTATGTTTATGGTTAGCATATCTACTTTTGAGTGGGCAAGCATAAAACATCTTAAATTTATGCCAAAGAGTGACGCTTTTGTTATGCTTGTAGTTACGATTATAACTGTGTTTGCCGATCTAGCAATTGCTGTTATAACCGGTGTTATAATTTCTGCTTTGGTTTTTGCTTGGAAACATGCAAAGATCTATGCTAAAAGCTACTTAGAGGATGATGGAACCAAAGTTTATGTCTTAGATGGACCTCTGTTTTTTGGCTCAGTAACCTCTTTTAATGAGGTATTTAATGTGCAAAATGATCCTAAAAATGTAGTAATAGATTTTAAAGATGCTAGAGTTATGGATAGCTCAGGGGTCGAAGCGATTGATTCTATAACTAAAAAATACAACAAAGCTGGTAAAAATTTAAAGCTAAGACATTTAAGCCCAGATTGCATAAAGGCTATGAAGTTTGCTGGGCCATACTGCACATATGAAGAAGATAATCCAACTTATGTTGTCGCTAGAGATTTATAACTGACCTTGCGCACTATAAGCACACCTCTAAAATTAATAAAAATAATTAAGACTATTTTTATCCTATTATGTTAGAATTCTTAAAATCAAATTTAAAAGGACTAAAATGGCAACAACAAAGTTAAAAGGTAACGAGGTAAACTTAGCCGGAAATGAAGTCAATGTAGGAGACAAAGCTCCTGAGGTTAATGTAGTTGGAAAAGACTTAAGTGAAATAAAAGTAGGTGGAGAGCAGGGCAAGGCTCAAGTTATAGTAGTTGTACCTTCACTAGATACTCCGGTGTGTGCTGCTGAGACGAGAAAATTTAACGAAGAGGCTGCCAAGATAGAAAATGCTTGTGTAACAGTAGTTTCTATGGACTTACCATTTGCGATGGGAAGATTTTGTACAACCGAGGGAATTGAGAATCTTCAAGTAGGAAGCGACTTTAGAAATAAGGATTTTGCAAATGCTTATGGTGTACTTATTGCAGACGGACCATTAGCAGGCGTTACTTGTAGAGCAATATTTGTTATAGATGCAAATGGAAAAATTACCTATAAAGAGATTTGTGAAGAGATAACTGAAGAGCCAAATTATGATTCTGCTCTACAGGCTATAAAAAATGCTACTTCTACAAGCTGCTGTGGAACTTGCCAATAGTTTTTGATTTCAATCAATGTAAAAACCATATAAATCTACTAGAATTCAGATAAAACATATGGGCATTTCTAAAATTTTAGAGATGCCCATATCTGAATTCTAGGAATAAAAATGAAATACTATCTCTTTTCTCAACCTCATCAGCCTTTCTTTGCGTTTGGTATGATTTTTTTTATCATCTTTATTTCTATTATCACTCTTGTATATAAGGGAGTTATACATCCAATAGCAGATATAACACTTTACCACACTTACCCAATGATTCACATAGTGTTTATACAGTTTTTTTTAGGATTTTTATTTGTAGTTTTTCCTCGCTTTTTAACCCAAGCGGATGTTAAAAAAGATAGATATACAAACATTTTTTTTATCTTTTTAGTGGGTGCTTCTTTATACACTGCTTCACTTTTTATATCGTTAAATTTGACAAAAGTTGCAATAATTATACTACTTTGTGCCTCTATATCTAGCTTTTTAACTCTTCTTGGAATTTACAAAAAAAGCATTGTAAAAGATAAAAAAGATACAAAATTTGTACTTATCTCTCTTGGTTTTGGAATAACATCAAACATCTTCATGTTAATTTCATCTTTTGGATACTACCTTTTTGAAATACTTAGCATACACATTGGCTTTTATCTTTTTTTATTTGCCCTAATATTTACAATATCTCAAAGGATGATTCCTTTTTTTTCAAGTGTAAAAGTCAATGGATATAAAATAAATAAATCTAACCACTTACTAGAAATTGTCTTTATACTTTTGGCATTAAAAGTTTTATCTTTGAGTATAGATAACTCTCTATTTAGTTTAATTATTGATTTTTCACTATTTATATTTTTTACTTATGAAATCTATAAATGGAAACTACCCATACTGAAAGTTACTCCAATTATGTGGGTTTTGTATATATCACTATTTTGGATTCCTATTGGTTTTTTTATATCATTTTTAGATTCTCTGTTAATCTTTTTAAAATATAACATATTCTTTGAGAAATCAGTAGTCCACACTCTAGCGGTAGGTTATTTTAGTACAATTTTACTTGGATTTGGAACCAGAGTTGTTTTAGGTCACTCAGGTAGAACTCCAACTTCGGACAATTTAACAACTACACTTTTTTTGCTTCTTCAACTTGTAGTTATAACAAGGGTATTGGCAGGAATTGGCATAAATTTTAACTTTAACTATAATTTTTGGATTGTCTTAAGTGGAATTTCCCTTGTATTGATTTTATCAATTTGGTCTTTTAGATATTTAAAAATTCTCTTTAAACCCGAATTATGCAATAAAAAACAATAAGTAGCGCCTATGCTTGCGTACAAGGGATGTTTAGAAAATTTTTCTGCCTACCTTATTGGTAGGTCAACAATTTTATAAATGTACCTTGTGTGCAATAAATAGATGCTTTCTTGAGTTCTTTATTACATAATTCGAATCAAAGGCTAATCTTTGCTCATCTGAGCTAACTTAATAGCATCTTTAGCCATACTACTTATAAACTCAACTTTTCGGATGAAATCCTCTTCTTGAAACTCTATTTCAAAAAACTCTTTTGCTAAATTTTCATTTGCCAAAAATCCTACATCATAAGCTTTTGCTTTTTGGATAACAAGCAGCTCTTTTGGTTTTAGTTTTAGCAGCTTTTTCTTGTAAGGATAAATCATCGATTACTATACCTCATCATAAACTAACAACTCCAAAAAATCTTTTTTTGGTTTTATCTCGTCTGTATGAGAAGTAATCTTTGTTGCAACATGTACAGGTAGGATCAACTTCTACCTTCTTAACTCCCAACTCATTTAAGTCTTTCAAGTTTAACTCTATTAGGTCTAAATAAGTCTTACCATTTTTTTTATGAATAAACTCTTCAAAACTATCTATGACTTCACTTCCAACCTCATAACAGCACCTTTTTATAGAAGGACCAAAATAGATCTCTAAATCTTTTAAGTTCAAACCAAATTCTTTGTGCATCTTTAAGATAGTTTTTTTAACTATGGACTTGTAGGAACCAACTCTTCCTGCATGAGCAACTCCTACGGCTCTTTGTTTACTATCTTTTATGATCACAGGATTACAATCTGCC
>Ga0256840_1003088_pt1 | contig 13827 bp, 11 predicted proteins | sample 355202metaG_FD_185969 | JGI IMG/M metagenome (GOLD analysis project Ga0256840, IMG submission 185969) | Hydrothermal vent microbial communities from Mid Atlantic Ridge, Atlantic Ocean - 355-202 | ecosystem: Environmental > Aquatic > Marine > Hydrothermal vents | place: Atlantic Ocean: Mid...
AGAGTAAATAGGCATCTGAAAACCCACGGTTTTGTGTGGTATTTAACTCTTTTTGATAACGTTGTTCATCAAAGTCATTTTTATAGTGGTCATCTATAGCATGACGATACGCCTTAGTCACCACACCTGCATAGTAAGGAGATTTGGTACGTCCCTCAATTTTCAACGAGTCAATGACACCAGACTTGAGTATCTCATCGACATGCGATGCCATATTCATATCTTTTGCATTCATGATGTAGGTACCTATGCCCTCTTCTTCATCGAGTCTAAAGGTGGTACCAGACTCAGGGTTGTGTGCATAAATTTCATAGGGAAAACGACAGTCATTGGCACAACTACCACGGTTTGGCACACGCCCTGTCTGTAAAGACGAGATAAGACAACGCCCAGAGTAAGCAAAACACATCGAACCATGCACAAAGATTTCCAGTTCAAGGTCTGGTATATGATTTTTAATCGCTTCACAGTCTTTGAGTGAAATCTCACGTGCCACGATGATACGCTTTACACCTAAGTCATAATAGACCTCTGCATCCATCGCATTCATCACGTTGGCTTGTGTAGAGAGGTGGATAGGAATATCAGGTGCTATTTTATGGGCTATCTTCACTACCCCAGGGCTAGAGACGATAAGCGCATCAGGTTTAAGCTCTGCTATCTTCGCAATGTGGTTTTCATAAAGTTTCATCTGTGAGTTAAAGGGAAAAGAGTTTACCGTTGAGTAGACTTTTTTACCTCGTGCATGGGCATAGGCTATCCCTTCTGCATAAGAGTCCATATCAAACTCTTTACCCGAACGTATACGCAGTGAAAAGGTACTTGTTCCCCCATATACAGCGTCGGCACCATAGTTTAGAGCAATCTTCATTTTCTCTAAGTTCCCTGCTGGTGCTAAAAGTTCTACTTTGTTTTGCATAAGTGTCCTACATAAATTATTAGACTAATTTTAGCGTATAAGTAGTAAAGAACACTTTTTATGGCAACTATCCGTAAAGATACTTTTCAAATCTAAAATAAAAAGTTAAATGTCAAGCTATCAATGCTACCAACTTACATACTTTTATTTTTAAAAAAACAAAGACAATCGCCAAAACTCAATCAGTTCATGTGTTATCGTTATGTTATAAGTAAACTATATTCTTTTGCTGAACCAAACATTTACAAAGGATCATAAATGAAAAAAACATTACTTTCTCTCACTGCTTTAGCTTGTCTTTCAGTTACCACACTCACTGCAGGCGAGACTTTACGTATCATTACATGGAAAGGGTATATTCCTGCAGAACTTAAAGATAAGTTCGAAAAAGAGACAAATATTAAGCTCAAAATCACATATTCTAACAACGAAGAGATGATTGCAAAACTCCGAGCCACCAGAGGTGGAGGGTTTGATTTGGCACAACCCAGCCAAGATAGAATAAGTTTTGTACAGAAAAAATTTCCTATCTATCAACCTATAGACTATTCAAAAGTCAATACAAACCAGCTCGTACCCACTATGTTAAATGCGGTAAAGAAAAATACAGAAGTTGATGGTAAGAGTTATGCTGTCCCTATGTGTTATGGTACTACAGGTTTGATAGTCAATACAAAAGAAGTACAAGGCAAAGCTGATTGGTCAGACCTTTGGAATCCTAAATATGCAGGCAAAATCTCTTATAGACTAAAAAGACCACTTTTAATTGGTGCTGCCTTTGGTATGGGAGAAGACCCATTTGCACTTTATAATGATAAAGAAGCCTATAAAAAACTTATGGAAAAGGTTACAAAAAAACTTATTGAGAGTAAAAAACTTGTAAAGAACTACTGGACAAGTGGTGATACACAAAAAGCGAATATGTCAAATGCTGGTATTGTTATCCAATCGGGTTGGGATGGTATTGGCTGGAAGCTACATAAAGCGAATGCTGATATAGACTATGTCGCTCCTAAAAGCGGTGCTTTAGGTTGGATTGACACCTATGCAATCCCTAAAAAATCTAAAAATGTCGACGGTGCATACAAATTTATTAACTTTATGTTAAAACCAGAAAATGCAGCCGTATTTACAAATAAAGAAGGTTATGGTACCGCATCTAAAGGCTCTGAAAAGTTCTTTAATGCCGATATTAAAGCAGACTTTGCAAGATCATTTAGCAAAGCTGATATGGACAATATAAAATGGCATCCTCCTGTTCCAAATGGATTTGAAGAGATAGAGTCAAAGTCACTTGAGAGAATCAAAGCTTCCAACTAAACTATCATTTTGTACCCTAGGGTTTCCTTGGGGTAATTCAATATTGTTTCAGAAAATAAGATATAACTTGACACTATCTTATTTTCTATGGCAATAGCCATCATCTTAAACACAAGTAAAAGGAAATTTTATGGGCTGTATATTGGAATTAAAAGATATATCTAAGTACTTTGGAGATTATGTAGCATCAAAAGATGTGAACATTTCTGTAGAAGAGGGAGAATTTATTTCTATCCTTGGTCCTTCTGGATGTGGAAAAACAACACTGCTAAGAATGATTGCAGGTTTTATGGAAGAGAGTGAAGGAGATATTGAAATCATGGGTAAGTCCATGAAAGGAATCTCTCCCGAAAAAAGACCTGTGAATATTGTATTTCAATCGTTAGCACTTTTTCCAATGATGAATGTCTATGAAAATGTGGTTTTTGGACTCAAACGCAAAAAAATGAGTAAAGAAGAGTCAGAAAAATTGGCACTTGATATGCTGAACCGTGTAGGACTAGAGGGATTTGAAAAAAAACAAATAAATGCACTCTCTGGTGGACAAAAACAGCGTGTTGCCATTGCCAGAAGTTTGGTGATGAAACCCTCAATACTTCTCCTAGATGAGCCATTAAGTGCACTAGATAGAAAATTACGAGAACATATGAAAGTAGAGCTCAAAGAGTTACAAAAAGAGATTGGCACTACGTTTATCTATATTACGCACGATCAGTCTGAAGCACTTGTGATGAGTGACCGAGTAGCCGTGATGAATAAGGGGCTTATAGAACAGCTTGATACACCATACAATCTTTATAACCATCCTAAAACAGCATTTGTAGCAGGTTTTGTAGGTGATAATAATCGCTTTGAAATTGCCAATACAGAGGGAGAGAAGGTTATAACCAAAAAAGGCTGGAAAGTAACCAAGCCAGCATTGGATTTTGAACCAACGGTTATGTATATTAGACCAGAAGCATTTCTAGTCAACCCCGAAGGAGAAGTGTTTGATTCTGTACTTTTTGATGCAAAGATAAATACCATACTCTTTGATGGTGCAAACACTAAGATACTTGTCAAACCAGATGACAGAGATGAAATTCTTATAGCACTACCACAAAATGCAAGATTCCAATCATTAAAAGAGGGTGACATTGTTAAAGTTGCTGTAGCTTACGACAACATAAAATGCTACGAGGAGTAGAATATGGATGGCAATAAAAAAGCATTTTACTTTCTCTTTGTACCTGTGGCATTGTGGTTATTTTTACTGATTATTTTACCACATATTGATCTCTTTTTAAGTTCATTCAAGCCAAATAGTGGTGAAGATACATATACGCTAGAGAATTATAAAGCCTTTTTCTCCGACTCTATCTATTGGCGTACATTTATCAATACTACACTGTATGCTATAGGGGTAACACTTTTAGCATTTGCAGTGAGTTTTCCTATCGCTTTTTATTTGACAAAAGTTATTTCGCCCAAAATAGCAGGTTTTTTGATGTTGCTACTCTTGATTCCTTTATGGGTAGGTGAACTTGTGACTATTTATGGCTGGGTAGTCGTACTTGGAGAAAATGGTGTCATTAATGAATCTTTAAAATATTTAGGTCTCATAGAAACATCTCTACCATTGATATACAATAATGTTAGTATGACCATTGGACTGCTCTATATGTCCATGCTCTTTATGATTATTCCTATTATGACAACATTGGAGAGTCTCGATGATGCACAGATAGAAGCTGCTAGTGATTTGGGAGCAAGCAAGTGGACAGTATTTAGAAGAATTGTAATCCCACACTCTATGCCAGGGATTATTAATGGTTCGATTATTGTTTTTATGCTCGTCATAGGAGACTATGTTGCACCAAACATTTTGGGAGGAAAAAGTTCACTGTGGTTTACAGAACAAATTTACAATCAATTTCTTTCTACATTCAATTGGAACCAAGGTGCTGCATTTGGTTTCTTATTGCTAATCATCTCTTCGGTAACTATCTGGATAGCATTGCGACTTTCTGGACAAAAATTAGATAAGGTAGGAGAATAATATGATACGATCACTTCCAAACTCACCTCTATACAAATATGGCTTTAGAGTGTATGTCACACTCTTTTTTATCTTTTTGCTCATTCCTTTGCTTGCAGTTTCTGTACTGGCATTTAACGATACTACCTCAATCTCTCTTCCATGGAAAGGGTTTACGTTAGATTGGTTTTTTGCTGATAGCACCGAACGTTTAGGTCTTTTTGCAGATGAAGACCTACTTAATAGTATATGGGTGAGTCTTCAAACCTCTTTTCTCATGGCAACACTATCTACCATAGTAGGGACTATTGCCGCATTACTTTTTGAATCTTTTAATTTTAGATTTAAAAAAATATTTTACTTTTTTGCTATTGCTCCTCTTGTGATACCTGGGGTAATCTTGGGTATATCTATTTTACTTGCATCCACTTATGTGGGGGGATGGCTAGATACTAATCTTGGTATTGATTTAGAGATATTTGGGCCAGGGTTTTGGCTGGTTGTTTTAGGTCAGTTCTCTTTTGGAGCAACCTATGCCATGCTCTTGGTTGCTGCTAGACTTAAAAAGTTTGATCCTGAACTCGAAGATGCTGCTCTTAGCCTCAAAGCTTCGAGATTAGAGTCCATATGGTATATTACGATACCATTTTTAAAACCAGCTATTATCGGTGCATTTGTGATAGCTTTTTTGATGAGTTTTTCTAACTTTAATACAACCATTTTTTTAGTTGGTTCAGACCCAACATTGCCTGTAGATTTATATTCTAGAATTAAGTTTAGTTCTACTCCTGTACTGAATGCCGTTTCATTTATGATAGTTTTACTCATTACTATAGTTGCAACCATTAGTATATTTACAAAAAAACAAAATAAATAGATGAAATTTGCTCACATAAGTGACATGCACCTTCTTGATGAAGGTGCAATAATAAATGGGGTTAATCCTCAAAAAAACTTGGAAAAAGTACTCAAAGATATTTTAAAACATCATCCCAAAATAAAATTTATCACTGTTACAGGTGATTTGACGCAAAATGGGGATTTAGATGCATATGAGACATTAGCCAAAGTAATCAAGAACTATCCTATTCCTATATTTCCCATCATCGGAAATCACGATATCAGAAAGAACTTTTGGAAATTTTTCCCAAAATATAAAAGCGGGAAGTATGTGCAGTATACAAAAGTCTTTAATGATAGAGTTTTTTTATTTTTAGACAGCGTCAAAGAAGGTGTTCATAGTGGACATATGAATAAAGAGCGTTTCATGTGGCTAGAAGAAAACCTGGAAAAATACAAAAAAAAAGATATCTATTTAGTTATGCATCATCATCCTGTCTTTGTAGATATGCCTCCTATGGATAATTTGTATAATTTTAAAAGTGCCAGTAAATTTTGGAAAATTGTGACCAGGTATCCGAACGTGAAACATGTCTTTTTTGGACATCTACATAGAAATTTTGATGGCAGACATAAAGGTGTTGGATTGTCCAGTGTCAATAGTACCTCGTTTCAAATCGCCTATACTCCAGATGAACAGCAAGAGTTTCTCATTTTAGATGAACCGCCTACATACTCTATTATCAAAATAAATAAGTATACCTTCAAAATTCACACTACAACGTTCTTAAAAGATCAAAATAAAAAACTTTTATAGCATGTAACAAAAATGTAATTTATATGTTACGTATCTGTTATAACTCGTATATATACTTTAGGTTCAAAATATATCACATAAGGAAGTAAAATGACAAAAGGCTTAATGTTATCGGTTGCGACATCAGCAGTATTATTTGCAGGAGGAACCATATCTCCTACGGTAAAGACAATAGAGGTTCAGAAGGTTCAAAAAATACCTGCTTCTAACGGAAGTTTTTCTGATGCTATAAAAAATGGTACTTTCTCATTGGAAGCTAAGCTCATGTATTTTAATCGTGATTGGACAGATGCCACTAAAAATGACCCTACTGCACTTACGGTGGGTGGCATTATGAAATATGAAACAAAAGCTTACATGGGCATTAAAGCAGGTGTGGCTTACTATACCAGTCATAGGGTTGGAAATATATATTCAAAAGAGGAGTCTTTTGGCAGTAGTATGCTAGATGCAGAAGATGGCGGAAGTCTAGATATACTAGGTGAAGCGTATTTGGATTTTGCTTATGGCAATTCATCATTAAGAGTGGGACGTCAAAAAATGTCTGTCCCAAATGTTACACAAAGAAATATCAGACTTTTACCTATTACACATGAAGCTGCCGTATTTAAAAATAGTGATATCCCAGATACTACTATAGAGCTAGGCTATGTAAAGAGGTATACCAATTTAGGAGCTAGAGCAAACAAATTTATAGCCAATGATGCTTCGGGAAAAGATGGCGTAAGCTACATTTATCTTACAAATAAATCTGTATATAACACTACAATCAAAGCTGAATATCTTATTTCCAATGATAACAATAATGCTGTTAATCACAAAAACTCAACATGGCTAGAAGTAACACATAATGTAGAGAGTCTTTCTAGCAATACATTTATAAAAGTTCATGGAGGAAGCAGTAGCTATACTGTAGGCACTACGGGAAAATACTATGGAGGAAAAGTTGGAACAACTATTTATGGCGTAGATGCTGAAGTCCTTTTTGATAAAGTTGTAGATAATCAACTCTTTTTTGGATTCTCTCCACCACCTCTTTACTCTGATTGGTATATTGGTTACGACAACTATGAAGCTTCCACTGCATTTGGTGGTGCACTTACATTTCATCCTGTTTCTGGTCTAGATGTTATGATTGGTGCTGTTGATATCAAAGCAGACGAAGGAAATACAGATGATGACTATCTTGAAATTAATGCTGTAGTAGATTATAAACTATCAGATAATTCCTCTTTTCAATTTAGATATGAAAATAGAGACCAAAGCGATAAGTCAGGCAAAGATGATATGCAAGATATTATACTGAAGTATACATACGCATTTTAAATCATAAAAGTTTCAACTTTAAATCCAAATGGAGACAACATCCATTTGGATAAGATGTAAACTCAAAATAAAAGATATTAATGATTTAAAAGTACAATGTTATAATAAAACAATAAAGAGGTTTCTAATAACTATTTAGTAACCTCTTTATTGTTTTATGTTTTTATAAAGTTAAATAATATAAATTTTCAAGTGAGCCTTAATGAATACTAAACGCGTAGACCTACATAATCATACTACACGATGCAACCATGCCACAGGAACTGTTGATGAGTATATTCAAAGAGCAATTGAGCTAGGCATAAATGTTTATGGTTTTTCCGAGCATGCACCCATGGATTTTGACCCCAAATACCGTTTGGCATTTGAAGAGATGAATGCCTACACCTCAGACATACTCACAGCAAAAGAGACGTACAAACAAGAGATAGACATTTTACTAGGCTATGAAGTAGACTGGTTACAAGGACATATGGACACCCCTGTCATCGATGCTGATGCTGACTACCTCATAGGCTCTGTACACTTCATAGACAAGTGGAGTTTTGATAATCCAGAATTCATCGGTGGATGGAAAGATAAAGATATAGATGACATTTGGACGGCCTATTTTGAAGCCACTGAAGCTATGGCTAAGTCTGGTAAGTTTGACATCGTAGGTCACTTAGACCTTATAAAAGTGTTTAAGTTCATGCCCAAACAAGATGTACGAATATTAGCCAAAAATGTACTACAAGCCATAAAAAAATCAAATATGGTCATGGAAATCAACACAGCAGGACTACGAAAACCTATAGGTGAAATGTACCCCTCTCGTGCTTTATTAGAAGAAGCCTATACACTAGACATCCCCATTACATTCTCTTCTGATGCCCATGCAGTAGAGCATATAGGTGCAGGATATGCACAAGCTACCACACTCGCAAAAGACATCGGATACACTCAAGCTGTTACTTTTAAAGGACGTGATAAACAATTGATTACTTTTTAAGCAGAATTATTGATGTTACTAATTTTTTAATCGCTATAATAAAATGATAAAATAAAATTTAGGAGCGTTACACCATGGGTAAATTCGTGAACAATATAGAAGAATTTAATAAATACTGTGAAGACAATGAAGTTGAGTTTATAGACTTTAGATTTACAGACATCAAAGGTGCATGGCACCATATTTCATACAGAGCAAGTGCTGTAGATGACAAAATGCTTGAAGCTGGTCTTCCATTTGATGGCTCTTCCATCGAAAACTGGCAACCAATCCACAAATCAGATATGCTACTTAAACCTGATATTGATACTGCATTCCTTGATCCGTTTACAGCTGACAGTACTGTAATTGTTATTTGTGATGTCTATGATATCTACAAAGATGAAGCGTATGCAAAATGTCCAAGATCAATCGCCAAAAAAGCCCTTAAAGCTCTTGACGATGCTGGTGTAGCTGACGCTGCATACTTCGGTCCTGAAAATGAATTTTTCATCTTTGATGACGTAAAAATTATTGACAACGACAACCACCAATCATTTAAAGTTGAAACAGATGAAGGTCACTGGGCTGATGCTGAAGACTATGGTGAGTATGGAAACATGGGTCACAGACCTAGAATCAAAGGTGGTTACTTCCCAGTAATGCCTACAGACTCTGCTGTTGATTTAAGAGCTGAAATGATGTTGCTTCTTGAAGAAGTAGGTCTTGAAGTAATGCTTGGTCACCATGAAGTAGCACAGGGACAACATGAAATTGGTATTGTATTCTCTGACATCATTACTGCAGCAGATAACGTACAAAAATACAAGTATGTTGTAAAAATGGTTGCACACCTTAATGGTAAAACAGCTACATTTATGCCTAAGCCTATCTATAATGACAACGGAAATGGTATGCACGTACACCAATCACTATGGAAAGATGGTAAAAACCTTTTCTATAAAGAGGGTGAATATGCAAACCTTTCTAAAACTGCACTAGATTATCTTTCTGGTATCTTCCAACACAAAGAAGCAGTAGCAGCATTTACAAACCCAAGTACAAACTCATACAAGAGACTACTTCCAGGATTTGAAGCACCACGTATTTTGACTTATTCTAGCCAAAACCGTTCAGCTGCTTGTCGTATCCCTTATGGTGCAGGCGAGATGGCTACAAGAATCGAAACGAGATTCCCAGACTCAACAGCTTGTCCTTACCTAGCGTTTGCAGTACTGATGATAGCTGGTCTTGATGGTATTAAGCAAGGTGGTTATGACATCGTAGGACCTGTCAATGAAGACCTTTTTGAAATTTCAAGAAGAGAGCTTGCAGAACGTAAGATTCCTGAACTTCCAAGTACATTTAGAGATTCACTAGAAGGACTTGAAAAAGATCATGCATTCTTGGCTCCTATTATGGATTCTGACTATGTTATGGAGTACTCACAATACATGTTTGACAGACATGTCTATCCAGTTGAGGGTCGTCCAACAGCATTTGAGTATATCGCTACTTACTCTTGTTAAAGTATCTTCGGGAATAAACCCGAAAATACTTTTATTGTTATAAAAATAAATATTAAAACATATGATACTAAATCTAAAACAACTCACCACTGTCTTCAGAATCAGGTCGAGTAGGCATAATGCGTTTTGGATGTAAGGCATCACCTTCACTCTCAACTTCTTCCTCTTCTATATTAATTATCTCAGCCATACCTATGTCTGTTTCTAAGATAATTGTTTCATTCTCATCAGTAAAAGTTTCATCATCATAAATAGATGTTTCTCTCTTTGGTTTTCTTATGACTGGCAAAGGTGAATTTTTGGTGTAAAGTTCACTTTTACCATTGTATTCACCTTTAAAAACACCTTGTGGTATATCAAATATACGCTTAGTATCTGGGTATAACTTTATAAGTTCTCTAAAATAATACGCAAATGCAGGTGCTGCCATAGCACCCCCTGTTGCTCCTTTTCCTATAGGTTTATTATTATCTCGTCCCATCCATGAGACAACTTCAATAGTAGGAGAATAGCCACAAAACCATGCATCTATATTTTTATTGGTTGTGCCTGTTTTACCTGCAAGTTCTATGCCTTTTACGCGAGCATTCTTACCCGTCCCTCGCTTAACTACATCTTTTAAAACATCTGTCATCAAGTATGCCTGCTCTGGCGTTGTAAAGTTTGCTATCTCCTTAGGACGTGTTTCATAAATCACCGCACCCTCTTTAGAGATAATCTTACTCACAAGCCTTGGAGCTATCATATGTCCTTCGTTGGCAAAAACAGAAAATATCTGTGCCATTTTAAGTGGACTAAGCCCCAAGTTACCTAAAGCAATAGACATATCTTTAGGGATATGAGGTACATCTAAAAACCCCAGTCTATCACGTATAGTCTTGACACCTAAATCAGAAACAAGATTCACAGTCGCCAAATTTCGTGAATGCACCAACGCTTCTCTAAAAGGGATAAAGCCTTTAAAATTACGTTCATAATTTCTCGGTGCCCACACTTTAGGTTTACCTTTATAGTAGTATTGGAAAGTACGTGCCAAATCAGTTAAGGGGGTAGCAGGATTATAGCCCATATCTAAGGCTGTTTGGTAGATAAATGGCTTAAATGCAGAGCCTGGCTGACGCTTTGCTTGCGTAACACGGTTAAAAGCAGAACGCTTATACGATGCCCCTCCCACCATAGCCAAAATATCTCCTGTTTTACTCTCTACAGCAACAAATGCAGCGTTAAGTGTGGAGCTATTTGCATCTTCATTGTATTTTTTTAATGCTTTGTTATATTCAAAACTCACAGCATCTCTTGCAATGGCTTGTTGCTTCATATCTATGGTTGTATATATTTGGTATCCACCAGTACGTATGTCACCAAGTTTTCCTCTAAAACGTCTCAATACTTCATCTATAATATAAGGAGCAACATTTTGAGTTAACGAGGTTTTATACACTTTTGGTGACTCTTTGACTGCTTTTAAATAATCATCTTTTGAGATCCATCCTATACTCTTCATACGATACAAAACATTGTTCGCTCTGTCAAGTGCACGTTTATAATGACGTATAGGGTTATAGAAACTAGGTGCATTAGGTATTCCCACAAGCATTGCAGACTCTTTAAGTGTCAACTCACTCATCTCTTTATGGAAATAGCCCTTGCTTGCTGTTTTTACACCAAAATAATTATTACCATAAGAGATTTCATTAAGATAGCGTTCAAGTATCTCTTCTTTACTCAGTTCATTTTCTATTTTTAACGCCAAGATAGCTTCTTTTACTTTTCTCATAAGCTTTTTTTCATTACTTAGAAGTTTATTTTTGATAAGCTGTTGCGTAAGAGTAGACCCCCCTTCGACAAAGGCTCCAGCTTTAATATCCTTAACGATAGCTCTTAAAATAGCATCTGGATTCACCCCGTTATGCTCAAAAAATCGTGTATCTTCCATAGCTATAAGACCTTCTATAAGAAATCCAGGTATCTCGTCATATCTCGCGTAAAGACGGTGCTGTTTTTTAAAAACATAAGCAAGTTTTTCACCATTTCTGTCAAGTATGATGGAAGAAGTTTCTGGTTTATAGTTGATGAGCTTATCTGCATTTAAAGAGACCTCTTCATATGCATATATAAATGCTACACCTAAGATAAGAGCAAAAACTATGCTAAGTATTACAAAACCTTTGACTAGAACATTAAACACAAAAAGCCTTTAGAAGTATTTTCATTTATTGTATCGTGTTGTGATTAATCAATGCGAGCACATGACGCAGTTTCTCCAAAGAGACATCTGCATTGAGTATCACACGCATGATAGGTTTGGTGACAGTTGGTTGGCGTATAGCTCCTACCAAATACCCTTGTTCCATAAGCCCTTTTTGCATCCATTGGGTCTCACTATTGTCTTTGACTTCTAGGGGCAAGATGAGGCTTTGTACCATGAGTCCTAACTCCTTGCGCACCAGTATCTGACGTTCAAGTATCTTTTTTCTATAGACTTCTGCATGTTTGCGTATGTACTTCACATTTACATAAGCAAGTGCGGTATCAAAAACAGAAGGAGCAGTAGAGTATATGATAGGTTTTGCACGATTAACCAAAAAAGAGATGATGTGAGATGAGGCTAAGATGTAAGCCCCATACGACCCATAGGCTTTACCCAATGTTCCCATCTTTATATGACGTTCGTTTATCTCTATGCCATAAAACTCAAAAATCCCTAAAAGTTTAAGCCCTAATACCCCTGCAGAGTGTGCTTCATCTACTATCATTATAGCCTTATGTGCTTCTGCTAGGGTAAATATCTCTTTTTTACACAAGTCTCCACCCATAGAGTAGACACCTTCAACTGCTATGATCTGTCTTTTGGCTGGGTACTGCTCTAGTTTTTGGGCTAAATCATGCACATCATTGTGTTTAAATCTAACTACCCTATCACCCAACAGCTCTGCAGCCATGACTCCAGATGCATGGTACTCCTCATCCATAAAAAGCATGTCACCTTTACGTACCAGTGCTTCTATGAGTGCTATGTTTGCCAAGTATCCAGACCCTACCACAAGCCCCTCTTCAAAACCATTTTGTTCTGCTAAAGTCTCTTCAAAGAGTTGATGTATAGGGTGATATCCGTTTACTAACATACTCGCTTTAGACGTAAGCGTGTCAAACTCTTTTACGAGTTTGACTGCTTTTTTAAACTGCTTTTTATTACGTGAAAGTCCCAAGTAATCATTGGATGCCAAGTCCTCTAAACTTTCATCAAAAATCTTACGCTCTCTAAAACGTCCTGCTTTTTTGAGGGCTTTTAGTTCGTTTTCGTACATTAACTAGCCTTTTATCCAAGGCAACAAAACCTCAACCTGTAACCCCATCGCCGTACTCTCATACCCATCTACAGACTTGATGTACTTTTTACAAAACCCTTCTACCATGCAAGCCCCTGCTTTGCCTTTCCATAGACCACTTTTTAAGTAGTCTTCCAAATCATCATCTTCAAATGTTGAGAAGTTGTAATGTGTAGCAGAGATGTCTGAGAAGGCTAAAGTTTTTGACTTGTAGTGCAGTGAAGAGATAATGGAGATGCTAGAGCCAGACTGTAACTTTAAAATGCGTTTGGCATCTGCTACATCTTTTGCTTTTCTAAGGATGCTACCATCCAATGCCGCTATGACTGTGTCTGCACACAGTAGTGGCACATCTAGTCCAAACTCACGCACGGCAGCTTCTAGTTTACCTTTACTTGCTGTATAGACAAAGTCTTTAGCTATAGAAGTTGTAATTTGTTCTTCATCGTATTTAGGTAATTTCTGCCTAAAGTCTACTCCAAATTTACTAAGTAATATAGCTCTACTTTCAGATTTAGAACAAAGCGTTATCATTAAAGACCTCTAAGACTCACACCCATCCAAAGTGCAATGAGCCCTAACATGATGTTAAAAGGTAAAAGTACATTTGCCATCCACTTCATTTTGGCTTTAGCAAGAGCAAACTCACCTTTTTCATAAAGCTTCCATGCTTTTACGCGTCGTATATACATATACGCATAGTTTACCACCATAATAGTCCAGATAATTTCTTTAGAAAGAAAAAGTGTTTTGAGCGCAC
>Ga0256840_1003089_pt1 | contig 13821 bp, 13 predicted proteins | sample 355202metaG_FD_185969 | JGI IMG/M metagenome (GOLD analysis project Ga0256840, IMG submission 185969) | Hydrothermal vent microbial communities from Mid Atlantic Ridge, Atlantic Ocean - 355-202 | ecosystem: Environmental > Aquatic > Marine > Hydrothermal vents | place: Atlantic Ocean: Mid...
TTGTTAAAGTTTTACTTTTTTTGTCACCTTCAAACTTAAACCAAGTATCTATTTTTAAGTCAAGATAATAATTTCCATTTTTATCTTTTAATGCTTTTACTTTTCTTTGTTTTTCAGAAAACTTTATTCCATTTACTATCACATTTAATCCATAATAACTGCTATGGCGACTATTGTTATATCTTTTTTTTCCTTTTTTATTAGACATAAGTAAAAATTCATTCATACCTACATTTTTAGGTATTTCAATTCTTCCACTAATGATAACCTTGCCATTATACACCTCTCTCTTTTTATACTCATCAAAAACCTTATTTTGCTCTCTACCGACAACCTTAAATCCATTCCCTTTATATGTCACATACTGATACAAAACCTCATCACCTATGTAAATATCCAAGTAAGCTTTGTCATATATTTTACCCTCTGCGTTCTCATCTACTTTTTTTGGTTTTAGAGAACTTTTTTTACTCTCTTTTGTTTGTATCTGCTTCATTTGAGATGGCTTAAGCTCAAACTCATAAGGAAGTATAGTAGCAACCGCATCAAAACAATACGATGCAGTATCAAAATCAAAATCATCATTACTTATCTTAAACCCGTGGATAAATTGTTCCGCTTGTTCATTTGAGACTTTTAATGATGGTTTGTACTGAGCTATTATCTCTTTATATGCTCCATAGTTTGCTTCTTGCTTGATTTTATTCATGGGTACATTTGGATCGTTAAAACAGTATTTCTCAAGTCTTACAGTTTTAGGTGAGTACTTTTCTAAATCCTCTTGTGTGATGTACGCTATAACATCCGAACAAACCTCACCAAAGTTATCTCCATTATAAAATTTTGGATTTCCATCTACTCTTATACTGCCAACCGCTCTTTGTCGTATCTCATCTGAAATCAACTCACCATTTTTCAAATCTGTTTTAGAGTAGATGAGTTGACCGTACAGTTCACTAAGTGCCTCTTGCTTTGCTTGATTAATCAAGATCTCTTTTTGCTGGTCTAGTGTTTTACCTGAATGTTCAGACTGCTGAATACAACTTGTCTTCATAGTTGTATATTTATCACTAGCACTTACGAGTGACAACAATAAAAGAAGTGAGGTTATTAGTTTCATATTTTTTGTTCCTTTTTTAATGTAATACATGCTCTGAGATAATAAATATGATTTAGATTATCTTCATACCTATCAACTATCTTTACATCTTTAAGCATATTCGTTGATTGTTCACTTGAAAAAGATGTGAACTCTGTTTTATTACTAGAGAATGTATCTACATAAACTTCTATCTCTTTTGAAATATTTGCTTTTGCACTCATCAGAGCTATTGTTCTTGTTGTTTTCATATCTGCAATTGGAGCTGAACCAATGGAACAAATAGAGTTCTCTTTACTTGGATTTGTAATCCAGTTTGGTACATCAGTTTTAACTGTTACGCTCTCTACACACTTTTGTATAGTGACAGATTCTTGTTTTGAAGAGCTACATCCATGAAATAAAAATACTAATAAAACAAATAATATTAACTTTTTTATATACATTATTTTATCCCATTATTTCAAAGTATATTACAGATATAAGTGCATATTAACTAACCTTAAAAAACTTTATTAACCTGCTTAAATTTCATAAAAAATTTCAATTATTACAAGATAAATCAAGTAGTTGTTTAAAACAATTATGCTAAAATCGCTATATCAATATAATAACAGTTTAAGAGTAGGAGCATAATATGACAAAAGAGTATATTTTAAACTTTTTAACAACACATAAAACAGAGATGCAAGAAACTTATGCTCTTACAAAAATTGGCTTATTTGGTAGTTATGCAAGTGATACAGCCAATGAAGATAGTGATATTGATATCATTGTCCATATGCCATCAAGTTTTGATAATTTTTTTGATTTAAAAGATTTTTAGAATTAAATTTAAAAAAAAGTATTGATTTAGGGCTTGAAAAAAGTATGCGCCCTTTTATAAAAGATTCTATAAAAGATACTATTATTTATGTCTAATTATGAATATGCTAAAAATAAAAATATTTTACTTTTACTCAATACTTTACAAAAAGAGAGATAAATGCAAGACAACCTATACAACCTAGCTTTTGAGCGCTCAATATTAAGTTCAATAGTATTTGAACCTCAACAATTTGATGATCTTAGTACTGCACTGAAAAAAGATGACTTTTATCTGCCTGCGCATCAAGATATATTTGCATCGATGATGACACTTTTACAAAAAGATGAGCCTATAGATGAAGAGTTTATAAAAAAAGAGCTTATTAAGATGAAAAAGTTTGATGAGCAGGTTATGCTTGAGATTTTATCTGCAAACCCTATCTCAAATACCAAAGCGTATGTAAATGAGATAAAAGACAAATCACTCAAACGCCATCTTTTAACACTTACTACCGAGATAAAAAGAGTAACAGTAGAGGAGGAGCTCCCCTCTGCTGAAGTTGTAGATATAGTTGAGAAAAAACTCTACGAGATAACACAAGACAATCAAACAAGCGATTTTAAAGACTCACCAACTATGACATATGACACCATGGAGTATATCAAAGAGATGAAAGCTCGTGGAAACTCTGTGCTTGTTGGTGTAGATACAGGATTTCATGAACTAAACAAAATGACAACTGGGTTTGGTAAAGGGGATTTAGTAATCATCGCAGCAAGACCTGCAATGGGGAAAACAAGTTTTATACTAAACACCGTAAACAGCCTTATTATGCAGGGGAAAGGGGTAGCTTTTTTCTCCCTTGAGATGCCAGCAGAACAACTTATGCTTAGACTATTAAGCATTCAAACATCCATCCCGTTACAACAACTTCGTCTTGGTGATATGAATGATGACCAATGGAGTTCTTTAAACAGTGCTATTGACAAGATGAATGATGCTAAACTTTTTGTGGATGATCAAGGGAGTATCAACATCAACCAACTCCGCTCAAAACTTAGAAAACTAAAGAACCAACATCCAGAGATAGAGATAGCTGTGATTGATTACCTCCAGATTATGCAAGGTGTTGGCTCTCAAGACAGACACCTGCAAGTATCTGAGATTTCTCGTGGACTTAAAATGCTTGCTCGTGAATTAGAGATGCCTGTAGTTGCACTCTCACAACTCAACCGTGGACTTGAATCACGCAATGATAAGCGTCCAATGCTAAGTGATATTCGTGAATCAGGTTCAATCGAGCAGGATGCAGACATTATTCTTTTTGTGTATCGTGATGATGTGTATCTCTATAAAGAGGAAAAAGAGCGTGAAAAAGCTGCTAAAGCTGAGGGGAAAGAATTTATCTCTGAGTATATAGAAAAAGAGGAAGAAGAAGCTGAGATTATCATAGGAAAACAAAGAAATGGTCCAACTGGTCATGTAAAACTAGTTTTTCAGAAAAAACTTACCCGTTTTGTCGATGCTCCATCTTTTGCAAGAGGGGTTGAGACAGTGTATGAAAATGTTGATACTCGCTCGGCTAACATTGATGTAGGTCAGCCCTCAGTCTCAATGCCAACGCTCTAAAAGATGATAAAAAAAGTCTCACTCTTTAGTAAGAGAAGTGACTTTTTAAACTTCTTTGCTCTCTCTTTATTTGTACTCACTTACTCACTTCTCATAGAGTATCAAAACTACAAAAACTTAACTCGATTTGACTCCAACATAATCATAGCAACTGTTTTATCTCAATACACTAAAACAAAAAACGATACAAAGTATCAAGTTTTAAAGATGAGAGGTGATGATGGTTCGGTGTTTTACACATCCGCTAAATCTTCCCTAAAAAATATAAAAGGGAAAAAAGTAGATTTAAAAATTTGGGCTGGAAAAAAAAGCTTTTATGAGTACCTAACAACTTTCTATGCCTATACGAAGATTATCTACATCCATGAGAAGCAAACTCTAAAGCAAAAACTAAACAACTACATTCAAAACACTCATGAGAACGATGAGATTGCAAACATCTATAAAGCCCTCTATAGTGCAACACCAATGACTCAAAACCTTTACTCAAGCTTTTCTACACTTGGCGTTTCACATCTCTTAGCTATTAGTGGATTTCATCTTGGTGTTTTAAGTGGCGTGCTATTTTTTTTGTTAAAATACCCATATAAAATATTACAAAACAGCTATTTTTCATATAGAAATTTTACAATAGACATCTTTATCATCATTGCTTTTGTTTTACTCTTTTATATGATATTTTTAGATTCACCTCCATCTCTTATGCGCGCTTATTGGATGCTTATTATTGGCTTTGTGCTTTACGATAGAGGTTTTAAAATCATCTCTATGCAAACTCTTTTGTTGAGTGTTGTTTTACTTTTAGCATTTTTTCCAAAGCTCTTTTTTGCACTTGGATTTTGGCTCTCTGTTAGTGGAGTTTTTTATATTTTTTTGTTTCTAATCCATTTCAAACATCTAAGCAAAGTATGGCAATTTATATTGGTTCCAATTTGGGTTTATCTTCTTATGTTGCCATACTCCTTAGCAATTTTTGAAAGTTTTAGCATCTATCATCCACTCTCTATCATTTGGACTTCACTCTTTAGTATTTTTTATCCACTAAGTATTGTACTTCACATCATTGGTCTAGGGAGTGTTTTTGATAGCACATTAGAGAGTTTCATCTCTTTAGGGGAGCATAAAATATTAGTAGTATTGCCACTTAAATGGTTGGGAGTGCATATTGTACTCTCATTGCTTAGTATCTATAAAAAACTTTTTCTTTGGTTGCTCTTGTCATTTAATATTTTGATATTTCTTTTTGCTATCTACAAAACATATTAGACTTCTTGGTTATAATTCCATCAATGAATAAAATCAAAAACATAAACAGCGGCATAAAGTATATGCTTTTATCATCATTTTTATTTGCCATTATGGGGGCTTTTGCAAAACTTGCAAGTGAGCATATGAGCTCACTAGAAGTTGTATTTTTTAGAAATATTTTTGGTGTACTTATCATAGGTTTTGCAATTTGGAAATCTCCTATGAAAAATATAGGAGGCAAGCCTCTTTTACTCTTCTTTAGAGGTTTTATGGGTTTTAGCGCTCTTTTGGCTTACTTTTACAACATTGCAAACATCCCTCTAGGAGATGCCGCAACTTACTCTAAAACAGCTCCCATATTTACAGCTATTTTTGCATGGATGTTACTCAATGAAAAGCTTCCACTAAAGGGTTGGATGGCAGTTGCCATAGGGTTTGTAGGGATAGTTTTTATCACACAACCAACTGGTGGCGGAGGTTTTGATAAGTATGATATTCTAGGCATATTTAGCGGTATTGGAGCTGCTTTAGCTTATACATCAGTAAGAGAACTTAGAAAGTATTATGATACAAGGGCTATTGTGCTTTCTTTTATGGTTGTTGGAACCGTTGGACCACTAATCCTTTTAATAATCTCATCATTTTTTTACATCCCTTCACTCGATTTTATGCTTGGTGAGTTTGTGATGCCTCAAGGAATTGTATGGTTTTACATAGTAGCGATGGGTATCTTAGCAACAATGTCTCAGTATTACATGACAAAAGCTTATGGTGAAACAAAAGCAGCTATCGTTGGAACAGTGAGTTATACAAACATCATTTTTGCTGTTTTTGTTGGGGTTCTCTTAGGTGATGCACTACCTAGTATAGCAACTACTTTTGGTATAGTTCTCATAATCTTTGCAGGCATTATGGTAGCTCGGGCTAAGTAAAATTAACTTACTTTAATCCCATTATGCTATAATCACTAACTTTTAAATTAAGGTAAAAACATGATATTACTAAGTGGTCCTTGTGTTATAGAGAGTGAAGAAAATATCTTTAAAATTGCTAAGTCTTTAGAATCTTATCACAATGATGAAGCAATAGATTTTTATTTTAAAGCTAGTTTTGACAAGGCAAACAGAACATCTTTAGAGAGTTTTCGAGGGCTTGGGATAGATGAGGGTTTACGCATACTTCAAAAAGTCAAAGATGATTTTGGATATAAAATTGTTACAGATGTACATGAGCCTATTCAAGTGCCTATTGTGGCAGAGGTTGTAGATATGCTTCAAATCCCTGCTTTTTTATGCCGCCAAACAGACCTGTTAGTAGCGTGTGCAAAAACAGAGTGTAAAATAAACATAAAAAAAGGGCAGTTCTTAAGTGGTGATGCTATGATCTATCCACTTCTTAAAGTGCTCCAAACTCGTGGGTGCTCTGAAGCAACATATGAAAATTCCAAAAAGAATGGTGTCTATCTGTGTGAGCGCGGAAACTCTTTTGGATATGGGAACATGGTTGTTGACATGAGAAACCTTGTAACTATGAGAAATTTTGCACCCGTTATTTTTGACGCTACACACTCTGTTCAAATGCCAACTGCAAAAGATGGTAAAACTGGTGGAGATAGCTCAATGGTTCCATATTTAGCAAGTGGGGCTGCTGCAGTTGGTGTTGATGGCTTCTTTATGGAAACACATTTTAATCCAAGTATAGCACTAAGCGATGGACCAAATATGATACAACTAGATACTTTAGAAAAACTAATAATAAAAATTCAAAAAATTCAAGCAATATAAGGAGATAATATGAGATTAGTAGAAGGCAAATTAAAAGTAATTAACGGCAAAAAAATTGCTATCGTTAGTACAAGATGGAATCACTTCATCGTTGATAGATTAGTAGAGGGTGCCGAGGATGCATTTAACCGTCATGGTGGTGAATCTGATGATTTAACCCATATTTTAATCCCTGGAGCGTTCGAACTTCCAATGGTTGTTGATCAACTTTTAGCATCAGGTAAATATGACGCTGTTTGTGCTTTAGGCGCAGTTATCCGCGGGGCTACTCCTCACTTTGATTATGTATCTGCTGAAGCTACAAAAGGGATCGCTACTATGAGTCTGAAGTATCAAAAACCTGTCAGTTTTGGTCTTTTAACAACTGATACCATCGAGCAAGCTATAGAGCGTGCAGGAACAAAAGCTGGTAACAAAGGTTTTGAAGCAATGACTACTGTTATTGAGATGCTTGACCTATATGAGGCAATATAATGGCAACTAGGCATCACGCTCGTATGGCAGTAGTAAGTCTTTTGTATGCTTATGACTTAGGAAATGGAAACATAGCAGATCATACAGATGAAATCTTAGAAGAGAAAAAAATCCGCAATAAACAAAAAGATTTTGCACTAGGACTTTTTTCAGGTGTAATGGAAAATCTTGAAGCTTGTGATAAAGCGATAATCGAGCACTTAAAAGAGTGGGACTTTGAGAGACTTGGAAGCATAGAGCGTGCTACACTAAGACTTGCAACATTTGAGATACTATTTGGTGAACTTGACTCTGCTGTCGTTATTAATGAAGCGGTAGAGATTACAAAAGCATTTGGAACTGAACAATCACCTAAATTTATTAATGGTGTTCTTGACGCTATTTCTAAAGATAAACTTGAGTAAAAATAACTAATATTGCCTTAATTTTTTTAAGAAAAAAGAGATAAACCCACGAAATAAAGGATGGAAATAGTTGCATACTAATACAAGCAGACTAACTAAAGAAGAAGCACTAGATCTTATAAAAAATGCATCTTTAAAAGAGTTAGGTCGCATGGCATCAATAAGAAAAAAAGAGCTCCATCCAAAAGGGATAACAACTTTTGTAGTTGATAGAAATATCAACTATACAAATATCTGCTGGGTTGACTGCAAGTTTTGTGCATTTTACAGACATGAAAAAGATGCAGATGCGTATGTTTTAACTTTTGATGAGATAGATGAAAAGATAGATGAACTTTTAGAGATAGGTGGCACGCAAATCCTTTTCCAAGGTGGAGTGCATCCAAAGCTAAAGATAGAGTGGTACGAGGATTTAGTTGAACACATCCATACAAAATATCCAGAGATTACAATTCACGGTTTTTCTTCTATAGAGATTGATTTTATTGCCAAAGTTTCAAGAATCACAGTTGAAGAGGTCTTAGAAAGACTTCAAAAAAAAGGCTTAGCCTCCATTCCTGGTGCTGGGGCTGAGATACTTTCAGATAAGGTTCGCGATATTATCGCACCTAAAAAGATCGACTCAGATGTCTGGATAGATATACACAGAAAAGCGCATAAACTTAACATAAAATCAACTGCGACTATGATGTATGGAACTGTTGAGAGTGATGAAGATATTATTGATCATTTTGATATGATAAGAGAACTTCAAGATGAAACGGGTGGTTTTCGTGCTTTTATCATGTGGAGTTTTCAAGGTCAAAACACAGAACTTTTACGCCTCATTCCAGATATGGATAAACCATCATCAAATCGTTACTTAAGACTTTTAGCAGTTGCAAGACTTTATCTTGATAATGTACCTAATATCCAAAGCTCATGGGTTACTCAAGGCCCATATATCGGTCAAATGGCTCTTAGATTTGGAGCAAATGATTTAGGCTCAACAATGATGGAAGAAAATGTAGTAAGTAGTGCAGGTGCCGCTTACTCAATGGCTAAAGAGGAGATGGTTCATCTCATTAAAGATGTTGGAGAAACTCCAGCTATACGAAATACAGCATATGAAATTTTAGAGAAATTTTAATTATGAAATTTATTGCAATACTACTTATTTTAGGACAGATACTAATGGCAGCAACTATAGAACATATTGAATTAAAAGGTATAAAAATACCAGTGATTTTTGAAAACGATAAACGATTGCCACTTGTAACAATGCAGTTTGTATTTACAAATAGTGGAAGCATAAGCGATACCGATAAAGCTGGTTTAGCAAAATTTAGTGCGAAAATGATGGGTGAAGGGACTCAAGAACTTGGTTCATCTGCATTTGCAGAAGCTCTTGACTCTAAAGCTATTCATATCTCGTCTTCAACGGGATCTGAAACCTTTGTTATGGAGATGAGTTGCTTAAAGGAGCAGTTTGATGAAGGGCTCAATTTTTTTAATATGCTTTTAAAAAATCCTAACATAAGCGATGAGGCTCTTAAAAATGTTAAGACAAAAACAATTGGTTCACTCACATCAAAAGAAAATGATTTTGATTATGTAGCATCAAATGAACTCAAAGCTCTAATGTTTAAAGGCAGTGTATTTGAAAATCCATCTTCAGGAACTGTTGAGAGTGTTGAAAGTATCAAACTTAGTGATGTTGAAAAATTTATAAAATCTCACCTTGTTAGCTCAAGACTTATTATAGTTATAGGTGGAGATATTAACCTCAAAGATGCCAAAGTTAAAATAGCGAAAATTGTAAATGAGATGCCAAAAGGAAAATCATCTAAGATAATAAACTATAAGCCATCAGCAGAGATAAAAACGAGCATACTCAAAAGAGAAACTGAACAAGCCTACATATACTTTGGCTCTCCTTATCACATGGATGTTGACTCAGAAGATTATTACAAAGCAAGAGTAGCTACTTACATACTTGGAACAGGTGGCTTTGGTTCACGCCTCATGGAAGAGATAAGAGTTAAAAGAGGTTTAGCATACTCTGCTTATGCAAGAGTCCATGTAAGTAAATCAAGAAGCTATTTTAACGGTTACTTACAAACAAAACTCGATTCATTAGATGAAGCAAGAAAAACTGTCAATGATGTAATTGCAACTTTTGTAAAAAATGGTGTAACAAAAGAGGAGCTGGAGCAGACAAAGAAATTTTTACTTGGAAGTGAACCTTTGAGAGTTGAGACTATGAGCCAAAGACTCAGCAGAACTTTTATGGAATATTATAAAGGCAAAGAACTAGGATATTCTGCAAAAGAGTTAAAACTAATAAAAAATTTAAAACTAAAAGATCTTAATAAATTTATAAAAAAACACTCTGAGATAAATAATCTTTCTTACGCAATTGTAACTAAGTAAGTACCTTTATGGTACTTTATAGTTCCAATAGAACAGTATCTCTTCGTGTAGCTTCAAACTTTTTGCAAGCACTCTCAAAAGCCCCACCTTCACCTATTAAAATACACTTATGCTTGGCTCTAGTAATAGCAGTATATATCAGCTTAGTATTATGCATAATAAAATGAGTAAAACTCATCGGAATAACTACTATGTCGTACTCCATACCTTGCACTTTATGGATAGTAAGAGCATAAGAAAGCATAAGATGTGATTGCAACTCTTCATATTCATAAAGCACAACAACATCTTCATTTGGATAAAAAACTAAAACTTGGTTCTCCTCCTCTTCTATCTTAAAAAGAAGTCCACTCATCCCGTTAAATATTCGTCTTTGTGCAGAGTCTTCCCCCATTTTAAAGCCATCTCCGCTCCAAGATGTCATGTTTTCATTTTTTGTATGCACGACTTTATCCATAAGCCTAAACTCATTTTCTCCTCTTTTTACACTTTTTTTAGGATTTGGATTAAAGTACTCTTGTAAAACTTTGTTAAGGTTGTTTGAGCCAAGTATTCCACCTTTCATTGGAGTTATCACTTGAAAATAGTTGAGATACTCTTTTATCTCTTTATTTTTTAGTCTATATCTTGCCTTTTCTATACTCTCTAAAACTTTATGCACTATCTCAGAAACAATAGCTTGTGAATTTTCTTCTCGTAAATTCTGTAATTCGCTTTTTGTCATAGTCTGTTTAAGCGCATAATAGTTTTGTATATTGACATCTATAAATTCAAAATCTTCATACACCTTTCTATACTCAGGCACCTCACCCTTTCTTATCTCGTTGGCTATGAGAGTGATGGCTTGATCTTCACTCTGCCTATAAATTTTAGTAAGTTTAACTATGGGGGCAAGCCCAAGAGTTAAAGCATCACTCAAAACATTTCCAGCACCAATAGGGGGAAGTTGTGCATCATCCCCAACTATAATCAATATAGCTTTTTTACTAATCTTTGCCATCAATCTTGCAAAAAGAGATGAGTTAATCATTGAAGCCTCATCAATAAGCATTACAGAGTATGGGAAAGTGTCTCTAGCTTCATGTTTCACCAAAAGGGACTGAATAGTCGCACTCTCATAGCCCGTTGTGTCAGCTATGCGTTGAGAAGCTATGCCACTCAAAGCACAAGTCATAATCTCTTGTTTTTCATAGCGAGTGTTTAAAAGATTAAGTATGGTTTTAGATGTTGTACTTTTACCAGTTCCGGCATATCCTACTAAAAAAAGGATTGAGGCACCACTATTTATTTTTTGAACTGCTTCACGCTGTTGCGCTCCGAGTTTTAAATCACTCTTTTGTAAAAATTCATCTAAATTATTTACAAAACCACCACTATCAAGTTTAGCACGAGTGGTAAAACTATCATATAAAAATTTCTCCGCATCATAAAGTCTAGCAGGTGAAACTCTATCATTTTTCATAATAACAATACTTTGCTCAGCTACTCTCTCAATAAGTGCTGCTTCATATAGATGATTTTTGTCATTAAATCCAAGAAGTTCATTTAGTCCTGAGAAAAGTATCTCTTTTGCTACACATGAATTTCCTTGTTGCTCACAATAGTTTAAAAGAACATAGTCCATTGCTGAACTAATTCTACCTTCATTCTCTTTTTCAACTCCCATTTTAATTGCCAATTCATCAGCTCGCTTAAAACCTATTGAGTTTATGGATGTAAGTATATAAGGATTTGTTTTTATTTTATCAGATGGGTTATCAATATCTTTCATAGCAGATGCAATAGTAGTTAAAAGTGCAGGAGAAACATCATAAGGGCTTAAAAATTCACCAAGTTCACGCATAGAACGAAACCTCTTCCATGAATTTTGAATCTTTTTAAGTCGCTTTTCTTTAATGCCTTTAAATTCTAAAAGCTTCTCTATATCATTGTCTAAAATATCAATAAGCTCTTGCGCACCAAATTTATCAATAAGCTCAGCCGTAAGTTTTTTAGTAAAACCTTTAACGATTTTATTTAAAAAGAAAAAAAGTTGATTTTGATTTACCTTAATGGAGTCAAATTTAAAAGTTTTTCCATACTTTTTATGTTCTTCCCAAGCACCTTTAAGTGTAATAGCAGAATCTTTGATATGTGAAACATCACTTTCATAATATGTTCCGCTTATTTTCTCTCCAGTTTTTAATACTGCAATAAAAAAGCCTTCATCTTCAAAAAGTATGCGGTCTATTTGACCTATAATTGTTTCACTCAAAATATAGACCTATTTTAATATTGCTATATTGTAAAAACATCTTCTTCTCTATTAAGAAACTCTAAGGCAATTATTTCATTAAAAACAGTATCCTTTAAATATGATGAATTAATTAATAAGTTTTCAAATGCTTCTTTTTTATCTTTTGCACATGCAAATCCAACAGCTTGCATATTTTCAATAACTGATACATCTGATTCACTATTAGGCTGAAAGGTAAATCCTTCAAATGTAATATAAATGTATTCATTACATAAAACATTTTTTTTCATTTTTTACCTTAATTCATATTTTATACGACTTGTAAAATTCAAGTTTTTGAAATAATTGAGTGGCTGTTACTCCCTAAAAACTTTTACTACAATCGTTTATTGCATTGCTACATCCCTTTGTTAAAGGCTGGCAATATCCCATTTTTCACCTTACAGTGCAAATCGACAAGTGATAATCTGATTCTAATACAACTTTCTAAAATTATTATCCCTTAACTCTCTCTATCCGCTCTACTTCTTGAGATTTATAAAGTTCAGCACATCCACGCGAAAGTTCACGAATTTTCAATATATAATTTGCCCTCTCTGTTTGACTTATCGCCTTTCTTGCATCAAGAACATTAAATGTATTGGATGCTAACATACATAAGTCATAAGCAGGAAGGGGAAGTCCAGCCTCAAGAGCAGATAAACACTCTTGAGCCTTTGCATCAAAATCTGCAAAAAGCATATCCGTATCTGCTACTTCAAAGTTATATTTTGAAAATTGAATTTCACTCTCTTTGTGTACATCTCTATAGTAAGTTTTTCCATGCTCATTCTCACCCCAGACAATATCAAAGATATTATCAACACCTTGAAGATACATGGCAAGTCTTTCTGTTCCGTATGTAATCTCGACAGCTACAGGATTACACTCAATCCCTCCAACTTGCTGAAAATAAGTAAACTGTGTCACTTCCATACCATTCAACCAAACTTCCCAGCCAAGACCCCATGCACCAAGCGTTGGTGATTCCCAATTATCTTCTATAAAACGGATATCATGCTGAGATACATCTAGGCCTAAATATTCTAATGACTTTAAATAAAGCTCTTGAATATTGTCTGGTGATGGTTTTATAAGTGCCTGAAACTGATAATATGAACCTAATCTATTGGGGTTTTCTCCATATCTACCATCTGTTGGACGACGAGATGGTGCTACATAGGCAACAGACCAAGGCTGAGAATCTAACGATCGAAGGAATGTTGCAGGATGAAAAGTTCCTGCTCCTGCAGGTATATCGTAAGGTTGTACAATATTGCATCCTTGTTGCATCCAAAATTCTTGTAGTTTTAGTAACATAGAGCTAAAAGTAATCATTATCGCCTCTTTATAAAATTTCGTAATTATAGCTTCACTCTACTTATTTAGATATTTAAGAACATACAAATGGCTAAATATTTTCATAATTAAGAGTATAAAAGATATACATTTAATAATAAAAATACAATTATAAAAGCTAAGCTTTATTAAAGGAGTAAAATAAAAGTGACTAAAACGATAAAAGTGAATTTAGATTGTAATAAAAAGGTAAGTAAAGTTAAAAATTGACGAACTAGGCAGCGACCTACATTCCCACAAATGAAATCTGCAGTATTATCAGCGATGAGAGGCTTAGCTTCTGGGTTCGGAATGGGACCAGGCGTTTCCCTCTCTCTATAGCCACCTAG
>Ga0256840_1003090_pt1 | contig 13821 bp, 10 predicted proteins | sample 355202metaG_FD_185969 | JGI IMG/M metagenome (GOLD analysis project Ga0256840, IMG submission 185969) | Hydrothermal vent microbial communities from Mid Atlantic Ridge, Atlantic Ocean - 355-202 | ecosystem: Environmental > Aquatic > Marine > Hydrothermal vents | place: Atlantic Ocean: Mid...
CCATACTGATATTTTTAAAAGCAATTTATTGCTTTCTAATTTACCTTTTAAACTTGCCCATAGAAGCCAAATGAAAAGTAAACCGAAAAAAAGTCCCAAACCAACCATTACATGAAAAGAATAGAATGTTAAAGGCACATTCGGAACGATATCCTCTTTATTTTTAAAGTACCCGTAACCAAAGTGTTTTTCATTAGCTCTGAACAGTTTTATGCTTTCATCCATACTTGCTTCATTCCCTTCGGCTTTTGCTTTTTTGTAATCAGCTAAAGCTTGTATGGCAATTTTACCTTTTTCTATTCTGGTTTCTGCAGGAAGTATACCTTCTTTTTCATTTCCGTTTACTAAATCATTAACGCCCGGAACAAAAGCATTTGCATCTCTGAAAGCCATTATTGAAAGCAGGCTGGGAATTTTAATTCCTGTAAAATTAGTGTTGTCTTTATTGCCGTTTATAACACCGATAACATACAGGTTTGCATTTCTTTCTCCGTTGTATAAACCCTCCATTGCAGCTAATTTCATAGGTTGGTGTTTAGCAACATCATATGCAGAACTGTCTCCGGTAACTGCCGTAGCAACTGATGCAATTAATCCGAAAACTGAAGCAATTAAAATGCTTTTTTTTGCAAAAATTATATGCCTGTTTTTTAAAATATACCACGCACTGACAGATATGACAAAAAGAGAGCCGATGATATAAGCTTGTGAAACTGTATGTAAAAATTTTGAAATTGCCGTAGGCGACAGTGCAACATCAAAAAAGTTTGTCATTTCGTTTCTTGCTGTGTTAAGATTAAATTGCGTTCCTGCGGGATTCTGCATCCAGGCATTTGCAATTAAAATCCACAGTGCCGACAGGTTTGAGCCAAATGCTACAAACCAAGATGAAAGCATATGGAATTTTTTACTGATACGGTCCCAGCCAAAGAACATAACGGCAATGAATGTTGACTCCAGAAAGAATGCGAGAATACCTTCTATTGCAAGCGGTGCTCCGAAAATATCTCCTACAATCCATGAATAGTTTGACCAGTTAAGACCAAATTCAAATTCAAGAATAATACCGGTAGCAACACCGATTGCAAAATTAATTCCGAATAGTTTCATCCAGAATTTAGTTAAATTTTTCCACTTTTCGTTACGGGTTTTATAGTATAGCGTGTGCATAAACGCCACAATAAACGACAACCCGAGAGTAAGCGGAACAAAAATCCAGTGGTAAAGAGCTGTTAATGCAAACTGTGCTCTTGACCAATCGACCAATCCTATGTCTAAATGTTCCATAATTTAAAAATTTAATTAATTAATTGTTCTATAACATAATCACTTTTGTCTTTGTCATTATCAAATTTAGAGTTCAGAAAATTTTTGAAGAAGAATAGTTTTAGAATAAAAAACATAATAAACAGTTTTATTAATATTATTATCCACAGCTTTTTGCTGTGTGCAGACATATTTTTAAACCCGTCTATGTAAAAGTTTAGAATATTTTTTATTACTTTCATAACACAAAAATTGATAATGGTCAATTTTTTTAATTGTTTTACGGCACAAAGCTAAACAAAAAACACAAGAAAAAAGAGATAAAAGGGTTTCTTTTTCTTGTGTTTTTCAGCATAAAGTTTCTTAAAGATGTCAGCTTACCGTTGAGCCGGTTTCAATTTTTTCTTCCGGTGAAACAAAACAAAGTTTTCCTTCCGAATTTTCAGCCATCAGTATCATTCCCTGCGATTCGATACCTTTGAGTTTTCTCGGTGCAAGGTTTACCAGTACCTGCACTTGTTTTCCGATTATTTCTTCCGGTTTGTAAAATTCGGCAATGCCCGAAACAACGATTCGTTTGTCAATGCCGGTATCTAATGTCAATTTCAGTAACTTTTTTGTTTTCGCTACTTTTTCGGCATCAATTATTGTGGCAACCCGTATATCAAGTTTTTGAAAATCGTCGAAAGTTATTGTTTCTTTAATCGGTTTTAATTCAACAGTTTCTTTTTTGTTATTTTCTTTTGTTTTCAGAAGTTTATTTATTTGATATTCTATTTCTTTATCTTCAATTTTTTCAAAAAGCAGTTCGGGTTCGTTAATTTTGTGCCCTTGTTTTGTAATGCCGAGGTCAACATCTCCCCATTTTGCATCGGGCAAGTTTATCATTTGTCTTAATTTTTTTGATGTAAAAGGCAAAAACGGTTCGCCGAGAACGGTTAATGCAGCCGTAATCTGATTAGCGACATATAAAATTGTTCGCACCCTGTCCGGATTTGTTTTTATAAGTTTCCAGGGTTCTTCATCGGCAAGATATTTATTTCCGACTCGAGCCAAATTCATATATGCTCTTAAGGCATCTCTGAATTTATAAACTTCAATATTTTCTTCAATATCTTTTTTTGTTTTCAGAATTTCTTCTAAAACGGCTGTGTCATTTTCATTAATTTTATCCGGCAAGGGAATTTCTTTATCGAAATATTTTTTTGTCAGAACAAGGGTTCGGTTTACAAAATTTCCTAAAATTGCAACCAATTCGCCGTTGTTTCTTTCCTGAAAATTTTTCCAGGTAAAGTTGTTGTCTTTGGTTTCGGGTGCATTTGCCGTTAAAACATAGCGTAAAACATCCTGTTTGCCCTTAAAATCTTCGAGATATTCGTGCAGCCATACCGCCCAATTTTTGGATGTTGAAATTTTATCGTTTTCTAAATTCAGAAAAGCATTTGCCGGCACATTGTCAGGTAAAATGTATGAACCTTCGGCTTTCAGCATGGCGGGAAAAATAATGCAATGAAAAACGATGTTGTCTTTTCCGATAAAGTGCACAAGTTTTGTATCTTTATCTTTCCAATATTTTTCCCAATCGCCGGTAAGTTCTTTGGTTGCCGAAATATAGCCGATAGGAGCATCAAACCAAACATACAATACTTTGCCTTCGGCATTTTCAACGGGAACCGGCACACCCCAATCCAAATCGCGGCTTACGGCACGCGGCTGCAATCCGTTGTCGAGCCACGATTTGCATTGCCCGTAAACATTAGGCTTCCATTCTTTATGTTCTTCGAGTATCCATTTACGTAAAAACGGTTCGTGCTTATCTAAAGGCAAATACCAATGTTTTGTTTCTTTTAATGTAAGTTCTGCACCGCTTATTGTTGATTTCGGGTTTATTAAATCCGTAGGACTTAAAGCACTTCCGCATTTTTCGCATTGGTCGCCGTATGCTTCTTCGTAACCGCATTTCGGACAGGTTCCTTTTATGTAACGGTCGGCAAGGAATTGATTTTCCTGCGTGTCGAAATATTGTTCGGTTGTTTTTTCGATAAATTCGCCGGCATCGTAAAGTTTTTTAAAGAAATCGGAAGCCGTTTCGTAATGAATTTTATTGCTTGTACGCGAATAAATATCAAAAGCAATTCCGAAATCTTCAAAAGATTTTTTTATTATGTTATGATACCTGCTAACTACTTCCTGCGGTGTAACTCCTTCTTTTTTAGCTTTAAGCGTAATGGGAACACCGTGTTCGTCGCTTCCGCAAACGGAAATTACGTCTTTTTCTTTCAGTCTTAAATATCTTACGTAAATATCAGAAGGTATGTAAACACCGGCAAGATGTCCGATATGAACGGGACCGTTGGCATATGGTAAAGCAGATGTTACTAAATATCGTTTAAATTCAGGCATAATTAAATGTTTTGTGTAAAGTTTATGAAATATTTTTTAGTTTGTATTTTATGACAAAAATATCTTTTTTTATAAAAAAACAGAAAAAACAGCAATTATGTCAGTATTTTTTATGTTCTTTGCAATAATTTACAGAAAGGCATATAATTTGAGTATTTCAAAATATGCAAATATGTAAATATATAGAGATAAAAAATAATTAATTAAGTAAATTTAATATGGCAAAAGTAGAATTTTTAAACGAAGAAACATTTAAAACGAAAGTTTTTAATTTTGAAAAAAACAAAGATTGGAAATTTGAAGGTGATAAACCTTGTATGATTGATTTTTATGCAGATTGGTGCCAGCCCTGTAAAATGGTTGCACCTATATTGGATGAACTGGCAGAAGAATACGACGGCAAAATAGATATTTATAAAATAGATACCGAAGTTGAAAGAAATTTAGCCGGAATGTTCGGTATTCAAAGTATTCCTTCATTGTTATTTGTTCCCAAAGAAGGACAACCTCAAATGGCGGTAGGAGCTTTACCGAAAGAATCTTTCAAAAAAGCAATTGCGGACGTTCTTAAGGTAGAAGAACCTGCGTCTTAATCTTGTTTTGACTTAAAAGAGAGGAAGCCGCTGATAGTCAACGGCTTTCTTTTTACGTAATTTTTTTGGTATAAAATTCGTTATTGATATAATAAATAAAATTAAAAAAGATGAAACGAAGACTCTTGGTATTAACAGCGTTATTGATGTTCGGAACGGCATCACTGTTTTCACAAAATATAATTCATTTGGATGATGCAAGTTTTAAAAAAAACATATGGGATTATTCCAAAAATTCAACATGGAAATATGAAGGTAATAAACCGGCAATAATAGATTTTTATGCGGATTGGTGCAGACCCTGCAAAATGATAGCTCCGCATTTAAAAGCTATTCAGGCTGAATACGGAAATAAATTACAGGTGTATAAAATTAATACGGATAATAATCCGAAACTGGCAAATTTATTTAAAATACGAAGTATTCCTACGGTTTTATTTGTTCCTGCAGACGGAAATTATAAACAAATAATAGGGTACAGAAGCAAAGAACAGTTTGAAGAAGTTATAAAAGCAGTTTTAAAAGTTGAAAAATAATTTAAGCAAAGCTTAAAAGATAAAAAAGTCGATAACTTTTAAAGTCATCGGCTTTTTTCATTAATCAGGGAGAGTATATTGTTAATTATTTATTATGGTTCCAACCTTGTGCCGTAATTTCAACTTCACTGCCGTCGGAAAGAACCAGGAAATTTCCTTTTGACTGTTCTGTAATGTGTCCGATAATGCTTATATACGGATTATTTTTTATTTTTTCATATTCGTTTTGCGAAATTGTAAATAACAGTTCGTAATCTTCTCCTCCGTTCATAGCAAAGGTTGTCGGGACTATAAGAGTTTCTTCAGCTAATTTTTTTGTATTATCAGCTACGGGAATTTTTTCATCATATATCCGGCTTCCGCATCCTGACTCTTCGCAAATATGTAATATCTCTGAAGATAAACCGTCTGATATGTCAATCATTGATGTCGGTTTTATATTCAGTTCTTTAAGCATTTTAATAACATCAGCTCTTGCTTCAGGTTTTAGTTGTCGCTCCAAAATGTAGTCGTAACCTGTCAATTCCGGCTGGATATTCGGGTTTGATTTAAAAACTTCGTGTTCTCTCTGCAAAACTTTTAAACCTGCATAGGCACCGCCTAAATCTCCGGAAACGCATATCAGGTCGTTTGGTTTTGCACCGCTTCTGTAAACCAGTTCTTCCTTATCTGCTTCTCCTATTGCAGTTATGCTTATTATTAGTCCGGTATATGATGAGCTTGTATCTCCGCCTACTAAATCAACATTGTATATTTTGCATGCCGATTTTATTCCTTCATATAACTCTTCTAAAGCTTCCAGAGTAAATCTGTTTGATACGGCAATTGTTACCGTTATTTGTTTCGGAGAGGCATTCATTGCGTAAATGTCGGATAAATTTACGATAACAGCTTTATACCCGAGATGCTTTAACGGTGTATAAGATAAATCAAAATGAACACCTTCAGCCAAAATATCCGTAGTAACAACAATATGCTTGTTCTCAAAATTAAGAACAGCGGCATCATCGCCTATTCCTTTTACGGTTGATGAATTTTTTATTTCAATATTTTTTGTCAGGTGCTTTATAAGACCGAATTCGCCTAATTCTGCCAAGTTTGTCATTTTTATCTTTATTTTAAATTCGGATACAAAGATGCTGAAAATATTTTCATTTCAACTAAATTGCCGTAATTTACCGGTGTATTTCTTCATAAATAAATATTTTATTACTTTTGGCGTTATAAACAGGAACAGTTTTATATTAACCGTTTATAATGAAAAGCACTTTTATAATTTTTATTTTTTTATTTTTTTATTCTGAAGTTTTCTCGCAAACAGAAACTTTCAAAACGGAAGATTCGGGCATTACGTCTGCCGACAGAAATTATAACGACGGGACTGTAGTGATAACCCAGGATGTCCGTCTTCGGAAAATCGTAAAACGACATATTGAGGTTAATGACAATAAATTTGACGGCTGGAGAGTTCAGATTTATTTTGGTTCAGGACAAAAAGCTATGGCTGAGGCTCAAAATGCCAAAAAGAAATTTCTTATTCGTTACGGAAATAAAAACGGAGCTTACATAGTTTACGATTCGCCGTTTTTCAAGGTGCGTGTAGGCGATTTCAGAACAAAAGCCGAAGCGATGTATTTTAAAACTCAAATAGAAAAAACGTTTCCGCAGTCGTGGGTAATTAAGGACAGGGTTTTTTATCCGATTGAAAGAGCCGAATAAAATTATCTGAAAATTATGAAAAAAGCATTGTTTTTTTTAGCTTTTATTTCTTTTAATCTCGGAACATTTTCGCAAATTGTTAATATCGAAAAAAAACGTAAAAACGTTAAAGGTTTTCAGGCTTCGATAGGGCTTGATTTTAATATTAAAGATAACGGAAAGCAGATTATTGAACTTAAAAACTCTGCCGATGTACAATATTCATACAAAGCTCATACTTTAATTTTCTTAAATAACATAAAAATTCTTAATATTGATAAAGGTTCGTTTGTTAATAACGGTTTTCAACACTTGCGATATAATTATACCGTAAAAGATTCAAGTTTTATTACTTTGGAAGCTTTTGGTCAGTATCAGTATAATGAACAAAAACTGTTAACTAAGAGGGTGTTGGCAGGCGGAGGTCCGAGAATTGCCGTATCCCGCAAAAAAAACTTTTCGTTTTATTTTGCACCTTTGGCGATGTTTGAACATGAATTATTGTCTGACAGTTTGAATACTGAAACAAAATATATGCGACTTGATTCTTATACGAATTTGTATTTTAATATCAGTGATTTTGTCAGATTTAATCACATACTTTATTACCAGCCTCGGTTTACGGATTTTGCAGATTACAGAATTTCAACCGAAGCAGGATTAAACTTTAACATAAACAAGCACCTTGCCTATAAAGTCAGCTTTGCATTTGATTATGATAACCAGCCTCCTGAAAATGTGCAGAATACATTTTGGTATTTTAATAATAAGCTGATTCTGAAATTGTAATTTTGTTTATCCTGTTTCGTAAGCTTTGAATGAGCCGCATTCTTTGATAATTTATCTGTTCCGGCATAACCCGAAAACTAAAAAAGTTACCCCGAAATACGGAAATCTTATGCTGTTTTTTCGGGGTAATTTTGTGAAAAGGCTAAACCCTTTATTCTATATTAAATTTTGTATCAGCGAGACACTTTAATTATTTTCTTTGTTAAGGTTGTGTTATTACTTTGAACGGTTACAAAATAAACTCCGTCGCTTTTTCCTGATAAGTTAATTCGCTCAATTTCACTGCAATTATTTTTTGAAAAAATGACTTTTCCGGAAATATCGGAAACGGTTATATTTGAATTAAGTGCCTTTGTAATGTGTATAATATCTTTTACGGGATTAGGATAAACGGAAACTATTTCATTATCAATATTTTTTACGGACACGGCATCAGAATATGTCAAGTTATCCATACAGAAGTAATAAGGAGTCCAAGTATCAAGGGCAGAAAGATAGAATTTTAAGCCTTTTACGTTTCCTAAATCTGATAAATTAACATTTGTCCAGTTATCAATAATATATGAGTTTCCGTTTGTAAAATCAGCAAGGTAAAAGTCAACTGTTCCTGTATAGCTTCCGCTGTCTGATATTCCTGTTATTGAAAGTTTAAAGTAATCGTCGGCTCCATAGGTTCCCGAACCGCTTCCGTCGCTTCCGTTCATATAATGATAAGCCCAAACCGAATTTGTAATTTTAACGGAGTCAATGTGAACGAGGTTATCAAATATAACGGAATCTCCTGTAAAGGTATATGCAATGACATAGTTAGATGAGGCATCTGCTCCGCCTGCCGGGTTTGCATAAGCCGAGTAATTTGTCCAATCGGCAGTTGTTAAATCAGTTTGGTCAGAGTATGCAAACGCACTCCAATAATCATAGGTTCCTGTATTTGTGTAGTTTACGTAAAAGCTTGCTCCGTTTTCGGAGTAAGTAAAAGTTTCTTGGTTTCCGCTGCCGGAATAATCGGTTGAACCGTTATAATACCCGTCGGCAGGGACAGTAAGACTTTCAAAATCAACAATTGTTTGTGCGTTAAGAGCAAATGAAAAAATTGCGATTAACACCGATGTTAAGAATAAATTTTTTTTCATAACAATTAAAATTTAAAAAATTAATAAATAAAAACAACGATATTAATCCGAACAAAAGGGAATAAGAGAAAGGGAATGAGCATAAATGTCCATCCTTAAAGCTTTTTTTCCCGAAAGCTTCGGATAATAAAATGAATCCGGCAGGTCTTCTGACTTACTCCTAATTTTTGAACGCCTTCCCGAGCGTCTGTCAACGCACAGTGGCAAAAGAATGTTCAAAACACAGAAGCTTACAGCAGCGGGCACTGTTGCCGATTTTCACGGCATTCCCTTTTAAATATCTGATTGAAAAAATCAGATATACCTGATTCGAGAGCAAAAGTAAAACAATAAAATAATCGGGCAAATAAATGCAATGTTTTATAAAACAATCAGTGTATGTTAAAAAAATGCTCTTATGCTTATACCTCCGGTGTGTATTATTTTATCTGAGTTTGTTTTTCGACCGGAATAATTTAGTTCTAACTGCAAGGAGTTTGAGAGTTTTTTAAACCATCTTATGCTCCATAAATAATTTTTTCCGTTTTGTAAGCCCTCAAGAATTTCATAGGAAACTGAAGTGTTGTCGTTGCCTGAATATGCTATGTTTACCAAATTAAAATTGACTTGCAGGCTGCCTTTGTTTATATCGGAAAGCCTGTATTCACCGCCTATTGTATATGAAAAAAGATTTTCTTCTCCTAAAAGGTTTTTCTTGCTTTTAATTACGAGCTCTGTTTTAAAATTATTCTTGTTGTCAATTTTATAATTGGCGGAAGCTTTATTTACGGAATATTTTATCAGGTAGTTATTTTCGGTAAAGAATTCTGAATCGTAACTTTTATTTCCGGTTTTAAAATCGGCAGTAAAAATAAAATCTTTAACTTTTTTGTAAAGTTCTGTCGTATGAAAAATGTTATTTCGGCTTTCAATGCCGTTTATCAATAAATTTTTTGTTTCGGAATTTATAAAAGTATAGTTCACTTTAAGCTGATATTCAGGCAGATTAAAAGAAAATCTGTTTTTAAAATTTTCGTTTAGACTTATTAATGACGAATCTGCAGTATTGAGATTAAAGTAATTTGTTTTGTCGTTAATTTTTCTGTTAAGCCTGTAAGATAAGCGGTTTGAAAAAAAAGATACAAATTTCTTAATTCCTTTTTCGGAGTTCCAAATACGTTTAGGCTGCAAGTTGAATGTCTGAAAAACAGATTGATTGTAAACGGTTCTGTATTCCGTTGACGGCAATGACGCTCTGATGTAATTTGCTTCGTCTTCAAAATTTGCTTTTACAAATTCATTTAACTCTTTAATTTTGTTTCCGTTAAAATCTTTCCACGTAAAAATTCCCTGACCGGGTGACACTTCAAAATAGGTAAATTCGGATACAGCTTCTCTGCCGCTTGTATGTTCCGTAAAGTTTGAACCAGAAACAGCCCCTTTAAATATGTTAAATGAATATTCAAACTTACCGGAAAGTGTATTTTCTGAAGGAATGTTTTGCAAAATACCGTCTTTAACGTATAATTTTCTGAAATTAATAACAGTTTTTATTTTTTGATGTTTTAAACTTACAAAATTTGTATTGAACTTAAAATTGTGTGCTGCGGAAGCGTAATGTAATTTATTTTCAAAAGGCAAAAAATCTTCTCTGTTTGTATAGCTTAATAAAAGTGTATTTTTTGAGTTATCCGAAGTTTTAATATATGTTTCAATCTCATTAAAACGAAAAGACAACGGATTAATTTTGCTGTCACCTTTACTGAAAAATAAGTTTTTTTCGCCTGAATTAATAATTCCGGCTTTAAATTTTTTAATCCCTGTTTCTATGTGTCCCTTATATCTGATAAATTCAGAACGATTTGCGGTATCTATTGTCGTTAAACGATTTACCGTTATGTCGGCTCTAAAATGGTTTTTACTGATTTTTACTGAAAAATTATTTCTGTTACCGGAATAAATACTTGTTTTTTGTAAAAAATCTGAAGAGGCACCGAATTTTCCGATGTTTTTATCAAAAAAAATAAGCTGTACGCCGGCAATATGCTCGTTATATGCTTCAGGAATAAATAAGTTCCAGTCTCTGCTGAATTCAGGTGAACGATACGGCTCAAAGGCTTCAAAATTTTTGTTTGTAAAACAATAATTCCCTTTTAGTTTCAGATATTTAAGGGTTGTGTCTCGATTAAGGATGTTTTTTTCCATGTTTCCTTTTACGGCATATCCTAAATTATCATTATCTCCTTTTCCGGAAAATGTATTCAGGTCATTATTTGTTAATGCAGCTTCAAAATAATAATTTGTCGTTTCGTTGATTTTTCCGGATGCCCCGATATTTATCATTTGCTTTTTTTTAGGGCTTATCAATAACTTAACCGGTTCGTATTCGCCCTGCGGGATACCGTTTTCGGGCGATACCCACATAAAAACTCTGCCGTTTGCCCCGTTTTTTTCGCGAATGTAATTACCTTTGTTTGCTCCGATAAATGAAAAATTTACTCTGTATTTTGCGTTTAAACTGTCAGTTGAGTAAACATAAACATCTCGGAACATAACACCTTGAACGGCAGTATCCGTTTTGCGGTAAAGTATTTCGTCTCGGTTAAAAGTGTCGGTGTAAACAACATTTTCAATTAAAGCATTATTAATATCATCTCCTAAGTTGTAAAACATTAATTTTTGTTCATTGCTTAAATCTTGTCTGAGATTTTGATTTTTTGCATCCTGTTCGGAAATTATATTTACAAAAAAATCTGAGCTTTTGGTTTTAATATTTACTCCTCCGCCGTAATTAAAACGAGCATAACTCATCTCTGAATATTCAAACTCTGCAATTATTCTGGTATCTTTTGTTATGATTTTACCGGAAGTAAATGTAAGTTCGCCTGAATTATAATTGATTACATAGTCATTTTCGTTGCCCCGTTTAAGTAAAATGCCGTCAGCATATATTTTTTCACTGCCCGAAAGAATAACAATATACAATTCACCGTTTTTCCCGGTAAGACGATAGGGTCCTTGATTTCCTTCCGTTCCGTTAAATTTCATTCTGTTAAATTTTCCTTTTGAAACTGATGCGTATATTTTTGCATCTGTTTTTATTTCAGAGTTTTCAAAATGTGTTTCTAAGCCGGCACCTTTTACTTTTTTTTGAAATTTCATAAAGTAACCGCTTCCCGGTTTTGCAACAAAGTCACCGGCTGTTAAAATACTTTTATCATTTATAAGACGAATATAAACATTGTCAAATTCTCTCAAATTTTGTGAGCTGCCGTCTGCTTGTATAGGTATGTTGCTGTCAGAAATATTAGCCTGTATTTCCGTTTCCGAATTTATTTTTCCGGAAAGCTGAAGATTAAAGTCTGAGGTTAAACCTGTATTTTGATTATTTCCGATGCTTATTCCGCGGGAAATACTGCCTGATTTTTTCAGATTTGAAAAGTTGCCGGTTTTCAGGTTTTTATCATAATCTTTTTTACTTATATATTTTCTTTTTACGTTGCCGAAAACTGTATCTTTTTTTTTGTGATAAACCGCCTGTGAAAAATTATAGGGAAAAGTCCTGTATGAAATTGTACAAACTTTATTCTTTAGCTCGGGAAGAATTATCGGCTTAAGAATAATTAATGCCGCAGAATTGTCAATAAAATAATTGTCTTGAGATATAACGGAATCAGCGTAAGAAAGTATAAAACTTCCGGGAATTATGCTCAAACTGTCAAAACTTATACTGTCATTTTCAATAATAATGCTTTTTTTAACAATATTACTTAAATTTTGTCCGATTCCGACAAAATTTAACACTGTGAAAGATATGGTAATAATAAATTTTTTCAAAAAAATAAATTCAGAGTAAAACCCAATATGCAAAAAACGAAAATATTTATAAAATAATTACTAATATTGCGACAAATGTCTGAAAAAAAGAGAATATTAATTTTCATTGATTGGTTTTTGCCGGGGTATAAAGCCGGAGGACCTATCAGAAGCATAGTAAATATTATCGAACAATTATTTGAATACTTTGACTTCTATATTGTTACGTCGGACAGAGATTTAGGAGACGAAAGTCCGTATGAAAATATTATAACAAACAAAATAAAAGATAACGGAAAATATAAGATTGTTTATTTATCTCCGGAAAATCAAAATAAAAAGACATTTCTTAAACTATTTGAAGAAATTAAACCGTATAAAGTGTATTTTAACAGCCTGTTCTCTGTTAAATTTACCTTATTGCCTCTGTATTTTATTAAAAAAAGGATGCCGGACGGTTCAATAATTTTAGCACCCCGCGGAATGCTGGGTAACGGAGCCTTGGAATTAAAAAAAGTCAAAAAAAATATTTTTTTAAAACTCGGCAAACTTTCAGGTCTGTTTTCAGGAATATTATGGCACGCTACAACTTCGGACGAAGCTGAAGACATCAGGAATACATTTGATAATGCAAAAATAGTAATTGCTGAAAATATACCGCGAATATCTTCCGGATACTCTCAAAAAGAAAAAAAAGATATTACAAAATTTGTCTTTATTTCCAGAATATCTAAAAAAAAGAATATTTTATATGCGATAAAAATTTTAAATAATCTTAAAACCGGCTCAAATATAATTTTTGATATTTTCGGTCCTTCAGAAGACCAAAATTATGAGCAAATTTGCAAAATTGAAGCAGAAAACAATCCCGGTAATATTTCTGTTAATTTCAAAGAAGAAATAGCACATAATAAAGTGATAAATACTCTTAAAAAATATCATTTTTTTTTGTTTCCTACTTTACACGAGAATTACGGGCATGCCGTTTTTGAAGCATTTTCAGCCGGATGTCCGGTAATTATAAGCGATAAAACCCCGTGGAAAAATCTTGAAGAAAAAAAAATAGGGTGGGATATAAACTTGCAGGATAAAGATAAGTTCAGAAAAGTAATTCAAAAATGTATTGATATGACACAGGAAGAGTATGATAAAATGTCTTTAAATGCCTTTAACTTTGCAAAAAACAACTCAGCAAACTCTAAATCTGTTAAGCAAACTAAAAAACTATTTGAATTATGAATAAAACAGATTTATCCCGTTTCGATAATTCTTGGTATAAGCCGGGTGCCGGTTTTATAAAACGGACTTTGTGGTATTTTACAAATGTGTTGTTTTTTCTTAATCCCTGGAACCCCGTAAGCTCTTTAAAAGTATTTCTGTTAAGATTATTCGGAGCAAAGGTCGGAAAAAGAGTCGTCATTAAACCTTCTGTAAATATTAAATATCCTTGGCGTTTAACAATAGGAGAAAATGTTTGGATCGGAGAAAACGTTTGGATTGATAATCTTGCAAATGTTAACATAGGAAATAATGTAAGTATCTCTCAGGGTGCAATGCTGCTGTGCGGGAATCACAATTATAAAAAAATAACTTTTGATTTAATAACGG
>Ga0256840_1003091_pt1 | contig 13819 bp, 10 predicted proteins | sample 355202metaG_FD_185969 | JGI IMG/M metagenome (GOLD analysis project Ga0256840, IMG submission 185969) | Hydrothermal vent microbial communities from Mid Atlantic Ridge, Atlantic Ocean - 355-202 | ecosystem: Environmental > Aquatic > Marine > Hydrothermal vents | place: Atlantic Ocean: Mid...
CCTCATCATTCCTCAATAAAACCGCATTCTTTATTGGCGCATTTAGCGCTATTTTTTGTTTCAATCATTAATTCTCCGCATTGAGGACATTTTTCTCCTGTTGGCTTACTCCAATAAGCATTTTTGCATTTGGGATATTGGTTACAAGCATAAAATATCCCCTTTTTGCTTTTTTTGACAACTATCTCTCCCTCATTACATTTAGGACATTTAACTCCTATAGAAAGCTGTTTATTTTCTTCAATATTTTTAATATTTTTACATTTAGGAAAGGCGCTACAAGCGAGGAACAAGCCAAAACGACCATTGCGAATAACCATTGGTGAACCACATTTATCACATAACTCATTATCATATTTCTGTTGTAATTCCTTTATTTTTTCGTCTTGATTATCATTGTTTTTGTTGTTAAGGCTTTTAATATTTTTACATTTAGGAAAGGCGCTGCAAGCGAGAAATTTTCCCCATCGGCCAGTTTTAATAATCATAGGCGCGCCACATTTGTCGCATATTTCTTCTGATTTTTCTTCTGGCATTATATCCTTTTTATTAATTTCCTTATATTTATTTTCTAAATTAGCATGAAAAGGAATATAAAAATCACGGACGACTGGCTGCCATTCAATGCGACCAGCAGCTATATTATCTAACTCGGTTTCCATTTGAGCTGTAAATTGAAAATCAACAATGCGAGGAAAATGTTCTACTAAAAGGTCATTAACAACAAAAGCAATATCCTTTGGAGCTAACCTCTTATTTTCATCGCGATGCACATACCCTCTAGCAATAATAGTAGCAATAGTTGGGGCATAAGTTGACGGTCTGCCTATACCATATTTTTCTAAAGTTTTAACTAAACCGGCATCTGAATAACGGGCTGGCGGCTTTGTAAAATGTTGCTCATTGTCTAATTTTTCTAACTTTAATTCTTCATTTTCTTGTAAACTAGGTAATTCAAATTCTTGGTTTTTCTCCGGATAAACTTTTAAAAATCCATCAAATTTTAAAATTTGCCCAGAAGCCCTAAATTGGTATGGAGTATTTCTAGCTTCAATATCAACAATAGTAGAATCGTATAACGCTTCTGACATTTGACTAGCCAAAGCTCTTTGCCAAATTAATTTATATAATTTATATTGTTGAATGTTTAAGGAATCTTTAATTGATTCTGGATCACGCCAAACTTCTGTTGGCCTTATGGCTTCATGCGCTTCTTGTGCTCCTTTAGTTTTAATTTTAAATATTCTTGGCTCTTTAAGAGCATATTCTTTGCCAAAACTTTTTTCTAAATAATCCTTAGCTTCTTTCAAAAATTTATTAGACAAATTAAAAGAATCAGTTCTCATATATGTTATAAGACCAACCTGACCCTCACCAGCTATTTCCACGCCCTCATATAATTGTTGGGCAATCATCATTGTTTGTTTGGCAGAAAACCCTAACCAACGGTTAGCGGTTTGTTGTAAGGTAGAAGTGATGAATGGTTTAGGCGGATTTTTTTTATTTTCTTTTCTTTCTATAGATGAAACAACGTATTTCGTATTTTTTAGTTGCTCTAAAATATTATTAGCTTCTTTTTCTGTCTTAATTTCAAATTTATCAATAGTCTTCCCTTTTATTTTATTTAACTTAGCCTTGAAAATATCATTATTTTGATTGGCAAATGTAGCTATAATTGTCCAATATTCTTGAGGTTCAAAACTTTTAATTTCTCTTTCTCTTTCCACAATCAAACGAACAGCAACGCTCTGCACTCTTCCTGCTGACAAACCGCGCGCTACCTTTTTCCATAAAAAAGGAGATAACTCATAACCAACCAAACGATCCAAAATGCGGCGCGCCTGTTGAGCATTAACTAAATTCATATCAATTTTTCTTGGAGATGACATGGCTTTCAAAATTGCATCTTTGGTTATTTCATGAAAAACAATCCTGTCTATATTCTCTTTGTCAAGACCTAATGCCTCTGTGAGGTGCCATGCTATTGCTTCTCCTTCCCGATCCTCATCAGTAGCTAAAATAACTTTCTGCGCCCTTTGCGATTCTTTTTTTAAAAGAGAAACAATTTTTTTGCTATTATGTGGTATAACATATTTGGGTTTAAAATTATTCTGAATGTCTATACCCATTTCGTTTTTTGGCAAATCACGAATATGGCCAAATGATGATTCTACTTTATAGTTATTGCCGATAAACTTAGCAATAGTCTTAGCTTTAGTCGGCGACTCAACAATTATCAGATACATAAAATTAAATATTATGATATTAAAATATTAGGACAAATTAGAAAACAAAAAATATAAAATAATATCGGATCTTAATCTTTATGTATAATATAATTTTTAAGTTAAAAATTAAAAAATTATAATGACTATCTCTGATCTATGATTCTTAACCACTAATTCGTTTCAAGTTATGTATCATTGTTGTGAAAATTTACTTTTTTATCATATTACGACTTTTATAAATCACTCACTTCTCTCACATATTTCATTCCCCCTAAATTTTTTACTAATCCCTTAGCTTCCATTATAGCAAGCATGCTATTAACAACATTAATATCAAATTTCGTCTTTTTAACTATTTCATTAATATGCATTGGATAGGCAAGGCTATCTACAATTACTTTTTCTTCTTTAGTAATTTCAATAAATGTTTTATTATCAATATAATGTTTTGCCTCTTTTAAGTCAAGGGCATCTAAAATATCTTCTGCGCTTGTCACGGGGATAGCTCCCTGTTTAATAAGCTGATTAGTTCCTTTTGACGCAGGAGAATATATATTTCCGGGTACTGCTAAAACATCTCGACCCTGCTCAAGAGAAAGGCTTGCTGTAATTAAAGCGCCTGATTTTTTGTAAGCTTCAATTACTAAAGTAGCCAAAGATAATCCAGCTATAACACGATTTCTTTGAGGAAAATTATATTTCAAAGGAGGAGTTCCTAAAGGAAATTCAGAAAAAACAATGCCGCCGTTGTCTATAATTTGTTCTAATAAATATTTGTTAGAAATAGGATAAACCACATCAATGCCAGTTCCTAAAACAGCTACTGTTTTTCCTTTTGCTTTAAGGCAGCTAAGATGAGCAATTGTATCTATCCCCAAAGCAAAGCCGCTAACAATTGCTATATTATTTTCTGTAAGACTAGTAACCAATTGTTCTGCTACATAGCGTCCATAATGAGTGCATTTGCGTGACCCCACCACAGCTACGGCAGGAAAATTTTGATAAGAAAAACTGCCTTTATAATAGAGAATAAACGGTGGAGCATAAACTTCTTTTAATAGGTCAGGATATAATTTGTCTTGAATGGTGATAAATTGAATACTATCTTTTTCTAATTTTTCTGCGATTTGTTCTGGACTAATTTTCTTTCTTTTACAAATAAATTCAATAGCAATATTTTTTGATATACCAGCTTTCACTAATTCATCAATGGGAGCCTCAAAGGCTTCTTTCCAGGAAGAAAAAAAATTGTTCATTTTGTGTAAACTAATCGGACCAAATTTACCAAAAAAATGTATTGCTAAAAGATATTGTATATCTTCCATAATTTAATAATTTAAATTTAATAATTTAATATTATTTCTCTAATAAACAAGACCTTAATAAGCACTTATTAGTATTCCATATACTTTTAAAACAATAAAAAGCTTTGATAATTTTAAATCTATAAGTTAGCATAAAATTGTTTTAATATAAACTATATTATATGTTGTGTATTTTGTTTATATGCTGTAATGGGCTTGACTAATTTCTAAATATATGTTAATATAATATAATACAATTTAAAAAGTTTTGAGGTTTATAAATCGCCCGAAATCTGCCTAGGAGTGACAAAGGTAGGTTTCCCCTCCTTGGCCTACTGGAGTCTTAAATGGAGTAATCTCTGGCTTCTAGGCAGTTTTCGGGCGATTTTTTTATTTTGCTAATAAATAATGAGTAATCCACTCCTTAATAACTCTATTAACCACTTGTTTTTCCTTGTGATCAAAACGACTTAAAACATATTTTTCTATCGGCAAACGGCTGACACTAGTAGGTTTAATACCAAAACGAACTCGTTTAAAATTTTTTGTCCCAAGACAATCAATAATGGATTGAACCCCCTTATGGCCAGCGCTACGAGAATTAACAGAAATTTTATACTTGCCAAATTCTATATCTAAATCGTCATGTACAACTGTTAAAAAAGCAGAAAGATCGCTATTATTCTTTTTAATTAAACCAAATTTGCGAGGAAGTAGTTTGTAATAAGACAAAAAAGCTTCTACTGCTTCTCCTGATCTATTCATAAAAGTCAAAGGTTTAATCAAAAAAAAATCTTGGCCTTTTGCTATCAGAGAATTAAATTTTTTTTGAAATTTCCAATCAAGATCAAGCTCTTTTGCTAGTCCGTCAACAGCCAAAAAACCAAAATTATGACGAGTATATTGATACTCTTTTCCCGGGTTTCCCAACCCCACAATAATATTCATAAAATTATTATTTATTTTTACGAGATTGCTTTTTTCTTTTTTCTACATAGATTCCAATAGGTGTACCAATAAATTTAAATTTATCACGCAAACGATTTTCTAAAAATTTTACATAAGAGGAATGTAGTTCATCTTGAGCGCCTATCTGTACAATAAATTGAGGAGGGTTAGTTCTGCTTTGTTTAATTTCATAAATATAGGGATGTTTATTCCCTTTTCCTTTGGCAGGTTTATGCACTTTAATAGCTTGTTTCAAAAATCTATTTAATTTACTGCTATTTATCTCTTGCTTTCTGGCTTCATCTATTTCCAAAATCATATCAAATATTTTTTTAACTTTAGCGCCTGTCAATGCTGAGACAAAAATAATTGGAGCCCAAGTAGCAAAGGGCAATTTAGTATGAATATATTCGGTAAATTTCTTTACATCTTTATCTCTTATGAGATCCCATTTATTAGCTACAATAACAATGCTGTTTTTATTCTTGATAAACTCTTCTATAATTTTAGCGTCTTGGTGAGTTAAACGTTGAGAAATATCAATGACGAACAAGGCAATGTCCGCTTTTTTCAAGGTAGAAAGAGATTTCATTATTCCATATGACTCTAATAAATTTTCTTTTATTTTAGACTTCAGATTGATGTTTTTTCTGCCTCGCCTACTGATACCAGCGGTATCAATCAAACGAATACGTTTGTTTTTGTAATCTACTTCTGTGTCTTGCGGTTCACGCGTGGTGTGAGGCACTGGACTAACAATTACTCTTTCTTGATCTAAGAGAGAATTAAGCAGACTTGATTTTCCAACGTTTGGCTTTCCTACAATACAAACCTTAATTTCATCTTTTTTTTCTTGATTAAAAATCCGTGGAGCTTTAATTTTACTAACTATTATATCCAATAAATCCCCTGTTCCAGATCCAGTAGTAGCAGAAATAGGATGTGGTTCACCTAAGCAAAGCTTATAAAAGTCAGGGGTCTCCTGGCGAAGGCGAGGATTGTCTACCTTATTAACTACCAAAATAATTTTATTAACATCTGATATCTTCTTCAATAAATCAGCCATTTGCCTATCCTGTGGCAATAGGCCATCTCTAACATCAACTAAAAATAATATCAAATCGGCTTTTTTTAAATATTCACGAGTTTTGGCCTGTACCTTTTTATTTATTTCCTCTATATCTTTTGGAATTCTTCCTGGTTTTTTGTCTGTAAACTCAGAAGAAAGAAAATTTAAATCAATAATTCCACCTGTATCAACTATTTCAAAATTAACTCCGCGCCAAGAAATAACACCTATATTGCTATCACGGGTAGTTCCTGATATTGGTGAAACAAGTGCCAAATTCTGCTCAGTCAAACAATTAAAAAGAGTTGATTTACCTACATTAGTACGCCCAAAAATGACAACTAAAGGCATTTTTTTATTGTCTTTTATTTTTTTCTGGATCATATTTTAACCTAATTCTTATTTTTAACATCATAACAGAATTAAATATAATTTTCAATTTTTTAAGCTTATTTATTAAAAAAAACAAAAACACTACCATTATTTTCTTGTAGTGTTTTTGTTTAGATGAATTATTTTTTGTCTCTTTTTTTTGACATATACTCATGCGCAAGTTCAGCTATCTTTTTTACTCCTTCCCCTATTAACAATAAATAGGTAGTTGAATGTTCAATTTTCTCTTTTGCCAAACTTACTAATTCATCAATTTTTTTTAGTTGTTCTCTAGTCTCTTTAATTAAACTGAATAGATTATGCATTATCATTGCTAAATAAAACAAAATCCAAGAAATTAAAACTGAGATTACAAAAATGCTAATTGTTTTTACCAAATTTAAAATGTCCTGACTTGTTTCAAACATATAATTAATTAAATTAATTAAAAGTCGCGCAAGCGTGCTTCAAATTTACTTTCCAGCTCCTTAACTAACCCTTTTTGCAATTCGTCAATTTCGCTAGACTGTAATGTGCGATCAGCCTGATAAATAATATGGAAAGCTAAGCTGCGTTTATTTTCACCTATTCTTTCCCCTTCATAAACATCAAATAATTCTACTTTTTTAATTATGTCACTAAAATTTATTATAGCTTTCTTTAAATCACTATAAAGAATATTTTTATCAACCACAAAAGCTAAGTCTCTAATAACCGGGGGATATTTTTCGTATTCTTTGTATTTTTTCTCTGGTCGGCTATCAATAATATTTAATAAAGACCTTAAATTTATTTCTATAGCGGCCACTTCTCTCTTTAAGTTAAAGTTATTTTTAACTCTATTGTTTATTTTGCCAACTACTCCAATATCAACATTATTGATTTTAACATCGGCCACTATATTTTTATTAGCCCAAATATAATCAACCTCTGTTTTGATAAACGAAACTTCCAAATTTAACTTTGCTAGTAAATATTCAACTATTCCTTTAGCGCGTCTGAATACATCGCCTTTGCTGGAAACAATTATTCCTAAATGTCTTTCCTGAAAAGGTAATTTTTCTTTTGTCTTATTATTTTTGTTGATTTCCCCGCTAACAGATAAATAAATGCTTCCTATTTCAAATAGTTCAATAGTTTCATAACGTGCTTGATTGATTCTAATATTGTTTATTAAATTTGGGATCAATCTTTGTCTTAACATTGTTTGATGTGAAGAGATTGGATTTAAAAGCCTAATATGAGAAGAGTAATCAATACCTATCTTTTTTAAATGATCCTCTCCTACAAAAGAATGATTATAAACTTCTGTTAATCCTATACCACTCAAAATATCCTTAATTTTCCTTTCTAGGTATCTAGTCTTGTCAATATCAGGAACTATCATTTCTGCTTTTGGCGCAATCGGTTTTATATTGTTGTATCCATAGATTCTTACAACTTCCTCTGCTAAATCTTCCTTGCTACTAATATCTTTTGTGGCTCTCCAAGAAGGGACAGTTACTTTAAGTTGATTTTCTAGCTCAAGAATTTTAAAACCTAATTTTTCTAAAATTTTCTTGACATCTTTTGTATTAATCTTTTCTCCTATATAATTTTCTAGCCAACCTAGATCCAAATCAATTGGTCCTTGTTTTAAGGTAAACTTCTTTTCATCTATTAATTTACTAATAACCTTTGCTTCTGGACAAATTTCTTTTAATAATTCTACGAAACGTTTAACAGCTGACTCAACCAAATTCGGGTCAAGTGATTTTTCAAAGCGCATTGACGATTCTGTGCGTAACCCTAATTTTTTGCTAGCTTTTCTAATAGTAATAAAATTAAAATTGGCCGCTTCTAATAAAATTTCTGTTGTATTATCGTTAATTTCGCTATTGGCGCCCCCCATAATTCCAGCAATAGCTATAGGATTGGATTTGTTGGCAATTACTAAAATATCGTTATCTAACTTTCTTTCCTCCCCATCTAAGGTTTCTATCTCTTCTTCTTTTGCCTTTCTTACAAAAATTTCTACCTTGTTATCTTCTCTTATTCTCTTTAAATCAAAAGCATGTAATGGTTGCCCTAATTCTAGCATTATATAATTAGTTAAATCAACAACATTGTTTATAGGGCGTATACCTGATGCAATAAGTCTAGTTTGTATCCATTGTGGTGACGGCCCTATTTTAATATTCCCAATAGCTAAGCCCATATAACGCGGGCAAACACTAAAATCATCAACTCTAACTGTAATTTTTATTTTTTCTTCTTCTGTTATTACTTCCTTGTTTTTTATTTCCTTAAAATCAACATCAAGAAAGGCAGAAATTTCTCTAGCCATACCATAATGAGACCATAAATCTGGCCTGTGAGTAATTGATTTATTATCTACTTCAAAAATAACATCATTTAAATTTAAATAATCAGCTAAATTTTGTCCTATTTGTGCCTTATCATTTAAAATCATAATACCGGAGTGATCATCTCCCAAACCCAATTCATCCTCTGCGCAAAGCATTCCAAATGATTTTTCTCCTCTAATTTCGGCTTCTTTGATTTCTAAACCATTAGGCAGAACAGCGCCCACCTTGGCTACTGGCACTAACTGTCCTTTGTTAATATTTGGCGCTCCACAAACTATATGTAATTTTGCTTTACCGATATCAACAATAGCTATTTGCAGACGATCAGCGTTTGGATGTTTTTTGATTTCTAAAATTTTACCAACAACTATGTTTTTAAATTTATCAGCCTGCTTCTCAATTCCGTCAATCTCTACCGTATGCATAGTTAAAAGACGTCCCAACTCTTGTGGATTTAAACTTTTAGGAATATTAACAAAATCTTTTAACCAATTAAGGGAGAGGAACATATGTTTATATGAATAAATATGAATAAATATGGGGGGTTAAAATTAAAAAACATTTAAATTTTTATCTGATTTCTGGATTCATAATTCCTCCTAAAACATCAAAATTGCTCTAAAAATCTTAAATCACCGCTAGTAAACAATCTAATATCGTCTATGCCATATTTCATCATTACTAACCTACTTAATCCTATGCCGAAAGCAAAACCAGAATATTTCTCTGGATCAATGCCGCCAGCACGCAAAACATTGGGATGAACCATTCCAGCTCCTGCCATCTCTAACCAGCCGCTATGTTTACAACTAGGACACCCTTTTTCTCCGCAAATAGTACAAGACATATCTACTTCTAAGCCCGGCTCCACAAAAGGAAAATATCCCGGTCTAACTCTAACCTTTACATTCTTCTTAAAAATTCCAGAAAATATCTGATGCAAAACTGCTATTAAATTAGCAATTGAAATATTTTTGTCAATCATCAAGCCTTCTAATTGATAAAACATTACATCATGACAAGCGTCAGTAGCCTCACTTCTAAAAACGCGGCCTGGCACTGCCACCCTTAATGGTGCGCCGTATTTTTCCATTGCTCTCGCCTGCACAGAAGATGTGTGAGTGCGCATTACTAAATCAATTTTTTTGTTTTCGGTTTTAAGGCTAGCAGGGTCTATATAAAAAGTATCTTGTATATCGCGAGCAGGGTGATGCGGCGGAATGTTAAGCGCCTCAAAACAATAATAATCGCTTTCCAGCTCCGGGCCATCAATTACCATAAATCCCAAAGAATGGAGCAAATCTTCCAACTCATTTTGTATCTGAGTTAATGGATGCAGGTGACCTATTTTTATTTTTTCTCCCGGAAGAGTAACATCAACGTCCCTGTTTTCATCTCCTTTTTCTAAAATAATGTCTTTTATTTCTCTAATCTTTTCTCTTAATTCTTCTTTTATTTCATTTGCTAAACGCCCTATTATTTTCTTGTCTTCATCACTTAAATTGGCAATTCCACGCAAAATTTGCGTCAACTCGCCCTTACGACCAAGATATTTAATCTCTAAATCTACCAAAGCTTGAACATCTTTAACATTTGTTAATTCAGTGAATATTTTATCTTTTAATTGTAATAATTTATTTTTCATAAATTTTAAATTCAAAATTTATATCTTTATATACAATGGTGACTCGTGGCCCTAATAATGTCTTCCTTCATAACTTAACAAAAAGAATTCAAAAACTGATAAACCTACCACCAAAAAAAATAAATTTGGCCAACTAAACAAATTATGTGACAACAAATACAGGCTAGCAATTATCAAAAAAGCAAACAAAAACGATTGTCTAAATGCGTCTTTAACCAAACGGAAAACCAGCTCTTGTTTTAAAACAATAAAACGAATTAAAAACCCTAAAATAGAAGCTGTGCCAGCTATAGCTAAAAATAATGATAAATAAAATAACAAAAAACCTACCCAATTTGTTTGTTCTGGGTTAACAATAAAAATTACAAAAACCCAGCAAATCCAACAAACAAAACTAGCTATTATCATGCTTATTAAATATCCTCTTAAAGTCATTTGTTTATTTTTATTTCTAATTATACTCTACCATTTTAATGTTTATTTTTCAAGAAAGATAAAATTCTCTTAAAAACTCTGCTTACTGTAATCTCAACTAAACAAAGCAATAAAAAAACAAATCACCCATTTAACAAAATTAAAGAACATACTTAATTTTTTTCACTACTTCCTTTTCAAACTTTTCATTAAGAGCATCAATAATTTCCTTTTCTTTAAAACGAAGCTCTTGAGCCATTATTGAAGAAAGGCAAGCAACACTTAAAATTTTATCACGGACATTAATAGCCATCACTCCATCCTTTAATTTGTCTCCTAAAATTTTTGGTGATAATTCATTGAAGGCACGGACAACTTGATGAGCCTCAACCTGTTTGTTGATGCCAGCCCTTTCTATTGATTTTTGTAATAAAGACCTTAAATCAAACATCATAATATAATTGTGATCTATAAAAATAAAAAATTAAAAAAATAACTATAATTATAAAACTATCATTTTCTAAATTCACAGATGCCCCTAAAATCACAATACTTACAAAGATGACCTGGATTAGGGGTAAAATTACATTTTTTAATTTCTTCAATTTCTGATATTATCCTTTCTTTTAATTTTTCTACTTCACTGTCCTTAGGAGAAAAAGATAATTCTGTATTATTGTCCAAATAATAATTAGCCAAACAAGAGACTTTAAGTCCTAAGCTATTCTCAGCTGCTATTTTATATAAAAGCAACTGCCGTCTATGGCCACTATCTATCCTTTCTTTAGCCTGTCCTGTTTTATAATCAATTATCTTGACTGTACCGTCAGGCAACTTATCAATTCTGTCAATTGACCCCTTAAAGATATACTCACCTATTTTAGTTTTAAAACTTTTTTCCAAAAAAACAATCTTTGGCCAACCATCTTTTTCTAATTTTTGATAAAATTCCTTTAAAATTTTCTTCCCTTTGTTTTTATAATCCTCTCTCTGCTTTTTATTATAATAACCGTCATTACGCCAGTTCCTTTGATAAATTTCAAGCAATTCCTTCAAACTAGGCTTGTTGGCTATATCAGTCTCATTAAAAAGATTCTGTTGTGCACTAACCAATTGATAGGAAAAAAAATCTCTTAAAGTGTTATGTATTATCTTACCAAAAATAAAGCTTACTTTATCTCCTACTGGGATACGCAAAATAAAAGCAAATTTATACTGTAAAGGACAATTAGAATAAGCTTCTAGTTGTGAAAAAGAGAATTGTTTTGGTAAGCTGTTTTTTTTAATAACTTCTAATTCCTCTTTTGTTCCTAAAAGATCTTTTTCAAGAGTAGTTAATATGTTTCCCTTTTTATTCTTTTTTGTTTTTGTATAGCATTCCTCTTTTTTATCCCCTAATTCTTCTAAAAACACAGAAGGTTTTTTTTCGCGAGCTCCGCCATAATCAGAAGCGCTACTTAAAAATAGTTCCCTCTGCGCCCGAGTGAGGGCAACATAAAACAACCTTCTCTCTTCTTCTATATGTAAATCTCCTTCTGCCAACTTTTCTTTAATAAGAGCATCAGGTATAGATATTTTTTCTTTTCTATTTACTACTGGAAACTTTTTGTCAACCAAACAAGGAATAAAAACATATTTAAATTCTAGTCCCTTTGCCATATGTATAGTCATAATTTTTACTACATCAACATCCTCAAATTCGTCGCGTAAAGCGCCAGCATCGCCTGCCTCCAATTCCATTTCTATAATTTCCATAAAGTCTTTAAGTCTCAAATCTAAGTTAGCGCCCTCTAGTTTTTTTATTTTCTCATAAAATTGGTTAAGATAAGAAAAAATTTCTCTATCTTGATCATGGTCCAATCCAGTCAATAAATCTGCGTCTTTGATAAAGTCCAAAAAAATTCGTGATGGCGGTAAATGATTTACTTGCTTTGAATGCTTGGCAATTAAAGCTAAAAGTTTATTTACTTTATTTACACATTCAGCAGATAAGTTAGGGATAATATTAATATTTTGTAAAGCCTCGTACATTGACCAAACCTTACGACGCGCAAAACGATTTATATTTATAATGTCTTGATATGCAATTTTAAATGTGTTCATACTGAGTACTCGGAAAAGTGCTGACGATTCATGGTAATTATCAAGCAATTTAAAATAAGACAAAATATCTAAAATAATTGGTTTAGTATAAAGGCCTCGCAAAGAAACAAATCTATGTGGCACACCAGCACGCACGCAGGCGTCTACAAATATATCAGCCGTTTCATTGGCCCGCACTAAAATGGCAAAATCTGACCAATCAACCTCTTTATTGTTTTTGTATACCTCAATAATCTTTTGAATAACTGCGCTCGCCTCATCATCAATCGTAGCAAAATGCTCATAATAAACTCTACCAGATTCAGGAATTACTGACCTTAATTTTTTATTTATATTTAACTTTACTTCTAAACGGTTAGGGTTATTATGTTTGATAAATTCGTAAGCGGCATCAATAATCGCCTGGCCAGAACGATAATTTTTAAGCAAAACAATTTCGCGCGCCTCAGGATAATCATCTTTAAATTGCATAATATTGGAAAGAGAAGCTCCACGAAAACGATAAATTGCCTGATCGTCATCTCCTACAACCATCAAATTGTTTTTTGGCGCTGCTAAAATTTTAACAAGTTCATATTGGGCCCAATTAGTATCTTGAAATTCGTCAATCATTATATATTTAAATTTGTTTTGATAATATTTCAAAACATTAGGACGCTCTTTAAATAATTTAATAGTATAGTTAATTAAATCGCCAAAATCTAGACTATTATTCTCAAGCAACAACTGATTATAAAGATGATAAGCGTTAGCTAACTCTTTAAACTTTGCTATTTCAATTTCTTCTGCTTCCACTTCAACAAGCTCCTTTTTATTTTCTTCTTCTGCCCACTCAAGGTATTCATGTGCGCTAATATTCTCATCTTTTAAACGCGAAAAATGTTTTATTAGTTCGTGAATAAACTTTGTTGGGTTGCCTAAGGGGCGATAATAGTCAAGACTAAATTTATCTAAATTTTTTCTTATTAAAACCCATTGTTCTGTTTCGTTTAATAATTTAAAATTAGTAGACAAACCAATATCCAAGGCATGATCCCTTAAGATGCGTTCACAAAAACTATGAAAAGTGCTAATCCACAAGTCTAAGCAACCATAAGGCAAAACCTTCAACGCTCTATCTTCCATTTCACTTGCAGCTTTTTCCGTAAAAGTTACAATTAAAATTTCATCTGGTCGTGCTAATTTTTTGCTTACCAGATATTTAAGGCGCTCAATAAGGACAGTGGTTTTTCCTGTTCCAGCACCAGCGATAACCAAAAGCGGCCCCTTTATATGCTTGACCGCCTCCTTTTGTTCCTTATTTAATTGTCCTATAATCCCATATCCCATAAGCCCCATAAGTCTCATGTCCCATAAGTCTCATCTGTCCTATTCGTCCCATACCTCAT
>Ga0256840_1003092_pt1 | contig 13818 bp, 11 predicted proteins | sample 355202metaG_FD_185969 | JGI IMG/M metagenome (GOLD analysis project Ga0256840, IMG submission 185969) | Hydrothermal vent microbial communities from Mid Atlantic Ridge, Atlantic Ocean - 355-202 | ecosystem: Environmental > Aquatic > Marine > Hydrothermal vents | place: Atlantic Ocean: Mid...
ACACATATAGAGTTCGCCAATGCAGGTCTCATACGCCTGCGTTTTTTCTGAATGCAAGTCATCCGCTTCACACGCGCTAATACATCGCTCCGTCGTCATACATGAGCCCTCAGGTTTCTCAGCTTCACAAAGCCTTTCGCATTGGGAACTCTCGTCGCAATCCTCGTCCGGACGCGAACAAAAGGAATCGCATACGCCATCGCCGTACCATTCATAGATCGCACAATAATCAATATTAGAATCGGCCTTGGCCGAAAGTTGCGCGATTTCTTCCCGACTTGGCGTCTCTGAAGATCGCTTTGGATCTCCTTCAGAAGAAAAATCAGCGCCACACGAGAAACAAAATACAATCAACAATAATATGGAATTCTTCATAAGGTCTCCTAGGACATTCCGTTCGAGCAAGCGCAACCTACAGATCCACACACGTACACACAATCGATACTTAAGACATGTGATTATATATAATCTAAATACAATCTTTCCCTGCCTCAAGTCGCCGGAAACCGTAAAGCCACAATCCAAACGCTTTTCTTTTTTTAGAGGATCGGCTAATAAGAGACGGACTTTCGGAAATAAATATATGCAAAATAATGAACCGCCCTCAAACGTTTATCCTTTTACCAATGTTCGATTCGAGAACATGTTAAAACAGGGAATTGAAAAAGAGATGGGGATCGATTCCATGATTTCCGTACAAATGCCAGCCGATGATAACTTGTCCTTAGCCCACAATGAGGGCTTTCTCAACGACGTCGTCGACCAAGTCATTTCTGCCCTCTCTCAATCGCTTGAAAATATTATTGGCGAACCCTCCCTTAGCTCACAGCAAGTCGACGCCCCCCTACGATGTTCCTATTGCGGATGCACAAGTGAGGGCGTCGATGCAGATTGTGTAACCTACTTAGGAAAGAATGAAGGCGAGGCGCTTCGATTAGGCGAGGCCTTCGAGATTGACGAAGATAAAATAATTACGGAGCACTATATAAAAGCCAATCCGATTCTAGGGGACGATATTCATCTCCTCGAAGGATGGTGGTGTGAGCCTTGTGCCAACTTAAATTGGGCGGAGATTAAAATCCGAAATAACAGAGTGCATTCCATCTGGACCGTCATTTTTTCCGAAGAACTTTTCGCTCGCCTCAATTACGTGAGCTCGGAAATCCTGGAAGTTGTTGCCGAGCTAACGAACAAACCTGTTTGGAGCCTCGGACACGATGAAAGCCTAGAAATGCTAAGGGATGAGTTAAACGACTAAAGGAATCTGTGAATCAAAAAAAGAAAGAGATTCTCATCGTCGGTGCCGGTGCGGTTGGTATTGTCTACGGCGCCGCTCTTCATGCTATCGGCGAAAATGTCACATACTGGGTGCGGGAAAAGTACTTAGAAGAAACCCAAAAAGGGATTCCTCTTCACGTTATTTCTTTGCTTGGAACGAAGAAAATGGAAACGCCAAGAAGAGCGGTCGCAAAGCTTGAAGACATTGAAATCGTACCGGATGAAATTTGGTTATGTGTGTCAAAAACGGCCGTTAAGAGCAAAGACCTCGATACCCTTATCCGTCATTTTCCACGTACGCATCTTGTGTCTTTCCAACCGGGGTTAACCGATCTGGAGCATCTCAAAAAACGCTTCCCCGATCATAAAATCGATGCAGGCGTGATTGGTTTTGTTGCCTTTCAACCCCACGCCGCCGAAACACGAAAAGGCATTAGCGTCTGGTTTCCACCGGGCGCACCATCACAGTTTTACACCCCAAACGCGTCCGACTTTGTTCGCCGTCTCAACAAGGGAGGCTGTCCTTCTAAGGTTGATAAAAAAGCGATGGAAAAGGTGTCCCAAATGACAGTCGTTCTAAACGCCTTTGTCCTTTACTTAGAACTCAGCGATTGGCGTTTTAAACTGTTCAAGAAAGAGATTCGAAACTTCAATGCCTTTGTTGATGAGAACTTAAACATAGTAAACTCCCACACTAAAAATAAAAAAATGGGGGGACTGGGAATCTTAAAATCCTCCTTCGCATTTCAGACGCTTTTGAAAACGATTTCCCTGGCGGCACCTTTTGATCTCCAGGCTTATCTCAAATATCATTTTCTCAAAGTGCGCGATCAATCCTTGGCCATGTTGGTCGAAAACATTAAGGTCGCAGATGACGCCAGTCTTCCCCATCAACACACCGATGCGCTCTTGAAACGACTAGAGAATGGCTGATCCTAACCCCGCCTCGTGTATCGTATTCGTCGCGCGCTCTTCGTAGGGCGTGGCCTTGTGCCGCCTCGAGTATCGTATTCGTCGCGCGCTCTTCGTAGGGTGGCCCTGTGCCGCCTCGTGTTTCGTTTCTGTCGCGCGCTCTTCGTAGGACGTGGCCTTGTGCCGCCCCGTGTATCGTTTCCGTCGCGCGCTCTTCGTAGGGCGTGGCCTTGTGCCTCGAGGCGAGGCACAAGGCCACGCCCTACGAAGAGCGACAAATTCGTAAACAAACTTACAAAAACACCAACTCAAAATAGTATCATAAATTACTATTGGACGCTCAATTGTTCCGTGAACACTATTAATCTACGTCTGCGAGCCATAGGGTGTTCCCATTTGATCAAATATTTTTCGCAATCCTTCACGGTCAACCGCGCGTGAAATTGCCTCATCGGGTAATACCAAACCATCCTGTACAAGTGTATTGAGTGCATCGTTTAAGGGAATATTTCCGGCTCCCTTTTTTGTGCTCATCATGGATGGAATTTGGAAGGTTTTTCCCATCCGGATGAGGTTGGCCATCCCGTGATCGATCATCAAGATCTCCAACGCCGCAATTCTGCCGCCTCCTATTTTTTTACATAAGGTTTGGGCAATGACGGCACGTAAAGATTCGGACAACATGGTCCGCACTTGTGCTTGGCGATCAGGCGGGAATTGATCGATGATTCTATCCACCGTTGATGCAGCAGTATTTGTGTGCAGGGTTCCGAAAACCAGATGCCCCGTTTCGGCAGTTTCGATCGCGATGGAAATCGTTTCCAGATCTCGCATTTCGCCAACAAGGACGATATCGGGATCTTCACGAAGCGCGGCACGCAGCGCGTTTTTGAAACTCATCGTATGAACGCCAATTTCGCGTTGATTTACCAAACATTTTTTGTTGGGATGAACGAATTCAATCGGGTCTTCGATGGTAATAAGATGGGCGTTCCTTTTGCGATTGATAAAGTCAATCATCGCTGCCAGGGTTGTTGATTTCCCCGAACCCGTTGGCCCCGTCACCACCACAAGACCTTTTTGCAGGTAACAAAGATCGAGAATTTTATCCGAAAGATTTAACTGTTCTGAGGTAAGAATCTTCGACGGGATAAGTCGAAACACGCCGCCTGGACCAATTCTGTCCATAAAAAGATTACATCGAAAACGGCCGACGCCAGCGATCTCATATGCAAAATCAGTGTCACGATTAAGGATAAATTCATCGTAATTTGAATCAGGAGTGATCGGGAGCAAAAGGCGCTCCACCTGTGCTGGACTCAAACGTGTCTCATCACCGAAGTTGGTGATGTCGCCATCTTTTCGAAACAAAGGTGGATTGCCTGAAGTTAGGTGAAAATCACTGCACCCCCGCTCTGCCATCATACGAAAAAACCTATCTATAGGCACCTGGTCGCCTGGAGCTTTAAAGGGCTCGGCTCGCCTTTCCCCCAAGCTAGCCTCTGCATGATCTGGGATTTGCGCCAAGGCTGGTCTTTGTGAAGACTGGGCAAAACTGGACTCGCGAATTCCTTCTTCTTGAATGTCGTTTTTTGATCCCGTGATCGTATCCATCACCGCAACCGATGCCTCGTGCGACAAGTCGCCGTGAACGTCTGAGGTCGCTTTTGCGTCTTTCTTTGACGAAATATAAAGCGCAAGTTTATCGTTCTTGCGCAGACCCATCACCTTAACCTTACCAACCTTACTGGTGTAGGAAATCTCGACATGGCCCACTGAAAATAATGTGTTCCATTCGTCCTTCGAGGCAATTTCCTCCAGCAAAATTTGAATCTGTTTGGCGGTGATAACACGAGCAGATAGTTCCTTTGTTTGCCCACCGCCATAGTCGAGCAATACGGGTTTCCCAGGGGAAATGGATGCAAAGGGAATGTTATTCTGAACGAGCGTTGCGATGAGAGAATCTATTTTTGCCATGAACTGCAGGCCTAATGTAAGAAGGCTCGGACCTTGCTTTCTAAACGTCCAAAACGCAAGTTTTTTTCGCCTTGTCTGGGTGAATTTAGTGTGATCATTTTCGGCGGAAAAATGAAAGAGATCGAAGGAATCTGAAGAAAAAGGGGCTGAGAAGGTCTTTATTTGCGAAAACGCCTATATTGTTTCCTTCGATGTTTTTGATAGGAAGGACACGCTGCCCATTATCCCTGACGATTTCTTTGATGCCATCCGAATCGGCGCCATTAACAAGAGGAGCCCACGCGTTTAAATCGGGTACATCTTCGAAAGAAGAATTGTTTACTAAATTTTGGGCAAACAACACGGAAGGGGCCGATAACGATCAATATGAATTTCATTTTTTCCTTCGAATAAAGGTTAGAGTACGGGATAGTATTACCCGGAATTCAAGCTTTCAATCGGTCGATTCTTCAAGCGCACCTTATTCGCTCGAACTTGACTTTCCAAGATGAAGACACTCAAACCCAAGCACATTTGCTCAAACATCAAAATTTTTAAAAGCCTACAAGGCTTTCATCGACGCGATATAATTCTCATCTAGACCCGCCCGTCGTCTTAAGTCTTCCGAAAATTCTCGGCCTCGGGCACGACTGGGCGAGTTATGAAAAGTAAGATTGCCTACATATAAATCGAAGCTCTTTTCTTCGGGCAAGGTCGCCTGATTTAGAAAAGCGGCGCCAAAACCAACGTGATCGATTTCGTCCTCGGCGATGACACGCATCAATGCCGCCGATTCTTCGTCCTGGACCGATGAAAAGTACTGAGCATAAGCAGGTGCATGATCCAGGTTGGCTTGCTCAAAGGTAAGGTTGACCGCGCAAATCCACTTCAATGGCGCATCCAAAAGAGGAGCACATCTCCAAAAATGATCGTTCACCGGCAAGTCGCCCAACTGCATTCCGAAATGTTCAAGACGATCTAAATAGAGCTGCAAATGACGTTGTTCGTCCTTTAGAATATGCGCCACACCTAGGCGAAAAGATTCTGGTGCTTCGGGATATCGAAGCAATGCAAAAGCGCATAATTCAATCGCCATGAGTTCGTGATTGGCAAAGGTGTGAAGGGTTCGCGCTCGCATATTTTTATCATGGAGCGAACTTGGTTTGGGAAGCTTTCGCCTTTTTTTTCGATCGGCTATCTGCAATGATGCCGGCCGCCCCGGGTCACTCCATAAGGTTTTTTTCGCCTCAATATCGGGCGTATTTTCAAGGTCACAATCTAGGAATTTTTCGGCGAGGGTGTCGCCGAAGAACACGCGCTCGGCCCATGTTTGAATAGTAACCATACTTACTTCTCTATAAGGTCATCTTTGATTTTGGGATGGGTCATATCGTAGGCGTATTGGCGCCGAGAATCCCGAATACTGTCTCCCCTACGAGGCGGAGAAACAACGCGATATTGTTTGAAAAGTATGTTCGCCTCGGCTTGCCGACCCGCTCTTTTTTGCATGTCGCCCAACAAATACATCGCCTCGCCTAAATTCGGATCACAGTGCATAGCGCTTCGATATTGTACCATCGCCTGGCGAGAATTCTTATAGCCCAACGCGCGTCCCAGCAATAAATAACCTCCGCAGCGCTGAGGATGTTGAACGACAAAACTTTGAATCACGGGAAGAATTGAGGGCTCCCGTCTCAGCACCCGGTAGCGTAGAACTTGCAGACTATCCTCGTCTTGAAGGGCGCCAAGTTTGGCGACGACCTCGGTCGCCGCGTCCATATTTCCGCCGTCGAGCAAGGTTCGCAACAGTAAGGTATACACAAGAACAGATTCCTTTTCCTTCAATTGCTTTCGACTTAGCGCGGCAACATAAAGTTCGGCTGCGATATCGAGATCGAAAAAGCGAAACATATTTGCTGCATCGATAATTTCGGACAAAGTTCCTTTTCGAATAATTCTATCGAGAACTTTTGACGCCCTCCTCAGTTTCTTCGCCTCTCCATATACAATGGATTGAATGGTTTCATTCAGACGGTTTTTCTTCAGTTTTTTGCTCGCTTTTTTTGCGATTTTCAGGCCCTTGGAAATCTCACCAGATCTGATTTTAAGAAACGCAAGCGCCAAGGCAGCACGATAATCTTTTTTAGAAATAATTGGTATTTTCTCGATATCTTCACCGAGAAAAATCGATTTCCATAGAGGCTCCTCGTCCAACCATTGCGACCTTATGGCGGGATTCAAAAAAGGTTGAAATCGTTTCGCCTCCATTTTCGATTGCGACTCGGCAAGAGAAATATTGTAAACTTTAAGACTATCTTGATGGCCTAGAACAATTGCAAGGGCGCTATTATCACTTTTCCAAACGACTTTCTCTTTCACCTTTGGACAGGTTGGAAAACGCCCCTTCTCAAATTCGCTGGATGTTTTGACCGAAAACATGGTGTAGATTCGAGATGTATTTTGATCGAGCAATCGAAGTTGATGCGTGAGCACACACCGTGCTTGATGCGTTTTTCGTTCAATTCTTTTTAACGAAAGAACATTCACAAGAAAATGACTATTCGGTGAAAGAACACCCTTGCTAGCCTTTGCAGAATCGGGGAATTCAAGCTTTTTTTGGTCCTTGGAAGGGGTTGTTTTAAGTCGGGTCGCAATCGTCTTTCCTTCCGACCTACCGTACACTTGGAACTCCTCTTTAAAGTAGTCCTCCGTTGTACCGTCCTCTTTTTCAAGCACACCTTGGCGCTCGACCTTCAAAACAACCCTATCGTTCCTCCACCCTAGGACCTCGGCCTCGACACGCGATTGGGCGAAGAGTGCCGATGGTGTAAGCAACAAAAGAACAAAAATAAGGACGCTAAATTTCATGTACCAATGATATGTAAAAGCGGCGGACGAATCAAAGGTAATCTACCGTCTGGACCTGGATTATTTTTGTCTGAAAGTAGACGAGCGCGTCTTGTTTGTCGGTTTTATTATACCAAGATATGAAGTAGGTCTATCTCGGGTTGACGAATGTATAGCAGAATATCAAGATGCCCAGGAGTCAGGACCCATGGGAAAACGACACCCTAACCGAAGGAAAAAAATGAAAATCGATAATGTTATCATCGCAACCGATATGTCTGAAACCGCGGCCGCTGCTGCCAAATGGGGCATGAGCTTCGCAAAGACCCTTGGCGTGGACGTCGTTTTAGCCCACGTCATCGAGGTTAGCCTCGGCGGATGGTTAAAAGGTACCTTCGAAATCATGGAAGACGAAAACAAACTTAATTTTGCCAAAGAGAAACTTAAAAAGTGGTGTGTGGATGCTACCGGCTCCGCACCAGATGCGATCGAAATTCGAGCCGGCGGAACCCTTCATCAGTTAAAAGCCATCGCCACAGAATGGGAAGGCCACTCGGTCATCGTCGTCGCCCAGTCCGGTGCAAGCGCGATCGAAAAACTACTCCTTGGTTCGACCGCTCAACGATTGGCATCCCAACCCCCCTGTCCCCTCATCATCGTCCACCCGGAGCACACCGAATTTACGGTCCCGGCAACCTTGGTATGCGGAACCGATTTCTCCCCGAACGCAAACCTTGCCCTCGATTTCGCCGTAGAAATTTGCGAAAAAACCAAATCCAAAATCATCGTCACCCATGGCCATAAAACGCCTGTTCTCGGATCAATTTTTGACGCTGGAGCTGAGGCCGTCATCGCGCTTCAACAAAGCATCGAAGAAATGGAAGCTGTGAAAATGGACGCCCTTGGTAAAGGGCTAAAAGAAAAAGGGATCGAAACCAAAACGCTTATTGTGGAAGAGGACCCTTCAACTTTGATCATCGCAACGGCTCGATCCGAAAAAGCAGACCTCGTTATCGTTGGCCATGGCGGTGAAAGTCCTTTGGTTCAAAACATCTTGGGCAGTGTCGCCCAAAAAGTTCTGGGTAAAATGCCAACGACCTTTGTTATCGTCCCGCAAAGCGATATCTAATTTAGAGCTGGGTCAAAATCTGAATAGCTTTTGCGGCCCGTCCGCCATCGCCAATTGCCGTGGCAATCGATTGTAGAGGCGCAACCGAAACATCACCAATCGCAAAAATACCAGGAATGGAAGTTTCGCAATTCGAGTCCGTGCGAAGGTAACCTCGCATATCTTTTTTCATCTCGCCAAATAACTCTGGAACGACGGGGTCTACACCAATTCTAACGAATACTTTTTTAAAGGACTCGCTCTTTCCATCAGAAAAAACAACCCGCAAGACGTCGGCCTCGGGTTGAAAACGAACAACTTGGATTCCAATATCCAACATTCTAGCCGAATCCGATTTAGTAATCTGTTTTACAAATTCTGGCCTCGCACGATACTTACTTCGCGAGCATAGAACGACATCACAAGAATGTTCGAGGAGAATTCGAGCGCCCTCTAGCGCCGCATCTCCGCCGCCCACGATAAGAACTTTCTCACCCGCGACCGAAGGCGCCGTGAAGGTCGTGCTCTGCGATATAAAGGAGGCGCTCTGCGCGTATCCTTCAATATCGAGTTGTCGATAGCGCGTACCCGTTGCTAGCAACACATGAGAAAAGAAACGCCTTTGGCCGGTATGGGAACGAAGAGTAAACCCCTTCTCTTCGGCGCTCTTCTCAATACTGACGATGTCTTCTTCGATGAAGATATCGGCTTTATCACCCTTTCGAATCACCCTTCGGGTCACATAATTACAAAGTTTTTCCGCTAAAACTTTTCCGTTTTCATAATGCTCTGGAGGATAGTTTTCTATCCGATTATGAACCCGATGCAACATGCCGCCCATCTTCTTTCCTTCGAAAAGGGTGTGCGAAATATGCAATTCGCACAACCAAATATGAGCCGAAATGCCAGCACATCCTGCGCCGATAATCGCCACCTTAGGTGAGCTGGATTTCATCCCCTTCCCAGTAATTTTAACAAATCAGCTTGGGCTTGGGCGCTCGAAAATTCGCCACGGGATGTAATCGTTGAGTAGGTCGCATCACTACCCTGTCTCAATTCCACGCATAATTGGCGCGCGCGGCAACGTACCCAAAGTGCTTTGGGTGAGAGGGCCTCTTCGATAATGTCACCAAGTTCATTGGTCATCTTTTCCTGCAGCTGCGGTTTTTTTGAAACGAAAGCTATAACGCGATTGAAGCCACCAAAACCTGCCGCTTTTTTATCGGGCTTATACGCGATATCGATTTCCCCAAAAAAAGGAACCAGATGGTGCACACAAATAGAATGAAATCTCAAACCTTCAATAATAACAATATCCTCATCTTCACTATCGAAAGTCGATAAAGTCGGGACCGGCGCGTCAATGCTAGAAAACAAATCCGCGTAGAGATTAGAAACACGCTCGGGTGTACGCTTTAAATCGGGTGCGTTTAAATCGAGCGCGAAGGTCGATAAAAAATCAAAAAGCGCTTGTTCGCGTTGTTTACTCAAAATAGCTTTTCCTGTTTTTTGGACCTTCTAGATCGAAAAGGAAGCTCTAAATGGTCAAAGGCGTTTTTCGTGGCCAATCGACCACGCGGTGTGCGCTGTACGAAACCTTGCTGCAAAAGATAGGGCTCTACCACACTTTCCAAGGTATCTTTTTCCTCGCCGACGGCCGAAGCAATGGTATCAATACCCGTTGGTCCGCCGTCAAACTTTCGAACCAACGCGTCTAAATAAAGACGATCCAAGTAGTCAAAACCTCTTGTGTCTACATCAAGCAAACCCAAGGCATAATCGGCAAGTCTCTTATCAACGATTTTGATATCGTCCACGACCGCATAATCGCGAACGCGACGTAAAAGACGATTGGCAATGCGCGGCGTTCCCCGCGATCGCCTTGCGATCTCCTCAGCACCGGAAACGTCGATATCAATCTCAAGTATTTTTGCCGAACGGGCGACAATTTCAGCCAAGTGCTTGTAGTCGTAATAATCCAAACGTGCGACGAGCCCAAATCTATCGCGCAGCGGCGCCGACATCAAACCCGAACGTGTGGTCGCACCGACCAAGGTAAAAGGCGGAAGGGTCAGCTTCATACTTCTCGCATTCGCGCCCTCACCGATGACAATATCAAAATAATGATCTTCCATGGCCGGATAAAGGTTTTCTTCGATCACCGTATTAAGACGATGTATCTCATCGATAAACAAAACATCGTGCGGTTCAAGGGCCGTCAAAAGTCCAGCTAAATCGCCTTTTCGTTCAAGAGCCGGTCCACTGGTTACATGGATCTGAACACCCATTTCCTTGGCAATAATATAGCCCAGCGTCGTTTTTCCTAAACCCGGAGGTCCGCTAAAAAGAATATGATCGAGCTGAGCATTTCTTTTTTTGGCCGAGGCAACCATCACACCTAAGTTCGCCTTCAGCGAATCTTGCCCGGTGAAAGTTGAAAAGTGACCCGGTCGCAGGGTCGCCTCAACGCCGAAATCTTCGTTCTGAAGGGTCGTCTCAATTGTAGAATTTTCTCTTGGCATGTTAACTCAGAAGTTGAAGTGCTTTCTTTAACATGGTTTCAAAGTCAGCGTCGAGGTCCACATTTTCTCGAACTCTCTCCAAAATGCCGTCAACGCGGTTGGCTTTGTATCCAAGATTGAGAAGCGCGCTGAATAACTCATCGTCTTGGGCACTTTTGGTAGGCACATCAGATTCAACAATGATAATATCGTCAAACTTGGATTTCAATTCAAGAAGTAAACGCTGTCCGGTTTTCTTCCCAATACCTGATATTTTAACGAAACGAGGAAGGTCATCATCTTGGACCGCTCTCGCGATTTCGCTCGCGCTCATGTCAGATAGAATAGCCAAGCCGATTTTTGGTCCGATGCCAGAAACGGAGATGAGTTTACTAAATACAAATTTATCTTGGTCATCTTTAAAGCCATAGAGTTGAATCGCATCTTCCCTGACCGCGGTATGGATAGCCAATGTTATCTCTTGGCCCTCTTGGGCACGAAGCTTCTCCGCCGTTCCAATCGGAATGTGCACCAGATATCCTACGCCTTGAACATCAATGATACATTGATTTAAATTAATTCCGCAATAGGTTCCAGATAGTCGTGCAATCATGGTGTCTCTTTAGTGTTGGTTTGGAAGGAGTCGAGCTTGAACACGTGCAAGATGGCAGTGACATATTGCAACCGCCAGTGCATCAGATGCATCTTCGGCCAGATCAGAACGAATCCCCAGAAGGCGTTTGGTAAAGTGGGCCACATCGTCTTTTTTAGCCCGTCCATTTCCCGTCACAATCTGCTTTACCTTTGCCGGAGCGTATTCAAATAACTCAAGATCAAACTGTGCGGCGACGAGTAGAAGCACACCCCGTGCATGGCCCAACTTAATCGTCGAATTGATATTTTTTCCCGCAAAGACCCTTTCCACAGCCGCCACATCGCAATGATATTCTTCCAAAACATCTTTCATTCCCGAATAAATAATGGAGAGTCGTTCGGAAAAAGTATCGCCTTTATTCGCGTTGATTCTTCCCGAACAGATATGGGTAAGCGTGTTTCCATTTTTTTCTACGATGCCATAACCCGTGTAACGGCTGCCGGGATCGATTCCTAAAATTCTCATTTAAGTCTGTCTTTTCTTTAGGCAACCCTCCGTGGTCGCCGTTGTTGAATTTCCAGATGACGGAGGATCATCGGCTCTATGTTTAACTCAGAATCGGGTCAATGAACAGCAATCTTACTTTGTGTATTTGATTAAAACCAAAACCGTCTGGAGGAGGAATTCAAAAATCTTCACGCAAGTTGTAAGGCTGTTCTTGTGCGACCCTCTGTGGTCGCCCTCCGATGATGTAACACCGCCTCTATCCCGGTGAATCGCCAACGAGCTTCTCCAGAATAAGTTCGGCTGGATGCCATGCCCGTTTTGATGTTCCGTCCTTTATCTGATGACGACAAGATGTGCCCGGCGCGATGACGCGCTTGTTTCTTTTTCGAACTTCTGGAAAAAGCACCAGCTCGCCGATTTTCATCGATATATCATAATGCTTTTCTTCATACCCAAAGGAACCCGCCATTCCACAACACCCCGTCGCCAAGGTTTCTACATCGTACCCAAAATAGCGCAGAGCTTTTTCTGTTCCCGTCGTGCCCACGAGCGCTTTTTGATGACAATGCCCGTGAAGAATCAATCCTTCCCTTTCCCCCTTTGCCTCAAAGTTGAGTTCATCGATCTTGCTCGCAATAAAATCATCAAAAATCATCGAACGCGCCGCAATATCCTCAGCAATCGATTTAATATCTTTATTTACTAAATCAACTTGCTCATCACAAAAAGTAAACAGAGCGCTAGGTTCAATACCGACGATTTTTCGCTTGGGATACTTTTCTAATAAAGGCGCTAATTTTCTCACATTCTTATTCATCAAGCTTTTCGCTTTTCGAACCAACCCCTTCGACAAATAGGAACGTCCATCGTCTTTAATGGGGAGAAGTTCTACACCAAACCCAAGCGCACGAAGCACGTCCACTACCGCTTTTCCGATCTTTGGCTCGGTGAAGTCAATAAAAGGATCCACATAAAGCCATAGCGTTTCCCTTTTCCCTCCGAAGGCTCGAAAGCTCTTCGTTAGGGGTTTTTGTATTTGGGGAAGCGCCCTTTTATCCGATACTCCTGCGAAGGCTTTTAAAAACGATTTCGTGAGGCCCAAACCCGAGCCCCAATTCGCAAGACCTGGTGCCCACGCCGCCCGTCTCGCATTCTGTGCGTAATGCCCAAAGAACCATGATGAAAAAGACAACCCTTTTTCATCATGATATTTTTGTAAAAACTCAACCTTCATGCGGCTCATATCAACGTTGGCAGGACATTCGCTCTTACAACCTTTACATGACAAACACAGGTCCAAAACATCGTAAGCATAGTTACTTTCCAGAGCGGCCTTCCCCTCGTTTAGAAGTAAGGTACGCAAAACATTTGCACGTCCCCGGGTCGAATCCTTTTCATCTAAAGTCGCCATATAACTTGGACACATCGTACCGCCAGCTTCAGCTTTTTTTCGGCACACGCCTGCACCGTTGCACTTTTCTACCGCACGGAAAAACCCCATGTCGTTAGACCAATCAAAATAGGTTTCAATCTCCGGCGTATCCAAACCTATGGGGAATCGAAAGTCCTCCGTCATAGGATTGGGGTTTACTATATTATTCGGATTCAGAATCCCCTTGGGGTCAAACATGGCTTTTGTTTGCCGAAACAATTCAACAACCTCATCCCCCATCACACGTGCGATGAGCGGCGAGCGTACTTTTCCATCCCCATGTTCACCGGAAAGAGAACCTCGATATTGAACGACCAAATCTGCGACATCTTCGGCAATGCGAATGAATTTATCAATATCAGCGGGATCTTTTAGATTGAGCTCTGGACGAATGTGCAACTCACCAACCGAGGCGTGGGCATGATAGACAGACTCGCTTTCCTCACGGGCCATGATGTCCATTACGCCAGCAACATAGGCCGGTAAATCAACCACGGGAACGGCCGTATCTTCGACCACGCTCACCGCTTTTTTATCACCAGGAATACCCATCAAAATACCCAGACCTGCCTTTCTTAAGGCCCATACTTTTTTGTCGTTCGGGGGTCTGATGATTGGGTAGGCAAAACCCAACGCTTTGTCCTTAAAAACTTCAATGATGGTATTCAATGCAAGGTCAATG
>Ga0256840_1003093_pt1 | contig 13816 bp, 13 predicted proteins | sample 355202metaG_FD_185969 | JGI IMG/M metagenome (GOLD analysis project Ga0256840, IMG submission 185969) | Hydrothermal vent microbial communities from Mid Atlantic Ridge, Atlantic Ocean - 355-202 | ecosystem: Environmental > Aquatic > Marine > Hydrothermal vents | place: Atlantic Ocean: Mid...
GGGCAGTGGTGGTGCGGTTGCTCGTAAATATAAGACGAAATCACCGACACAATCGCGGTGATCGAGATCACGAAGAACAGCGCACTGCCCAGCCCGTAGAGCGCCTGTGCCACCCTGAACCGCATCGCCAGAAGGCCCAGCAGGACCATTGCCGCCAAGCCGCCAAACAGCAGGATCAGTGCGGGTTTGGGCGGCATTGATGACAGTTCCGCCGCCACCCCCCCGCCTTCGGGGATAAAGGCCAGCGAGCAACAGGAGGTGATCGTGTCGGTTTCCAGATTCAGGAAATAGGTCAGTTGCGTTCCCGCGGCCACCACCACCAGCGGGGCCAGCAACAGCAGGATGGTGTATTTCAGTTTTGTGAACGGGTAATCGGGCGCTTTGTTGTCGATCTGGTTGATCACCAGCCAGACCAGCGCCACAAAGAACACCGCCAGTTTCAGCATCAGCGCCGGAATGCCATAGGCGTTCACATTCAGCGTTCCCACCGCACACATCGCCCCGACAAACATCACCGACATCTGGTCGGCGTTGGATACAAACAACAGCAGCGACGCCAGTTCCAGCAGCAGCACAAAGGCCAGCGCGGTGGACACCAGATAGGTGCGTTTTTCCATGTTGATCTGCAAGGCATGTCCGCTGGATGGTTGCCAATGGCGCAGCACCCTCAGGGCAAACCACGCCGCCCAAAGCACCGTCAGCGCCGAGATCAGCGAGGCCAGAACAAGCGCCAGTATCGGGGGGTGAAAGATCATGTTGCAGCAATCCCGTCATCAATCACGCGGCCGTCTTCCATGCCGATCACCCGATCCACCACATCGGCCTGCCAGATGCGCGGATCGTGGCTGGTGATGATCACCGATTTGCCCTCGGTGCGCAGTTTTTCGACGATTTTCAGGAATTCGCCAACCAGCCGGGTGTCCAGATTTGCCGTTGGCTCGTCCGCGATCACATAGTCGGGGTTGTTGATCAGCGCCCGTGCGATTGCGACACGCTGGGCCTCGCCGCCCGACAGGTTTTCGACCTTCATGCCGGCTTTGTCGGCGATTTCGACATCGCCCAACAGGCGTTCGGCATTATCGCGCAATGTGCTGTATTTCAGGCCCAGCGGATAGGCGGGCAGCATTACGTTTTCCAGCACCGTCAGCCCGCGCACCAGATTGAACCGCTGGAATACAAAGCCGAATTTTTCCCGCCGGATTTCGGTCATGAATTTTTCCGGCAGGCCGGAAACCATTTTGCCTTCCAGATGGATCCGCCCCACGGTGGGCCGCGACAGGCAGCCGATCAATGTCAACAGCGTGGTTTTGCCGGAGCCGCTTGGCCCCTTCAGAACCGTTGTCTGGTCGGCGCGGATTTTCAAGGTGATGTCGCGCAGGGCGAATACCTCGTTCACGCGGCCCTCGTTATAAACCTTGCTGACGTTATCAAGCTCAATCATCGCATCACCGCATCCGGGTCCGTCACCGCCGCGCGCCAGATCGGAATGATCGTCGCCGCCGTGTAGGGAACCACTGTAAAAAACGCCAAAGTCACCACCTGCAACACCTCGATATGCGGTTTCAGGTGAAAATCGGGATAGATCACGGCCCAGCCCTTAAGGACCTGTTCCAGCAATCCGGCCTGAAAGAAGAACACATGCCCGTAGGCCAGCACCAGCCCCAGCAAAAACGCCCCTGCCGACACCAGCGCGCCTTCCCAGAACTTCATCGCCAGCACATCCGAGGTTTCCCAGCCGATCGCCTTCAGGATGCCGATTTCGCGGCGTTCCTCGCCGGACAGGCCGGCGGCCTTGTCAAAGGCAAAGATCACAAAGGCAACGATCGAGGCGCCCAGCAGGGCCAAAAGCAATCCCTCGCGCCACGAAAAAATCGACTGATAGGTGCGCAGAATGTCCGAGCGGGTCACAACCCGTGATCCGGGCACCCGCACGCCGATTTTGCCGATGATGGTCGGGATTTCACGCGCGTTACGGATGGTCAGGCCGATGTCGGTGAACACATCGTCGGGCAGTTGGAAAAACTTGCGAAAATCGGGTTCCGACATCAGCAGCAGATCGGCGCTGACCAATGCTGAATCCGACGACAGCCTGTCTTTGACCTTCAGGCGGAAAATCTCGCCGTAGTTGGCGCGCAGGAACAGATATTTGTCGCGGATCAGGCTGCGGTTGGCGACAATTCCCGGCCCGATGATAACCTCGCCCGGTTGCAACTGATGTTCGGCGTCACCCGACGGCGGCACCATCACCGTGTAATTGGCGCCGTTCACGGTGTCGTAATAATAGCCCCACAGCCGCCCTTCGGCATGACGCACCCCGCGGACATTCTGCAAAACCGGCACCCATTTGGCATTGATCAGGGCGTGCCGCCCCATCACCAGATTTTGCACCGTGGCCTCGGGCGCATCGGCCAGAACGGTCTTGGCCTCTTGCCGGATGGCCTGACCGAAAAACATCACCGAGGCCAGAATGAAAATCACCAGACAGTATACCGTAAACAGCACAAGGTTGCGCCCCTTGCGGCGCAGCATCGAATGCAGGGTGAAATCCATCAGGTATCTTTGACGGGCAAAGGATGTGTTCATTGTTGCACTCCGGCCGGTTGCGCAAAATTGTGTCGGGGCGGTGAAACCAGTGATCCTGACGGGAAATGGTCCAGCGACATGGGGTGATCCTGAAAGGCGGAATGCAAATCCGCCTGCGAGGGGTGGCGGGTATAGCGGGCCTCTGTGAACAGGGCCAGATCGGTCAACCCCAACTGTCCCACCAGCCGTGCGCGCGCCGCCAGCCCGTTATCGGTGCTGCTGTAGGCATGCACAAACAGGGCCACAACAGCGGCGCCCAGCAGCAACATCGCGCTGATCATCAGACTGGAAGGGCGGATGCTCATCCCCAATCAAACTTGCCTTCATCAAGGCCCAGCATCATTTCCATGCTGGTGTCCTCGAAACGAAGGATCTTGATGGCGGCGTGATCGCGCATAAAGGCTTCGGCGTCGTACATATCGGGATGCGGCACCAGTTCATGCCCCATCGGCCCCAGCACATCCGAGCCGATCACATAAAGCGCCTGTTGCGCGTCAATCATTTCGGCGGCGTAATAGCCGGTGACACCCATGCCGGTGATCTGTTCGCGTTTGCGGCCACTGGCATATTTGGGCATGTCATACAGGTATTTGAAGAAATCCTTGGCCCCGTCGAAATGGTCGGCATGGCCGTCCTGAAACAGCACGGTCGCGGTCCAGTCGGGGTATCGTTCGGGGAACATGCCACAGACCGGGCAACGGTCGCGCGGGCCGGGTTTGGGCAGGTCGATAACGGGGGCAACGCCCGGCTTTTCCGTGGCCAAAGACGGCAGCGCAGGCAGCATCAGCATGGCGCTGGCGCCCAGTTGCAGCATATGGCGGCGGGTCGGGGATTTATGGTGGTTGCACATGGGCGGACCTTTTGGGAAATCGTTGCGGGTTTTGGGGGTGGGGTGCCGGTCGCCACAATCGGCACCCCTTTGGACAGATTTGTAAAACAGTTTGGCGGTTTAGTTGCCGCCCTGCATTTTCTGGGCCATATGCGCCCGCTTTTCAGCGCGCCGCTTGCGGATCATGATGGTATCCATCGCCTGATCCTTGTAGGCGGCAACCAGAGCTTCCTCGAAGTTGATCAACTGGGCGCCGGTTGCCTTTGCTTTGGCCTTGTCGGCATAGGCCCATTTGCGGTTGGCTGTCATGGTGCCCATTTTACCCGGTTGCAGGGTGTATTGCGCATCCTCGACCTTGACTAACGGCTTGATTTCAGAGTCCGCACCGGCATCGCCAACCCAGATGTTTTTCGGGTTGCGATCAAGGTTCAGAGACAGCGAGATTGTCAAACAACGGATCGAACAGGTCGCTTCCGATTTGTCGTCGTCATACTGGACCACATGGCGGGTGTGGCTCCATTTCGTTGTGGACATGCCGCAATAGGCGCAGCGTTTGAATTTGGCCAGATCATCGGTCGAGGGATCGGGATCTGTGACCAGATGGCCGGTCAACCCGTGTTCAGCAGTCCAGGCCCATGGCGGCACCATCTTCATTTGCGCATTGGCAGTACCGGCTACAACCAACCCGCCGGCCAGCATCGAAGTTGTGCCCATCAAGAAATTTCTACGTTCCATTTCAGTTTTCCTTTGTCTTTCATATTTCGGTGACTGCCACGGCAGGCCACGCCCGTAAGGGCCGCGAATAACCTGACAGTCGTTTTGGGTTGTTAGATAGAAAGACCAAAGGGTGGTGCGCGCACCGGTTGGTTGAAATAGCGCCCGATAGAACGGGGGCGCTCGGTTTCACCGGCCCGGATTATATCAGTCGCGCCAGACAGGTCGGGTATGTTTTCACCCGTCACGGAGGGGGGCATCAGGAACGAAGCCGTAGCGATTAGACATAGCGGGCATTTCACCCATGTTTTGCCTTCGCCACCCGATCCGTCAGGATCATCCCCGTTTGGATAGATGATCTGGATACCGTTCGGTGTGCAGATAACCATCGGGCCAAAGGGAAATTCCTCAGACGATACGGATATGCGGCTGGATGCTGATGTATCGGCAAAAGATGTGTTGGTACCGACAATCAACAGGATCTGGGACAGGACAATAATGCCAGCCACAAAGCTGTTTAACCAGCGGCGATGGCAACGTCTGAAATATGTCCGGTTACGGCCCAACATGCACCCCTTGTGATTCTTCCCGTCACTGTCGGCAAGATTGCGCATATGGTATTCCTGTGCGCCAATACGGGCAACAGTTACCGCCCTATTGCTACAGCATGTCGCGGGAATACCGACTGTCGGAATATTAGTGGTCAATATGGATGCGACAGAGTATACCGTTGCAGTGCGCCACGGTTCCCGTTAGTAATAGATATATAACTAAATTTCCGAGGCCCCCATGCGTATCAGAAAATCTGCCGAAGATCGTAAAAGCGAGATCGAGCAAACCGCTCTGGATCTTGCCTTCAAAATCGGCCCGTCACAGGTCACAACCGGCATGATTGCCAAACAGTTGGGCCTGACCCAACCCGCGATCTATCGGCATTACCCAAAGAAAGACGATATATGGACAGCGATTGCTTTGCATCTGGGGGCGCAGATTGACGCAAATATCGCCGCATCCTCAACCTCGGACCTTGCGCCTGTGGAACGGTTGAAAAAACTGGTTCTGGGGCATTTGCGGGTGGTCAAGGAAAACCCCGCCTTGCCTGATTTTATGGTGCTTCGCGACAAAACGGACGGTCATATCGTGGTGCAAGATAGCATACAGGATGCGATGGTGGCCTTTCGGGTGGCCCTGGTATCAAACGTCAAGAACGCCACTAACGCTGGCCATTTTCGGGCTGATCTGGATGAAAATGATGCCGCAGCCCTGATCTTTGGCGTCATTCAGAGTCTGGTTCTCCGAATGATGGTGACACGCAAACCCGCAATCCTGATGCAAGACGGGCCGCGTCTATTGGATCTGCAACTGACTGGCTTTGCCCCGACAGGAGAAAACCCATGAAAAGCGGTTTCAAACTGATTCTGATGACATTGCCACTGGTGGCTGTTGGCGTAGGTTTTGTTGCCTTCACAATCGCCACCAAACCGGCCCCCGCCCAAGAGGAAATCGCCGAACGCGCCACAGCCGTGCGGGTGATTACCGCCACCACAACCGCCGTTTCGCCGATGGTTTCCGGTTTCGGACTGGTCGCCCCCGCCCGCACCTTCGAGGCCATTCCACAGGTGACCGGTACCGCCGAATACGTCAACCCGTTGCTGAAAAAGGGTGATATCCTGCCCGAAGGCGCATTGCTGGTGCGGCTATCGGCCAGTGATTACACGCTGGCTATCGCCCAGGCCAAAGCCAACATTCGCGCCGCCGAAGCCAAGCTGGCCGAAATCGCCGTATCCGAGGCCAATTTGCAAGCGGCGATGAAAATCGAAGAAGATACGCTGGCCCTGAAAGCCAGCGATCTGGAGCGGGTCGAACGGTTGTTCGCCGCCGGCACGGCCTCGCAATCCGCGCGGGACAACGCCAAGGCGGTCTATCTGGCACAACAGCAAAAAGTGCAGAACCTGAAAAACTCGATCGCGCTGCTGCCCACACAACGCGAGGTCCAGAACCAACAGATCGCGGTCTACAAGGCCACCCTTGCAACCGCCGAACTGAATCTGGCCCGCACCGAATTGCGTCTGCCCTTTGCGGCGCGGGTGTCCATGGTCAATGTCGAGGTGGGCCAACTGGTGCGCACCGGTGTTTCGGTGGCCAGTTTTGACGGCATCGCCGCCGCCGAAATCGAGGCACAGGTGCCCGCAGCGGATTTGTTGCGGCTGTTTCGCCCGAAATCCTCGGATGAACCGGTTATCGCGCTTAACCCTTCGGCGGTTTCCGAAGTCATGTCCGGTCTGGACCTGAAGGCCACGGTCCAGTTGAAGCTGGGCGACACCCTTGTTGAATGGCCTGCCACACTGGATAGGATCAGCAACACGATTGATCCGAAAACCGGCACCGTCGGCATGATTGTGCGCGTTGACAATGCCTATACCACTGCCGAACTGGGCCGCCGCCCCCCGCTGACCAAAGGCATGTTCGTCAAGGCCACGCTGAATGCCCGCGCTGTTGACGGCATCGTCATTCCGCGCAGTGCCCTGCGGAACGGGCAGTTGATGATTGCAAATGCCGACAACCGGCTGGAACTGCGCCCGATCACCCCCTATCTGGTGCAGGACGGCATCGCCCTGATCACGGACGGGGTGGAAGATGGCGAAAAGATTGTGGTCAGCACACCAATTCCGCTGGTCGAGAGCATGTTGCTGTCACTGCATCCCGATACCACACTGATGGAAACACTGGCCAAGGCGGGTTCGGCAAAATGATCCGCTTTTTCGCCGCCCACCCGACAATATCGAACCTGTTGATGATCCTGCTGTTGCTGTCCGGTTTGGCGGTTGGCCCGCAGTTGTTGCGCGAAACCTTTCCGCGCAAGGATCCCAGCCGTGTCGAAGTCACCGTGCCCTATCCCGGTGCGCGCCCCGAAGATGTGGAAACCGCAATATGCGAGCGGATCGAAAATGCACTGGACGCTGTAACCGGCATTGATCGCCATTCCTGCGAGGCCCGCGAAGGGCTGGCCCGCGCCGAGGTGCGGATGCTGGAAGGGGGCGATTTCCAGACCTTCGTGGCCGATGTGAAATCCGAAGTCGAAGCCATTTCCGATTTCCCCGACCGCGCCGAAGATGTGCGCGTGCGCGCCCTTGGCCTGACCGACTTTGTGGCGTCGGTTTCAATCACTGGCCCAAAATCGCGCGTTGATCTAAAGGATTACGCCGAAGATGTGCGCACCCGTATGCTGCGTTGGGGCGGTATTCCGATTGTCACCGTCAAGGGGTTTTCCACCCGCGAATTGCGCGTCGGGCTGAATACGGTTGCCTTGCAGAAATACGGCTTTTCGGTTGCCGATGTCGCCCGCACCATTCAGGGCGGATCGCTTGATCTGCCTTCGGGCACGCTGGAAACCGATGGCGAAACCCTGCTGGTGCGCGTTACCGAGGAACGCCGCGATGTCGAAAGCCTGTCCAATCTGATCATCCGTTCGGCCGCCAACGGCGGGCAGGTGCGGTTGGGTGAAGTGGCTGAAATCACAGAACGGTTTGCGCTGGATGATGACCGGATCACCTTTGATGGTGAACTGGCCGCGGTGCTGGACATCAACAAAACCCGCGCCGAAGATACCCTTGAAGTAATCGACGAGGTGGCCAAATTCCTTGACGCCGAACGTCAGGCCGCGCCCCCGGGTGTGGTGCTGGAAATCACCGCCGATGCGGCCTCGGTTGTGCGGGACCGGCTGATGCTGGTGATTGTCAACGGGTTGCAGGGGCTGGGGCTGGTGTTTCTGGTGCTGTGGCTGTTCTTCGGTTTCCGCTTCTCCTTCTGGGTGGCGATGGGGCTGCCGGTGTCATTTATGGGCGGCATCGCCATCATGTGGTTTGTCGGCTATTCCCTGAACCTGATGACCACGCTGGGCCTGTTGATCGTGATCGGCCTGCTGATGGATGACGCCATCGTCATTTCCGAAAACATCGCCCGCCTGCGCGAAAAGGGGCTGGAGCCGATAGAAGCCGCCGTCAAGGGCGCGCAACAGGTGTTCCTGAATGTGCTGGCGTCATTTGCCACCACCGCGATGATCTTTGGCTCGCTGGCGTTTCTGTCCGGTGATCTGGGGGCGGTGCTGCGCGTGGTGCCGGTGGTGATGCTATTCGTGCTGATGATTTCTTTGATCGAGGCATTTTTGATCCTGCCGCACCACCTGATCCATACGCTGGAAATGCAGCACAAACCCGGCGGTGTGCGGGCGCGTGTGGAAAAGGCGATGAATTACACCCGCGAAAATCTGGTGGGGCCGCTGGTCGATCTGACCATCCGCTGGCGCTATGTCACGGCGGGGGTTGCCTTTGCGGTGCTGCTGTCCTCGGTCGGGATGCTGACCGGCGGCTATCTGAAATTCACCGCCTTTCCGGAACTGGATGGCGATACGATTGTGGCGCGGGTTCTGTTGCCGCAGGGCACCCCGCTGGCCCGCACCGAAGCGGTGGTCGAAACGCTGGTCAAGGGAATCGAGCAGACCAATCAGGACCTGACCCCGATGCAGCCGGACGGGGCAGAACTGATCCGCCATGTTTCGGTGTTCTTTGGTGAAAACCGCGATTCCTTTGAAACCGGTGCGCATGTGGCGACGGTTAGTGTTGACCTGCTGCCCTCGGCCGACCGGATCAGTCGCCCCGATGACATTATGGCCCACTGGCGCGAAATTGTGGGCGAATTGCCTGACGTGATCAGCCTGAAATATGCCGAGGCCACGATCGGCCCTGCCGGTATCGCTATTGATCTGCGCCTGAAGGGCGACAATCTGGTTGATTTGAAAAATGCCGCGATCGAATTGCAGGACTGGGTCTGGACCTACAAGGGGGTTACATCCGTGCTGGACGACCTGCGCCCGGGCAAACGCGAATTACGCATCCATCTGAACGATCAGGCCGCGCCGATGGGCATCACCGCCGCCCTGATTGCCGATCAGTTGCGCGCCGCCTATTTCGGCACCACCGTCAGCGAAATGCAGGTGAACGGCCAGTCGCTCGAGGTCACGGCCATCCTGTCGGAAGAGGACCGACGCAGCTATACGGAATTTGACGATTTCGTCATCACCCGTGCGGATGGCACCTATGTCCCCCTTAACGTGGTCGCGGATATCGAGGTCGATCAGGGCTATAGCCGGATCAACCACGAGGACGGCGTGCGCGCGGTTACCGTTCAAGGCACCATCGACACCCGCATCGCCAATTCCAGCGCCATCGTCAGTGATACCCTGAAACGGTTCATCCCCGATTTGCTGCAACGTTACCCTACCGTGTCGCTGGATGTCGAAGGCCAGCGGGCCGAGGCCGAAAAGACCCAGAAATCAATGGTCAAAGGCTTTCTTGTGGGCCTTGTCGGGGTGTTCCTGTTGCTTAGCTTCCTGTTTCGATCCTATGTCGAACCGCTGGTGGTGATGCTGATCATTCCATTGTCGCTGGCCGGGTCGATCTTTGGCCATATGATCATGGGGCTGAATTTCTCGATGCCCAGTATGCTGGGCTTTGTGGCGCTGGCCGGGGTTGTGGTGAACAACTCGATCCTGCTGGTGGATTTCGTCAAACACGAACACGGCGAGGCCCTGACCGTCGCACATGCAGCCTCGCTTGCGGCACGGGCGCGGTTCAGGGCAATCTTTCTGACATCGATCACCACCATTGTCGGCTTGCTGCCGATCCTGCTGGAAACCAGCCTGCAGGCGCAAATCCTGATCCCGCTGGTAACAAGCCTTGCCTTTGGTCTGTTGTCGGCCGGTCTGATCGTGCTGTTCGTTCTACCAGCAATCTATTCCATAATGGACGACATGGGCCTAAGCACATTGGCGCGCGAAAGGAAGATGGCAGCACAGCAGGGGTAGACTGATTTTTTGCCTTGTCTCGGTTTTCACCTGTCTCTTTAGGGAAAAAATTGCCTTGAAAGAGGTATAGAGCGGCAACCCTGTCTGACGTTTTTTCATCGTGGAAAACTGGTTCTGCCGGGGAGATATACTTCGGACGCCGGATGCTCTTATCGTTTCTGCGAAACGACTGCCGCCCAGAAATTTTATCTAAAGATGGTTGGCCTTTCAAACGAAAGGCCTGTGGTGCTGCCGGGGAGATTCGAACTCCCGACCTCTCCCTTACCAAGGGAGTGCTCTACCCCTGAGCTACGGCAGCATCGGTTCTGGCGGGTGAATAGGGGTATTTTCAGTTTGGTGCAAGCGCAATCTGGACCCTTTTTGCACCCTGCTGTAGAGAAGGTGATATGACGACTGAAAAGAGCAAAGATAGCAAGGCCACAGCACGCGCCCAAAAGGAGGCACGGCTGAAGGCGGCATTAAAGGCCAATATGGCGAGGCGCAAGGCGCAGGTGCGGGGGCGCAAGGCCCCGGCGGCGTCCGATAGTAAGGCAGAGTAGGGCAGTAATCATGGATTCAATTGTTGTAACAGGTGGCGGGGCGTTAAACGGACAGATCCCGATTGCAGGGGCGAAAAACGCCTGTCTGACGCTGATGCCGGCGACCCTGTTGTCGGAAGAGCCGCTAACCCTGACCAACGCACCGCGCCTGTCGGATATCAAGACAATGACCGCCCTGCTGGAATCACTGGGGGCCGAGGTTTCGGCGCTGGCCGATGGCAGTGTGATTGCCATGTCCAGCCACGAGGCCGACAATCCGGTCGCGGACTATGAAATCGTGCGCAAGATGCGGGCCTCGAACCTTGTGCTGGGGCCATTGTTGGCGCGGCATGGTCATGCGGTGGTGTCGATGCCCGGCGGTTGTGCGATTGGCGCACGGCCGATGGATTTGCACATTCACGGGCTCGAGGCACTGGGCGCCGAGATTGAATTGAAAGAGGGCTATCTGCATGCCAAGGCGGCCAAGGGGCTGAAGGGCGCGCAGATCGAGTTGCGCTTTGCTTCGGTCGGGGCGACGGAAAACATTCTGATGGCCGCGACATTGGCCAAGGGCACGACCGTTCTGAAAAACGCGGCGCGCGAGCCGGAAATCATTGATCTGGCCACCTGCCTGCGGGCGATGGGCGCACAGATCGAAGGCGATGGCACCGAAACCATCACCATTCAGGGCGTGGACCGTTTGCACGGCGCAACCCATCCGGTGCTGCCCGACCGGATCGAACTGGGCACCTACATGCTGGCCCCGGCAATCGCCGGTGGCGAGGTGGAACTGCTGGGCGGTCGGATTGATCTGCTAACCTCCTTTTGCGAGAAACTGGACGAGGCGGGCATTTCCGTCAGTGAAACCGACAAGGGCCTGAAAGTGGCGCGGCGCAATGGCCAGATAAAGGCCGTGAACGTCAAGACCGAGGTTTTCCCCGGCTTCCCCACCGACCTGCAAGCGCAGATGATGGCGCTGCTCTGCACGGCGGGCGGGGTCAGCGTGCTGGAGGAAACCATTTTTGAAAACCGTTTCATGCACGCGCCGGAATTGGTGCGCATGGGGGCGCAGATTGATGTGCAGGGCGGTCATGCCACGGTGACGGGGGTTGACCGCTTGAAAGGGGCGCCGGTGATGGCGACCGATCTGCGGGCCTCGGTTTCGCTGATCCTGGCGGGACTGGCGGCCGAAGGGGAAACCGTGGTCAGCCGCGTTTACCATCTGGATCGCGGGTATGAACATGTGGTGCGCAAATTCCAGGGGATTGGCGCCAAAATAGAACGGATCAAAAACAATGGCTGAAGATGCGAAATTCGAAGACGGCGGCGAAAAGCCCCTGCGCCTGCTGGCCGGGGATACAGATGATCTGGCCGTGATTGCCGCACTCACGCAGGACGCCGTGTTTCCAGCCAGCGAAATGACGTGGGACAGGGCGCAGCGCCGCTTTGCCATTCTGCTGAACCGGTTCCGTTGGGAGGATTTGCCAAAGGCCGAGGCCCGCAAGCGCCCCTACGAGCGGGTGCAGGCGGTGCTGGTGGTCAACGATGTTTTGAAGGTGCAATCGCAAGGGGTTGAACGTGGTGACAAGGATCTGATCCTGTCGCTGCTGTCGATTGATTTCGAGGCCGGCGAGGATGGTGCGGGCCGCGTGATCCTGACCTTTGCGGGTGACGGCGCCATTGCGCTGGATGTCGAGTGTCTGGATGTCGCCCTGAAAGATGTGACCCGCCCCTACATCGCCCCGTCCAAACATGTTCCAAAACATCCGGAGTAGGCAGATGCCGATTTTCCTGAACACCAATGACGCCGATTTCGAGGCGGCTTTTGCCGCCTTCCTGACCACCAAACGCGAGGATTCGCCGGATGTGGACGCCGTGGTGGCCGACATCATCGCCGACGTGCGCGCCCGTGGCGATGCGGCGGTGATCGAACTGACCGCGAAATTCGACCGGCTGGAGCTGACGCCGCAGACGCTTGCCTTTACGCCCGAAGAAATCGAGACGGAATGCGCCAAGGTTTCCGCAGAGGACCGCGCGGCGCTGGAACTGGCGGCGGAACGCATCCGCGCCTATCACGCCCGCCAGATGCCCGAAGACGCCAGTTGGCAGGACGACACCGGCGCGACACTGGGCTGGCGCTGGGGGCCGGTTTCGGCGGCGGGGCTGTATGTGCCCGGAGGGCTGGCGTCCTACCCGTCCAGCGTGCTGATGAACGCGATACCGGCCAAGGTGGCGGGGGTCGAACGGCTGGCGATTGCCGTGCCCACGCCCGATGGCATCTGCAACCCGCTGGTGCTGCTGGCCGCGCGGATTGCGGGGGTGGACGAAATCTATCGCATCGGCGGGGCGCAGGCGATTGCCGCGCTGGCCTATGGCACCGAAACCATTGCGCCGGTGGACAAGATCACCGGCCCGGGCAATGCCTTTGTTGCCGCTGCAAAACGGCGGGTGTTTGGCAAGGTCGGTATTGATATGATCGCCGGTCCCAGCGAAATTCTGGTGATCGCGGACCGCAATAACGAACCGGACTGGATCGCGGTGGATTTGCTGTCACAAGCCGAACATGACGAAAGCGCGCAATCCATTCTGATCACCGATAACGCCGATTTCGGGCAGGCGGTGACAGCGGCGGTTGAAAAGCGGCTTGAAACGCTGGAGCGCCGCGAGATCGCAGGCAAAAGCTGGCGTGATTTCGGTGCGGTGATTGTGGTGCAGGACATGGCCGAGGCCGTGGCTCTGTCCGACCGGATCGCGCCCGAGCATCTGGAACTCTGCGTGGCGGATGCCGACGCGATGGCCACACAGGTCAAACATGCCGGCGCGATTTTCATCGGTGCCTGGACCCCCGAAGCGATCGGCGATTACGTTGGCGGGCCAAACCATGTTCTGCCCACCGCCCGTTCGGCGCGGTTCTCCTCGGGCCTATCAGTGATGGATTTCGTCAAACGCACCACACTTTCCAAAATGACCCCGCAGGCACTGGCCGCCATCGGCCCCGCAGCGGAACGGCTGGCGATTTCCGAAAGCCTTGAGGCGCACGGATTGTCGGTGCGCGCACGTCTGGACAGGTTGAACGAGTCATGACCAACCGCATCAGCCATATCGAGATCGACGATTCCGGCCTGCCGGCACCTACGCCCGAAATCGAGCAGGAACGCAAGGTGGCGGTGTTTGATCTGCTCGAGGAAAACAGCTTTGCCCTGCCGGCCCGCGGCGACAAGGTGCCGCCAGAGGGGCCTTACCGGCTGACCCTGGCCATTCGCGAGCGGCGGCTGGTGATGGATGTCACCACCGAGGATGCGCAGAAAG
>Ga0256840_1003094_pt1 | contig 13816 bp, 10 predicted proteins | sample 355202metaG_FD_185969 | JGI IMG/M metagenome (GOLD analysis project Ga0256840, IMG submission 185969) | Hydrothermal vent microbial communities from Mid Atlantic Ridge, Atlantic Ocean - 355-202 | ecosystem: Environmental > Aquatic > Marine > Hydrothermal vents | place: Atlantic Ocean: Mid...
GAATGCAGTTTATACCAGAATTAGAGGAAGAAGTATTAATAGATTTTGAAGGAGGAAATGCAGAAAAACCATATATGCTAGGTAGTTTATATCACGGAACAGCAAAGCCAGATAGTTGGAAAACCGATACTAATGATATAAAAGCGATTAGAACTAGAAGTGGGCATACTATTGAGTTTAATGATGCTAGTGGTGCGGAGAGTATTACAATTACCGATATTAATAGCAATAGAATTTATATTGATACTGCTAACAATAATATAACGGTTGATGCAAATGAAACCATGACATTTAACGCTAAGAATATTAATATTAATGCAGATGAAAACATTAGGTTAACTGCCGGTAATGATTTGACTAATAGTGTTGCTGAGAACTATAACGTAATGGCAAAAAATAATAATATTATTATTGAAGAAACCATAGTAACAGATTCTAAAAAACAAGAGAATTTATCCGATGAAATTACTATGAGTAGTGGTAAAAAGAATTTCACACTTATCTCAGGAAAATCTGTTGATGTACAGAGTAAGGAAAAAGTAAAATTATTCTAAATTATAGTAATAATAGCTAATCAATGAGATTAAAGTTTTTAATAGACGATGATGAGAGCAAAAGTGATGTAAAACATAAATTTATTTTGCGTCCAAATAAGTTGTCTGGCAAGTATGGATGCATGGTTTCTTTTGAAAAAGGAGCGGTGAAAAATGAAATACGATATAAGTTAGATATTGATTTTTATAAAGGAAAAAATGGAATTAATATATTTAAAATAGATAGAGCAAAAGAATTATTTATTAATGACTTTCCTCCAGAGAATTTTTTAGATCAATTGGCTTTTGAAACTAGTAAGGTTTTATATCCTTTAGAATTAGAAGTATTAAATGACGGAAACATAAAAAGGATTCAAAATTTTAAGGAAATAAAAGAAAGGTGGGATAAAGCAGAAGAAAAAATTAGAGCGTATTATAAAGGAGAGTTAACCGATAAATATTTAAAACTAACAACTAAAACATTAAAATCTGAAGCAAAACTCATTAGTAAGTTATCCAAAGACTGGTTGTTTTATATGTATTTTAAACTTTTTACAAAGTATGGATATAAAGAAAAATTAATGCAATTTCCAACAGCAGGTAAAGCGCTACCAATAAACTATGCTGTTACACATAAAATTGAGGAAAGGTTAGATGTAGATGATGTACTAATTAGAATAAAAGGAAAAATAAAAGACGAACGATGTGCCTTAGATTTAGAGCAGGAATTAGATTTTCCATATTATAGAAATATAGATAAAAATGAAAAAGATTTAAAAGGTATTTGTGATGTTATCTATTCGCTAAATAACAAGACTAGGATTATTGAAGGAATAGATGCAACATTTTATACAGAATATTTAGAACCAAAAAAAGTAATTATTAAAATGTTTCTTATAGATAATAAAACAACTAAAAAATCTAATTTTTTAGATTAACTAATAACAAATTATGAGCGAAAAACATGCAGTAGTACAAGGAGCGATGTGTAAATGCCAATTTGGAGATTTCCCTGATAAATTAAAGGTGCTATCACAAACCAAAAATTATGCAAACGATAGTAAAGGTTCGCAAAAACTAGTGGCTAGTACTATGGAAATCGGAGGAGCAACATTTGAAAAAAACACCTTTGGTCAATGTAAATTACAGCCAACAGGAAGTAGCTTTAAACCATGTCAAATAGTAATTACAAAATGGGATAATGTTTACGAAAAAGTTACATTAAGTAATCAAGGTAAAATATTATTAGAAAATAGTAAAGCAAATTGTGTAATTTCTGGAAGCCCAAGTATAAGTATTATCAATCATGGTCAAACCGCCGAAGGAAGTGTAAGCGACACAGATGATGCAGATAAAGATGCTCAAACACAAATAAACCCAATGGTTGATATAACAGATGTAAATGACGAAGAAGTAATAAAAGAAGTAATAATTTCTTAAAAAATAAATTATGCCAATAGGAGTAGAAAAAGTCGGTTTAGTAAACCCTGAAGATGGAAACATTGTAGGTGGTTCATCCTCAAAGTATCCAGCATTAGTTACTTTAGAAGCAGATTCGAAAGTTGAGTTTGAAGCCGAATATTTTAAGGAAACACCAGAAAATCTAAGAGGAAGGGCGAAATGGATTGTAAAACCATTATCTGAAAGGCCACTTACTAAAGATGATAAACAAGATTACTCTGGAGACAGAGTTGGGGTTAGTATTCCTGCTAAATACTGTGGGCCTGCTAAATATCAGGTGTTAGAAGCTTTTTATAAAACACCACAAGATGCATACCCAACTATGATTCTCTTATTAGGAAAATCTCCAGATAAAATAGTTAGCACAACATGGAGTGAAACTAAAGGAGGTAGTAGTTTAGGAGCGTCTCCCGTTAAGTATGGAAATGATATTTGGCTTAATATTCAAACCGAAGGTTTAAATGGAGCTACATTAGAAGTTCTTATATATAATTCAGAATGGGGAGATGATGAAGTAATATATACATATAATGGAGCTAAATGCTATCATGGAGAAGTTAATTTAAATATTGATACTAGTCCTTGGAGATTAAAAATACCATGGCTAAAAAGAAATGATATAGAAAAATTTTATATTAAAATAAGATTAAAAGGAAAAAGGGAATTTTTAGTTGATGATAAAGGACAAACACCACATGCAAGGTTTTTAAGAATAGAAGATAAAGTTGTAAAACGAGAAATTGAACAATCTACTACAAATTTACCCTTAAAAACAGGTAACCCTGAAGCAAGTGTAGAAAGATATGAACCATGTAGGTTTGCAAGCCTAACAATAACAGACGAAGGAAAAAAAATACCACTTTTTGATGAAGGTAAATTACATCTTAAAGGAGAAGTTAAAAAAGAATTTCCTGTTTCAGAAAAAATTTATTTTGATTACGATCAATTTGTAATAAAATCTGATGCAAAAAAAGTATTAAATCCGTTGGTAACATTTCTTAAAGATAACGCTTTTGTTCCTATAGAATTAGGTGCACATTGTGATATTAGAGGAGATCATGCATATAATGATAATCTATCACAACAAAGAGCAGAGGCCGCAGTAAAATATCTAAAATCAAAAGGAGTAACTAATAGTATTAATGCTAAAGGGTACGGAAAAAGAAGGCTTTTAATTTTAGGAGAAAATCTTACAGAAAGTGAACATGAACAAAACAGGAGGTTGACAATAAAATTTAAAATTTTTGGAGGAGATTCTCAAAGTATTGTTTACGAAACTATAGCACCTGATGACGAAAAGAAAAAAGAAATAATACTTAAAATAGAAGATTATAACACAGATAAGTGTTTTCAAGAAAAGATAAATGAATTAAAACATGATACTAAAGTTCGTATTATTGAACTAACACAAAATGGACAGAAAAAAGCTTCTCCCCTTGATGGGAAAAAAGATGTAAAATATAAAGTTTACTCCAAATTATCTGGTGATTGGTATAATATAATGCCATTAAAATATATTCTTCCACATCTAATTGAACCAAATCAATTTTTATATCACATTCATAGTTGTAGGTATTATTCTGATAAAGAAAAAGCAAGTGTTATAGTAAAAGTGTTTCCTGATATTAAATGGGAATTTTATATATTTATAAACTTAAGTAATGATTTAAGTATTAAATGGCAAAACCATCCTTATGATAAAAGTGTAAAACCAGAAAATTTAGGTTTTGGAGGTGAAAAAAACCTAAATGTTAGAGCTGGTAAAATGGGAGCCGAGAAAAGATGGAAATATACAGACATCGATTTTGGAGCAGTATTAGAAGCAAAATGGAATAAAACAGGAAAAGATAGTTTTGCAAGACAAGAAAAACTTACTCTGAAATTTGATAAGAAAATAAAAAGCTTATATAAGATTTTTGCATGGTTAAAAGAAACTTCAAAAATTATTACAAGTGGTACAAAAGGATCCATAGCAAAAACAAAAATTGGTGGAAAACTCCCTCTTGCTATTGAAATGAAACCACCAAATCTATCTCTTGGAGCCGAATGGCAATTAGCGAGAGGTATAAAAAATAAAAAACCAATAAAAGAGCTAGGTACTGACATAAAATTTTACTTTAAGGCAAAACCATTAATTGGTCTAGGAATAACTGTGGATTTGCTCGGTTTAGCAATAGGAGCCACAGGTCCTGCAGCTCCAATGATACATTTAATAAGAGATTGGATTGGTGATGGAGAAAATGTATCCTTCAATGTATATGTTAACTTAGTTGTTTCTGGTACAATAGCAATACCAGATTTAAGCCTTTCATACAATACAGCTTCTGACAGTACAGATCCAAATAGAAAAGTACAATTTGATGCTGAAGCAACAATAGAATTAAAATTAGAAGCAGGGATACTTATTAAGGCAAAAGTAGTAATTGTAGTAGCTGAATTTTATGCTGCTGGTAAAGCACATGTAGAAGGAAAGGGATCCATTACATTTGGGCATAATATAAAATATCAATCAAATAAATTAGTTTATAGACCTAAATTACAATTTGATGGTATAAAAGCAGAAGTCATAATAAAAGCAGTTGTAGGAATGTCTATACAAAAAGGATGGTTTAGTGGTAATTACGAAAAAGACCTTGTTGATTTTAACTATAAATTTGAAACAAGTCCATTCGATATAATTAAAGAAATTGAAAAATTAACAGGTTTAGATGCTAATATTACTCTAATAGGATAAATTATGAAACCAATATTAATAATGAGTATACTATTTTTATATAGTTGCCAATCACAGTCTAATTTTGATTTAACCAATATTAAATTAAATAAAAATAAAATATCAGAAATAATCCCTAAAGATATTGATTCAAAAACATTTGATTCAGGATTATCTGGAGGTGATAACAAATTCACATCAACAAAATCAGAAAAAATTCTAATATTCAATAAGGAAAATTTTGCAGGTAAAAACCCAAAAGCTTACAGTGCAAATTCCGTTTTTCTTATGTTTAATAAAAAAGATAGTATTGTTACAAAATTTACTTTAAATATTTTTACTCCAAAACAAAGTGAAAAACTATTAAAAACACTCCAAAACAAATTAGGAGATCCCAATTATACAGGCTATAGTCTTGCTGAAGATAAGGTAAATAATAATCCATCAATATTTATGTGGGAAGACATTAAAAACAATACATTTTATCATCTGCATTATACAAAACAGGATTATGGAATGGACGCAACACTTAACGTAATGCCTGTTAAAAAAGTTTATCCAGGTCTCCCAGGAATTACATATTGGGAAAGTTTTACATACGAAAGGAACAAAAGAAAGGACAACAACTATACCTACCAACAATTTATTATGGATGAAACAGAAAAAAACAGTGACAATTTTTATAATATATTATCAAAATAATGCTAAAAAATAAACATATTAACTTACTACTATTTTTTTTTCTATTTCTATCTAGTGGATATAGTCAGAATAATAGTACTAAAATAATAAATATTGATAGTGTAATTATAAAAAAAAGCCCTCAATTAATCCTCACGTATGCAGATAATTTTATTAAGAAGGAATACAGAAAGGATAATTTAGAAATAGATATCTATAAATACCGCAAAGAAAACCATCTATTTAATCTTTTTGGAATACCAGTAGAATCAATGAAGCTTATTGTAAAAGAAAAGAAGCTAATATTTATTGGAATTAATTTAGAAATTAATAATAAAAATATAAAGCATACAGAAAAAGAGTTTGCTAAAATATTTGGAACGTTTAATACAGAAGTATCTCGTGCCAAAGGAGATCAAAGAAAATTATATTACAATAGTGATAAAACAGGATTTATAATAGACGCATTTTTTGAAACAGCCACAAATCAAGGGAGTTTAGGAGTAGCGTATATAACAAAAGAATATATAGAACTTAAATAAATTAATATATTAAAAAAAGTGATGATTAAACAACCTTATTACATGATAAATTTTAATGCAGCAGCTTGCTTATTTGAAATACGCGTAAACGATATACCAGTAATTACTTTAGATATAAAAGGACAAACAGCAACTCGAATTCCAATAAATTTTGCAATATCAAAAAATGGGAAACAAGAGGTTAGTGTAAAAGTACTTCCAATGTCAGGAAACACACAACTGTCGCCAAAAGCAGAATTAAGTTATACTGTTGAGTTATACGATGTAACAAATGATTTTAGTTTTGATAGTGAATACAAAGGTTATAAATCACCAAAAATTGATAAAAGTAAAATAATACCAGTATTAACAAATAAAACAGTTTTTGACGCAGAAGTACCATATCAATTAAAAGATTGGAAAGATGGTCAAAACTTAAAAGATATAGATGATTTAAACCTAAAAATAAGAAATACGTATGCTCGCTTAGGTAAACTTATTAGTGATGGGAATTATGATTTATTTGCAAAAAAAATGGAAAAAAGAGAATATAATATGGCAACATCCATGTATTTATCTCCATCAGAATCAAAAGCAAGGATAAATGGTTTAATAACCAGTTTTAAAAGTGGATTTGACACCATGCTATTAGCACAAGACTCCATAACAGTAATGGCTGCTTATGGTAAGAAAATTGCTTTAAAAAAACCGAATGGAGAACCAGCTTTAAGTTTTGGAAATAAAGAACTAAATGAGCAAATAATGCTAGATATAGAATTTTATTTACCAAAAGGCACAAATGAATTTGAAATTATTTAATAAAAATAATACAACCTTTAAGATTTTAAAAACCTGTTATACCAATTTGGAAGCAAAATTGCTGATAAATAAATTGGAATATATTTTCTTGTACCAAAGCTTTTACATTTTGAGTACGGTATTTTTCATGTAGCGATACGGCACTAATATCATATATAAATGGATATTTATCTTGTAACTGTTTGTTGTTTATAAAAATATTGTTGGTCTCCTTATTTTGTAATTTGACTTTATTTTGGATAATAAGTACTGGTGTTTGCTTGTACGATTGTTGCTGATAGCTTATTTCGTTTTGTGAAGGTCTAAATTTTTGCGATTCTTTTCGTATGTCTATTCTCCCAACTTTTTTAAAGGAAGCATCATTTACAAATGCTTCTTTTTCTTCTTGTTTGGTAGCTTTTTTACGAGTAAAATAATCAATAGTATCTAGCCAGTATGCTATAGGGAAAAAATCTCGAGGCACTTCTACCTCTTTTGTTTTTTTTCCGTTAGTGATTTTTATTTTTGTGTTCTGAGAACCAAAAAGGTTGGTTTTTTCTTCCCATAAAAGTATATAAGCAGTATCTGTAGTAAAAAAGAGATGGTGGGTATCGTGGTAATATTCTTGCCCACCAAAGTCAAATATTTGTATTTGTAAATTTTCGATACCAGCAATATATCCGCTTTTAGGTTTCCATACCCAATGCTGTATGCCATGTGTGGTAGCATGGTTTTTAGATATTTTATCTGTTTTTAAAAACTGAGCCAAAGTTGTTTTCCCTGCGGTACTATTGCCTATAAATACCAGTTTAACCTCATTAACAACAGCTTCTTTTGTTTCTAAATATTTTTCACTTTTTTCTAATGCGTTAAAATAAGCAAGTACAGATTCTCTACCTTTTTCAACTATTTCGGGAGGTGGTGTTTCTAATGGGTTATTATCTAAATTAATATTTTTTGACCAAGAGAACCCAATAGATAAAGGCTTTTCTTTTTTTAGCAAAAATAAAAGGGAGCTAATATCAGAAATTTGATTATCGCTAAGGTATAAGGAATTTAATTGCTTTAAGTCTTTTAGAAAACTAATATCAGAAATTTGATTATTGCTAAGGTCTAATTCTTGTAACCAGTGCAATTCAAAAAGTGCTTTGGGTAGTTTACTAAGATTACAGCTACTAAGGTTTAGCTCACCTGTTTTTTTTGTTTTTCTATTTCAATTAATTATAATGCACTCATAAGCAGTTGTTTTAGTGCATAAATATAACAAACATTTATTTATTATGTTTAATAATTTGTACTCATTTTTCAAAATAAAATTGGAATAATTATTTTTTGTTGTAAAATTCAATTTATTGTTATAAATTAACAAACACTAACTAACCCTTATAATGAAAACAAACTACACTGCTACTATTTCGTTTTTAATCCTAATTTTTACTATCTATTGGAGTATTTCCTCCTTATTACCCTCAAAAATTAGTGATTTGAATACGCCCAAAACCGAATTTTCAACCGAGAGAGCTCTAATTCATCTAAAAGAAATCTCTAAAAAGCCACATTATGTTGGTACCGATGCACATACTACTGTTAGAAACTACCTAATTAATGCATTAGAAAATTTAGGCTTACAGGTAGAAACACAAAGCCAAATTGCTATTAATAAAGATTGGCGTTCTGCTGTAAAAGCAAAAAATATCATGACCCGTATTAAAGGTACTGATGCTAATAGTAAAGCTTTAGTATTATTAGCGCATTATGATAGTGCGGTGCACTCCTCTTATGGTGCCAGTGATGCTGGTAGTGGTGTTGTTACTATTTTGGAAGGTATTCGTGCTTTTTTAGAAAAAGGACAAAAAGCAAAAAATGATATTATTATTATATTTACGGATGCCGAAGAAATTGGGTTATTAGGTGCAGCAGCATTTGTAAAACATCATGCTTGGGCAAAAGATATTGGTTTGGTTCTTAATTTTGAAGCTCGTGGTACAGGTGGTCCTAGTTATATGCTACTTGAAACTAATGGTGGTAACCAACAATTAATTAAAGCGTTTAATAGTGCAAAATCTAAATTTCCTGTAGCAAATTCCTTAATGTATAGTATTTATAAAATGCTGCCAAACGATACAGATTTAACCATTTTTAGAGAAGATGGTAACCTCAACGGTATTAATTTTGCTTTTATTGATGATCATTACGATTACCATACCGCACAAGATACCTACGAAAATTTAGACAAAAACACCTTAGAACAACAAGGAAGTTATCTAACTAGTATGCTTAGTTATTTTGCTAATACCAATCTCGAAAACTTAGATTCAGATGCCGATAACGTTTATTTTAACTTCCCAAAACTAGGCTTGATTACCTATCCTTTTTCATGGATTATTTTTATGTTTATTTTAGGAGCCATTTTGTTTTTAGGCATTACATTTATGGGAGTTCAAAAAATGAAATTAACTACTCCTGCTATGTTTGCTGGGTTTATTCCGTTTTTAGGTTCTATTTTTACTTCTTCATTTTTAGCAATTTTTGGATGGAAGTTGTTAAAAATACTGCATCCACAGTATAACGATATTTTACATGGTTTTACCTATAATGGGCATTTGTATATTGCCGCTTTTGTTGCTTTAACACTAGCAATTGCATTCCGATTTTACCAATTTTATTTTAAAAAATATTCTGCGGCTAACTTATTGGTTGCTCCTTTATTTATTTGGGGTTTAATTAATTTATTGGTTGTTATTTATCTTAGAGGCGCTGCATTTTTTATATTGCCTGTTTATGCTGCTTTAGCAACGCTAGCTATGCTATTGTTCTCTAAAAGAAGTAGAAATTTTAAAATTATTATGAGTATGCTTTTAGGCTTACCTACCTTAGTTGTTTTTGCGCCGTTAATAAAAATGTTTCCTGTTGGTTTGGGGTTAAAAATGTTGGTTATTAGTACTGTTTTTACGGTATTACTTTTTGGGTTATTAGTACCAACCATAAAAAAAATAAGAAATACAAAAAAACTATCTTTTTTATTTTTAGGCTTAGGTATATTGGCTCTAATTTCTGCTTCATTCAAATCTACTTATTCCGAATTAAAAAAACAGCCAACTAGTTTGGTTTATATTATTGATGCAGATAAAGAACAAGCTTACTTTGCTAGTTACGAATCTACTACAAATGAATATTCAAAAAAATTTTTAGGAGAAGACCCAACCAAGGGTAGTTTTAATAAACATGTTTTTGATAGCAAATACAAAACAAAATTCAAATTACACAAAAAAACGACAAGGGTTGCTCTTGAATCGCCACTTATTCATAAACTAAAGGATACTATTGTTGCTAATCAAAGACAAATTCATTTTCAGATTATTCCACAACGGAAAACGAATAGAATGGAGCTTATTGCCAATAATTCTATTTACTTTAACTCATTTAAAATAAATGGGGAACCATTACTAAAAAAAGAAGGTGATTTTGTATTTGATACTAAAAACAGAAAAACAATTGTAAGTTATTATATTACCGAAAAGGATGAATTTTTAGATATAGAATTTAGTATACCTCTAACACAAAAATTAGATTTGGTATTATATGATACTGCATTCGATTTGTTTACCAATAACTTATTAAATGTAAAACCTAGAACGAACAAAGCTACTTTTCCTACGCCATTTGTTGTTAATGATGCTACTATTATTAAAATGAAGATTGATTTGTAGTTTTTTGCAGTTAAGATAGTTTACATTACTTTTGTAATAATGAAACTATACATTGTTCCAACACCAATAGGTAATTTAGACGACATGACTTTTAGAGCCATAAAAGTGCTGAAAGAAGTGGATTTGATTCTAGCTGAAGATACAAGAACTTCTGGTAAACTATTAAAGCATTTTGAGATTGCTACACACATGCAAAGTCACCACATGCACAATGAACATAAAACTGTTAATTATATTGTAGAACGGCTTAAAAATGGCGATTCTATTGCTTTAATTAGTGATGCTGGTACACCTGCCATTTCTGACCCTGGTTTTTTGTTAACCAGAGCTTGTGTGCAAAATAATATTGCTATTGAATGTTTGCCTGGTGCTACTGCGTTTGTACCTGCTTTAGTTAATAGTGCTTTGCCAAACGATAAGTTTGTTTTTGAAGGTTTTTTACCTCCTAAAAAAGGAAGGCAAACCAGATTATTATTCCTTGCCAAAGAAACTAGAACCATGATTTTTTATGTTTCGCCTCATAAACTTATTAAAACTTTAACGCAGTTTGTGGAATATTTTGGTGCCGATAGACAAGTGTCTGTTTCTAGAGAGTTGAGTAAAATGTATGAAGAAACCATAAGAGGAAGCACACAAGAGGTTTTACTTCATTTTGAAGCTAAGGCCCCCAAAGGGGAAATCGTAATTATTGTTGGTGGTAAATAATAGTACTTAAACATGTTTTCCTACTTCCCAACCATTGGTGTTTAAGTAGGTTTTTCCACTATCAATTACATCATTCTCTAGTGTTGTACCCATACTGTCATTCCAATTTGTAAGCAAAATTGCTGATAAATAAATTGGAATATATTTTCTTGTTTCAAAGCAAAAAAATCTTTCATAGCCTTTGCTATGGAATATTTTTTTAACGCAGAAAAAAGGAAATAGAAACGATTTATATCGGGTGTTTTGTTTTCAAATTGGTATCATTCCATCTATTTAAAAAACCAAAGAGTGATATTACTCCTAACCTGAGTTCGACCAAGACTTCTATTTACAGAAAATGAAGAAATGGTGCGGTTTAAAGCATAATTTTTAAGGAATAATACCAAGTACATTTTGAAATGAGCTGAAAGAAATTGCTTTAGTTTATTACTCATTGATGAGTAAAAATCTATTCATAGCCTACGTTATGGATCTATTTTTTGAAGAAAAGGAGTGATAAAATAAACGATTTATTAGGCTTATTTTAATGTGTATTTGGTATAACCTGTTATGTCTTAAAAATTATTTAAAAAAGATAGCCTTTTATTTGTTTTCCCTTCGGGTTTGATTATTATTCTTATAATCTCGCTAAATTTCTTTGAATTATCTAGATAATCCTTCTAAAATTCATCTTCGATTATGAAAAAAATAATCTAAACTGTAAACGAATTATTAGTCGAACTCAGGTTAATAGTATTCATGAAGAGATAGAACAATTAGAATGGGAATTAAGGACACCAGAAGAGCAAAAAAAAGGCAGAAAAAAGAGATCGTTTTTTAACCTTAAAAGCTAAAGGAGAACCTTTTGATTTAGAAAAATTTAATGATTTGTAGCATATATAACAAATAAACAAAAAAGACAGTGATAAGCTGTCTTTTTTAGATTCCAACAATTTAGTAATGCATTCAACATAACCGATAATCTACTAAAAACAACAGATAATAAACTGTTTGTTTTAGAAACCTATCTATTAGCTAATATTTGTGTCAGAATTAAATGGCGGAAACCGAAAAGCCCTAAATAATAGAGTAGGTGTAAAAACAAAAGTAAAAATTATGGCAAATATTTCAAAGTATGATCCAGGACAAGAATTATCAAGTTTAAATTTTGGAAACCTAATAGGAGGACCATTAAGTGCGGTTGTAGAAGCGCAAATTTTAGCAGCAAAATCTACAGTAGATTTTATTAAAAATGTAGGGTTTGATGAAGATGGAGACCCAGAATATGTAACGTTTACATACCCAAAAGAGATTTCGCCTTACCAGAGCGGAACACCACATAACCTAAATGTAAAAGTAGATGATGGTGGTGGAGGATATAATGTAACACCAAACATTGAAATAGTAGGTGATGGTTATGGAGCAGAAGCTAAAGCAATAATGGTATCTGATGGAGGGACAACAGGAACATTAAAAGTAGATAAAATAGCAGTAACCAAGCAAGGTTATAATTATACAAATGTAATAGCAATTAAAGTGTTGCCAGTTGGAGGAAGTGGTGCTAAGTTTACATTTAATATAGGTAATGCAACAACAGGAAACATTACCAGTATTGCAATTACAAATTCAGGAACAGCATATACACACCCACCTACATTAGAAGTAAAACTAAAGACAGGAAAAACAGGAACAGGGGCAGGAGTAAAATTAGAGGCAATAATAAATGATATAGGAGAAGTTATTGGGGTAGATGTACTACAAGAAGGGGCAGATTATAAAAAAAGTGATTATGAAATTATAGTAACAAACCCAACAGTAACAAAAAAAGCTGAGGCCTCACCAGTATTTTCATCAGGGACACCATCACAATCCGCACAATATATCGATATGAAATTAGATGTGCCATTATTAACCATGGTACCAATACCGTATATACGAGTAGAAGAAACAACCATAGAATTTAATGCAAAAATAAATTCGGTAGAAAAAGTAAATTCAAGTCAAGATATAGACTTTTCTATAGGTTATGAAAAAAGCAGTGAATCTAACTATTCAGGAACAGAAAAAGGAAGAAAATATTCAAGTTCAGGAAGAAGAAGAGGAAAAAGGAAGAGTTCAAGAAGTACATTTAGCTCAAAATATAGTGGATCTAGTAAAACAAAATTTAATGTTTCAGCATCCTACAAAAGAAAAGATAGTAGAGGTACAGAAATAGAAAAAACCTATACCATGGGTATTCGTGTAAAAGCGGTGCAAGATGAAATTCCATCAGGAATGGAAAAAGTATTAGGAATTTTAGAAAATGCAATAATATCACAACCATCCTCTTAAAATACTAATTATGGCAAATCAAATATTAAACTTAGATTTTAGATCATTAATCGGCGGTCCATTGACCGCCGCTATACAAGCACAAACAGACGCAGCATTATCCACCGTAGATTTTGTTAATTCTGTAGGAAAAGATACAGATGGAAAACCAACAACCATAGTTTTTAATTATGGCGAAGGAAACAATGTAAAAGAATTTAAAGTACCATTATTAACTATAGTACCAATCCCAAATATAACAATACAGGATATTACAATAGATTTTAATGCAAAAATAACATCGGTAGAAAAACAAAATAGTTCATTAGCAACAGATTTGGGAGTAAGTGCTGAGGTAGGTGCAAAATATGGAGGATTTAGTGCAAAAATAAATGCAAGTTATTC
>Ga0256840_1003095_pt1 | contig 13811 bp, 17 predicted proteins | sample 355202metaG_FD_185969 | JGI IMG/M metagenome (GOLD analysis project Ga0256840, IMG submission 185969) | Hydrothermal vent microbial communities from Mid Atlantic Ridge, Atlantic Ocean - 355-202 | ecosystem: Environmental > Aquatic > Marine > Hydrothermal vents | place: Atlantic Ocean: Mid...
CGATTTTTTTGGCCAAAAAAAGCTATCTATTTATACTTAAATAAATGTAATAGTCAAACAATGTTTCTTAATAAAAAAAAGATGTTTATTTAAAAACATCTTTTTATACTTTCATTATATCAGTATCTTTAGATTTATAATGATCATCTACTTTTTTATTTGCTTCATCTATTATTTTTTGTAGTTCTGTTTCATAATCTTTTCTTTGATCTTCAGATATTTCTTTATCATCTTCTGCTTTTTTAATTGTTTTCATTGAATCAGCTCTAGCATTTCTTACTCATACCTTTGCATCTTCTGCCATTGTTTTAGCTATTTTTGATATTTCTTTTCTTCTTTCTTCAGTTAATGCAGGAACTTTAATCATAATTGAATCAGCCATTGTTTGTGGATTTAAACCTAGTCATGAATCTGAAATAGCCTTTGCAATTGCATGCATTGCTGTTTTATCCCAAGGTTTAATATTTAAAGTTTGAGAATCTAAATTTGAAACAGCAGCCATATTTTGAAGTGGTTGCATTGAACCATATTGATCAATCATTATACTTTCAACCATTACAGGATTTGCTCTACCTAATTGTAATTTAGAGTATTCAACATCTAAATGATGTATTGCTTTTTCAATACCTTCTTTTGCTTTAGTTAACATATTTAAGTAATTAATAATTAAATTTGGAGAGATTATAATATTTCTTTATAAAAAATCAACTATTTGCTTTACTTTATCTTGATTTTTTATAAAATATTTTAAATAAATATTTATAAAAAATATAAAATATGAAAATTTTAGAAGTAAAGAAAATAGAAAAGATTTTAGCAAAGAAAAAAGTTTTGGATAAAATTAGTTTTTCAGTTGAATCAGGAGAAATATATGGATTTTTATGACCAAATGGAGCTTGAAAAACTACTACTATGAAATGTATAATGTGATTAATTGAACCAGAATCATGAGAAATTAATATTTTTTGAGAAAAATGATTAACTTTAGAATCAAAATATAAAATTGGTTTTATGCCTGAAAATACATATTTATATAAACACCTTAAATGAAAAGAGTTTTTAGAATTTAATTGAAAGTTTTTTTGACTTAATGGTACAAAACTTGATAAGAAAATAGATGAATTATTAAAAAGAGTTTGATTAGAAAATGATTGAAATAAATATCTTTCAAATTACTCTAAATGAATGCTTCAAAGAATATGATTAGCTCAATCAATAATAAATGAACCAAAATTATTATTTTTAGATGAACCAATGAGTGGTTTAGATCCTATTTGAAGAAAAATGGTAAAAGATTTACTTGTTTCTTTAAAAAAAGAATGAACTACAATATTTTTTAATACTCATATATTAGCTGATGTAGAGAGTATATGTGATAGAATAAGTATTATTCATAAATGAAATATGATAGTTGAAGGGAAGAGTGTATCAAGTATTAAATGAAGTTTAGAAGACTTTTTTATAGAAAAAGTTACTAATAATTAAAAAAGACTTAGATTATTAAATCTGAGCCTTTTTTAATTATCTAAATTAGCAATTACTTTTTTTAAAGTTTTTTCTATTTTATTTTTATCTTTTTTAATAAAATCTAAAGTAGTTTTTATCATAGCAAATATATTTATATTTGATTTTGCTGAATTAATCCATTCTGGATTATTAGTTATTTTATCATCTATAAAATCTATTTGAGGGTATATATATGAAATTTTTCATATAATCTTTAATCATGAACTGTTTAAATCAGTATTTTGTAGATAATTTTTTATAAACATATTAGAACCTCATCAAGCCATAAAAAATTTATTAGGACAAATGTCTTTTCAAAGTATATCTTCTAGTGTTATAGATAAAATATCTTTAAATATTTCTAAAAATGATATTTTTTCTTTTATAAAAATATCTTGGTCAATTTTTTCTATAATATCATTTTTTGTTAAATTATAGTTTTTTCTTATATGTTTTATTAAATCATTAATTCAAAATGAAAGTTTTTTTGCTCAAGCAATATTTCAATCTTTTTTTACTATAATTGAAGTATGAGAATTTCAGAAATCTATAATTACTACATTTTTAGTTTTTTTAAATAATCATGTTATTGCAAATTCTGAAGGAATTATATTGATAATATTTTTTCAAATAGATTTTGATAAATAACGAACAATTTCATATTTTGATTCAGGAATAAAAATATTTAGTAAGGATATATTTATTTCTTTAGGGTTATTTCATACTATTTTTTTTGATTCTATATTATCAAGTAATATATGTGAAATATTACTTATAAGTAATTTTAAATCAGATTTTTTATATCAGGTACTATTTTTTATATTTTTATAATGTTTTTTTAATGCTTGTGTCTCTATAATACGTATTATATCATATAATTCTTTATCATTAACTTCTTTTGAAATATCATCTCTTATATGATTAATTTTTGAAAATTCAAAAAGTAAATTTTCAGTTGGTAGATTTATTATAATATCATCAGTTTTTATATTTCAATCTAATTCAGCTTTATGTAATGCTTGAGATATATTTTCTGATATTCACTCTAAATCTTGAAGTTCTTGCATTATTATATAATTTTCATCTTGTCTTTTTTCTCAATATCATATTAATTCTACATCTCTGTTTATTATTTTACATATTCAGACTCTAATTTTATATGTTCAAATATCAACTATTCAGATTATTTTTGGTTTTATTTCTTTTTGTATAAAATTCATTTTTTTGTGATAATGTTTAAAAACCTCTTACTAACTTTTTAGTCAGTATAGAGGTTATTATATTAAGCCATAACTTTTTTTCATATTTTTTTCAATAATTCATTTCATTCACTTATTTCTCATATTCATATTAATGCCATTGCTAAATCTTCTGTAATTAATTCATCATTTGGTGAAATAGATAAAGCTCTTTTTAAGATTGCAATTCATCTAGCAGAATTTCCTATCATTGTATATGCCCATCATAAATTTCTTAGTACTTCTGAATTATTTGATAAAAGTTTATTAGATGCTTCTAAGTAATTAATAGCTTCAGGTACTTTATCTTGAGATAATAATATAAATCATTTTAAATAATTTCAAGTTGCTGATTTTTGGTTTAAACTAAGAGAAAAATCTACTGATTTTAGTCATTTATCAAGTTCACCTTTATATAAATATATATCAGCTAATTCTTCATATAATCTATAATCAGAATTATATCTTGTAAGAGATGTCTCTAATAATTTTATTGCATCATTAAATTTTTGTTCTGATTTAAGTCATTCAACTTTTACCACTACTTCTTTTATTTTATCCATTGTTATTTTGTATTAAGTGTTTTACTGATAATTTTTATATTTTTAAAGGCATTATTATATGTCTAAAAGAATAATTTGTTTCTTTTTTATCTGGATCTACTGTAGGAGAAATTACTATTGGTGAAAGTGGATTTTCAAAACTTATACTTATATGTGTTGTTTCTATAACTCAAAGTACCTCTAAAAAATAAGTTGAATTTACACCTACTATATTATCTTCTCATTCTACAGCTCAAACTAATGTTACATCTCATTCTCAAATTTGTGTTTCATTTGTTTCAAGTTCTATTCATCTACTTGAACTAAGACTCATTTTAATTGAATAATTATTTTCACGACTTACTAAATTTATTTTCTTTAATGCTTGCATTAAATCCACTCTATTTACTTCTGCTTTTGTTGAAAAAGAAGTAGGGAAAAATGAAGAATAATCAGGGAATTTACCATTTAATAATCTAGAATAGATTTTAATATTTCACGATAAAAATGCTATTTGATTATCTCATGAAACTATTTTAACTTCATCATTATCTCACAGTATACTTTTTATTTGATTGGCTGTTTTACTAGGTAATATTTGAGAAAAATTAGTTGGAACATTTTCATCTAATGTTGTTTTATACTCTGATAATCTAAAACTGTCAGTAGAAGCAAAAATTACTTCATTATCTTTTATATTTACATATAAACCAGCTAAAGTTGGTCTTATATTTCATTCTGCAGAAGAAAATAATGTTTTATCTATAGATTTTTTTATAATTTTTCATGAAATATTTAAGCTTACTTCTTCTCTAATATTAGGAATAAGAGGGAATTCTGAAGCCTCAAGTCATTTAATTTTCATCTTTCAACTTCATGTTGAGATTTTCACACTATCATCACTTAATAATTCTATACTTACTTCATCATCTTGAACTAATCAGATATAGCTAGTAAAAAGTTTACTAGGAATACAAAAAGCTCATTCAGTTTCTATTTCTAAATCTTCTGAAATAACATATTCTATAGCCATTTCTAGGTTATTTGAAGTTAGAATTATGTTATTGAAATTAACTTTTAATAATATATTTTCAAGAATAGGTGTTGTTGTGATAGACGCTGTAGCATGATTTACAACATCAAGACCTTTTTTAAGTACATCAGTTTGTATTTTAAATTTCATATATCGTTCTTGGTTAATATTACTTTTACTTGTCTATAAATTTAAAGAAAATATGGATTAAATCAAGGGGAATAAAGATTTTAATGTTAAAAACTAAAAAGAATAAAATCTTTTGACAAAATCAAAAAAAAAAAAATAGAATAGAGTTCTTGTCAGAAAGGAGGAGTAAAAATATTGACAATAAAAAAATAAAAACAAAAAGTTAGGTGAACTTAAAACTTTAAAAAATAATTAAAGTTTGAGTTTTAAAAAAATAAAAATAAAATTGTCCAAGGAGGCAAAGATGAAGAAAATGTTGTTGATAGTGGTTATACTGGGAAGTTTGGTTAGTGGGGTTTTTGGATGGAGTACCGAGGAAAAAAGTCATTATTTTGATTATGTTGTAAAAGACAAATATATGACAAAAATATGTTTTGAACCAGTTAATATAGATTATGATTGGATGGATATTTTACATGAAGCAACAACTAAATATAATGAAGCTTTTCCTTCTTATAATAGTAAAATTAATTTTGTATTTAATTATTCTTCTGAATCCATATGTAGTTATAGAGTTAAAGTTTTTAAAGAAAACAAACCAAATGAAGAATATTTTGCAATAACAAAAGGGTTTCATAGTTTTTTAAAAAAACCTGCTGATTCAATAACTATTAATTTAGCTCATGTATATAAACTTGATTATAATGAAAGAATTGCTTTATTAATGCATGAGATGGGACATGTTATAGGTTTAAGACATACGGGTATCACTGGAAGCAATGCTATTCCTACAACAAATGATGATTCTGAACCAAATAAATCTATTATGAGAGGAGGGGGTGATGATGATATTTTTAATAATAGAGTTATGATTCCTATATTCACTGATTATGATAAAAAGGCAGTTATGTATCTATACCGTAAATGGTAAAATTATTAGTCTATATTTTAATATAGACTAATTTATATTCTTAGTAAAATAAAATGAAAAAAAATAAAATATTTATTATACTTATATTTTTAATAATAATTTCTATTTTTGTAATAAAATTAGATTTTTTATTTTTTAAGGTCAAATTATGTAATAAAACTCAGAATAATATGTATGTTGAGTTTATAGAGTATCAGAAAGATTATTTATTAGAAATATATTCATATATTTTTTGAAATAATTATGATTATAAAACAGTAATTATTTTTTGAAATTTAAAACCAAATGAATGTAGTAACTATAAAAAGATACATAGGAGTAGTAATTATCTTTATATTACTTGATTAATATATAAAAAGATAGATTGAATAAATTATCCATATAAATTATATGAAACTACATATATAGATACTCTATGAAATGAAAAAAAAGATTTTTGAAAATATATTTATAATATTATATGAACTAAAAATATTAATAATACTTTTAAAGGTGATTTATATATTGAAGTAGAAAAATAATAAAAATATATTTATATAATTGTTTAGCTTAAAACTAATGAATTAATTCATTAGTTTTTTTACTCAAAAATTACTACTAACCCACTATTCCTCATTATATCACTTTTTATACATTCTATAAATCATCTTAAATTATTTCACTTTAAAATAAGTTTATAATAATACTGATTATGTCTTTTACTTGGATTTGGAACGGGGATGATTTCAATTTTTCAATTTTTTGTAGCTTCCTTCTCCTGATAAGGAGAGGGAATTCAAGGGTGAGGTTTTTTATTTTCTAAATCTAATTTCACTTTTAATTTATCTATAAAATCTTTTGCTTTTTGTTTATCTGAATGTCTGTATTCCAAAGTAAGCATTTCAGTATATGGAGGATAATTAAAAAGTTTTCTTTCTTCTAGAGTTTTTATGAAAAAATCTTTGTAATTTGATTCTGTAATACTTTTTATTATATCGTTTTCTGGTATAAAAGTTTGAATTAAAATATCTGTTTTTTCTCAGTTTCTATTTCATCTTCAGATTAATTGTTTTATATTTGAATAAACTTTTTCTTCTGTGTTATATTTTGGAGTTAAGAGTTCTTGTTCAAGTAAAATAACTCAAATAAGTCATATTTTTTTGAAATTAAAACCAGTAGTAATCATTTTTGTTCAGATTATAATATCTGCTTTTTCTAGATTATCTAATGCTAAAGATTTTTCAGTTTTATTTTTAACAACATCAGTATCAAAACGAAAAACATTTTTTTTAGGATATAATTCTTTTATATTTTGTTCTATTTGTTGAGTTCAGATTCAGACTTTTTGAAGAGTTTCTTTAGCACATTTATGACATTTTTTAGGAATATCAGTAGTTAGATTACATATATGACAAATAATTTTTTCAGGGTATTTATGAACACTCATTGAAATATCACAGTTTGGACATTTATATAAAAAATTACAATTATTACATATTAGAGAAGAATATTCTCATCTTTTATTTAAATATAAAATTACTTTTTTATGCTCTTTTAAACTCTCTTCTATTTTTTCAAGAAGAGTATTTGATAAATACTGATTTATTTTGGATTGGTCTTGTGAAAGATTTACTAGGAACATATTATAAAGGTGATTTAATATTATTGATTTTAGGATTCATAACTTTTGTATATATTTGTGTTGTTTTAATACTAGCATGTCAAAGTAAATCTTGAACATATCTAATATCAGTTCAATTTTCAAGTAAATGTGTTGCAAAGCTATGCCTTAAACTATGAAAAGTTGCTTCTTTTTTGATTCAAGATTTTTTTAAAGTCTCAGAAAATATTTTTTGTATACTTCTTTCACTTAATTTTCATCATCTTTCAGACTCTATTAATAATTCATTTCAATTTTTTAACTGACTTAATTGTATTATATCTTTTTTTAAGGATTCTGGAAATATAGTTATTCTATCTTTATTTCATTTTCATGATTTTATATGAATTGTTAAATTTTCTAAATCAAAATCTCATACTTTTAAATTAATAATATCAGATACTCTAAGTCCGGCTCAGTATGATAATGCTATAATTAATTTATGTTTTTTATTTTTTATAATATTTAATAATTTAAGTATTTCATTTTTATTTAAAACTACTGGTAATTTTTTAGCTTCTTTAGAAAAATGAATATCAATTTTAAAATTTGATTTTACTATTTCATTAAAAAAGAATTTTATAGCTCACTTATACAAATTAATAGTTTTAGGTGCTTTTTTATTATCTTGTAAAAATAGTAAAAAATCAACTATATCTTTTTCTATAATATTATCTATCTCTTTAGTTACTTTTTTAAGAAAATAATTAATACAAATATTATATGATTTAATTGTTCTTAATGAGTAATTTCTTAATTTTAATTCTTGTTGTAATTGCTCTAAATATATATTTTGCATTTAAAATCTAAAATTATATAATATTTTTATTAAGATAAATATATTATCTTTAATTATTCGTATAATATATTTTTTTAGAGTAAAAACAAATTTTTATACGGATAGTGTTTAGTTGTGCGACATCTACTTTTTAACTGAAATTCAGCAATTTACAGATAGTCATCAAAAATAAAAACTTTTTATAGTTCTTTCAGAACTATTTTGGGGGGGAGAAAAAATAAGGACTTTAACTTTTTAATGAAAAAACTTTGCAAGTTTTAGGAAAATTGATTTTTATAGAAAAAGGGTTATATTAATCTTAAATTATTTTATATTTTTATTATTTAAATTATGAAGAAAATTACATTATTTATTATTTCTATATTATTAGCATTTTATATAAATTTAACTTATTCTGATTTAAACAAAGCTTTCTATGATGGAAATCAACCAAATTACTGTGCAACATTAACAAAATCAGATGCAACAAAATATGATTTTTATAAATGTGCTTATTTTGAAATAATAAGAGAGAAAAATAAAATTAACCTTCCTACACAAGCTGAATTAGAAGCAAAGAGGTTAGATGAATATATTGAAAGAGAAAGAAAAAGAAATAAAAAAATAGCTGATGATGAGAATAGAAAAATTGAATTAGAATGGCAAATAAATATGAGTAAAAATATAGCTCAATATCAAAAAATATCTAAAGCTAATGAATTACTTGAAAAATGAATGAACTTAGCTAAAAAAAGCTTATGTGTTAATACGGAGGAATGTATTAATGCTATTTACTTATATAAAGAATCTTTATCATTAAATTATAGAGATGATGTATATGATAATTTAGATTTTATATATTTGATGTTAGCGGCTCAATATAATAAACAAAACCAATATGATAATGCAATAAAATATGCTTTATTATCTAAAAATATAAAATCATTAAATGAAATTTTAGTTACTAGTTATAATGGGGTAGCTTTTGGTTATAAAAATAATAAGGAATATGGAAAAGCAATAGAATATGGTATGTTGTCTATAAAAAAAATGAATAATAACTATAATTCAAATACTTGGTTAATATATAGCATTATATGAGAAAGTTTCTTAGAATTAAAAAAATATAATGAAGCAATTTATTATTTCAATAAAGTATTAGAACATAGAAATGATGATGATATGAAAAGAATAATGTGAAATTATATTAAATATTCAGAACAAGAAATTGTAAAAGAAAATAAATTAATTGAATCTATCGTAGCTGGTAGTTGTGGAATAAAGGCAATTGAAAATAATGATTGAAATTGTGTTTGTGAAGAATGATATATATGGAAATCTTCAGAAGATTTAAGTAATTTAAATTGTAAAAAAATAGAAAAAGTAGTTATTGAAGAACCTAATAAAGATAAACAATGTCAAGATAAAAATTGAATAAATAGTTATTTTGATAATAAATTATATTGTTTATGTAAAGAATGATTTGAATTTTCAGAAAGTTCTTGATATACAGTTTGTGAGGAAAAACAATCATTACTTTTAAGAAAAAAGATAGATGAGAAAATGTTAGTTAAATTAGATAAAATATTAGAAAAACTTTTATTGAAATCTGAAAAAACATTAATTAAATTAAGAGATAAAATTGATGTATTACTTAAAAAAAAGTTAAATCAAAAAACAAAGGATATTTTGTTATATATAAAATTAATAATAAATGATAAGTTATTTGATTCAATTGATTTTGATAATTTACTGAATTAACTTTTTCTTATTAAGATAAAAGTAAAATTTTTAAAATGTAAAAATAATAACTATGTGATACAAACCTACATACAAAAAATTATATAAAATATTAACCTCTAATCCTTGAAAAGCTTACAAAGATTGTAACTTACAAAAATTAGAAGAATGTTGAGATATTTATGTTGAATATATATTAAAAAATTGATATTTAATAGAGGCTAAAGATGAAAAAATACATTTTATATGACAATATAATTTAAGTAATAAATCTAAAGTATTTATTGATAAATATAAAACTTGTTGGTGAAAAGTTGAATATTTTTTTAAAGATTATCCTTTTTTATGAAGTATTATAATTTGATTTTTTTGATGAATGTGAGCAACTACATTAAATATATTTTTCTGATAATATGCTTAAATAATGACAAAAATAACACTAAAACATCAATTAACAGAATTTTTACTTTATAGAACCCCTAATAAAGAAATAAAAGTAGAGATTTATTTTTATAATGAAAATATTTGGCTAACTCAAAAGAGAATGGCTGAACTTTTTTGAGTACAACAACCAGCAATAGCAAAACATTTAAAAAATATATTTGAAAGCTGAGAATTAGAAGAAAATTCAGTGTATTCCATTTTGGAATATACTGCATCCGATAATAAAAAATATAAAACAAAATTTTATAACCTTGATGCTATTTTATCTATTTGATATAGAGTAAACTCAAAACAAGCAACCGATTTTAGAATTTGGGCTACTACAAGACTTAAAGAATATGTTATAAAAGGTTTTGTAATGGATGACGATAGATTAAAAAATTGAAAATATTTTTGAAAAGATTATTTTAGAGAATTACTTGAAAGAGTAAAAAGCATAAGAACAAGTGAAAGAAGAATTTACTTACAAATTACTGATATTTTCGCTGAATGTTCTCTTGATTACGATAAAGATTCTGAAATAACTAAAAAATTCTATGCAACAGTTCAAAATAAATTTCATTTTGCAATTACATGAAATACAGCAGCTGAAATAATATATGATAAAGTTGATAGAAAAAAAGATTATATGTGATTAAAAACTTGGAAAAATTCTCCAGATTGAAGAATTTTAAAATCAGATGTAATAATTGCTAAAAATTATTTATCAGAAAAAGAAATTATAAGATTAGAAAAAGCAATTTGAGCTTATTTTGATTATGTTGAAATCCAAATTGAAAATAGAAATACACTTACAATGGAAAGTTTATCAGAGTCAGTAAATTTATTTTTAGATTTTCATAATTATAAAATATTAGATTGAAATTGAAAAATAAGTCATGATAAAGCTAAACAAAAAGCATTTGAAGAATATGATGAATTTAATAAAACTCAAAAAATAAATTCTGATTTTGAAAAAGTGTTAAAATTGGAGATGTAATATTTAAAACAATGTAAGCTTTTCCGACTATCGTCGGATTTTATCCCCCCAAAACTCGCTATCGCTCGTAAAAAGTTTTTGTTTTTACTGCAATTCAGCTTAATAACTGAAATAATCAGCAAAAAAAGTAGACGCAAGGGGACGTTGCACTTAGCTTTTTCTTCCGTTGCTCTACAGAAAAAAACTACCCTCGTATAACAAACCCTATACGGTTTACTCCTGCCGTCGTTCTCCCATATTTTGTTCCACTGCGTTACACAAAACATCGTATATGGTCGAACGTTATATATATTTTTTTATTTGCAATTATAAAAAAAATAAGGTAATATTGTAATGAGGTATAAGACGGTGTTGAAAGTTTCCTCCTTTCACTTTCCACTGCTTTATGTCTCTTTTTTGTGTTTAAAATATTTATATGTTATAATTTTATTATAATATATTTATATAAAATAATATTTTGAATATACAAAAAATACAATTAGAAAATAAAATATTAAAAGAAAAAAATATAGATTTAACTAGGAAATTAGGGGTTGCAAAGTTGTGGATGGAAAAGGAAGTTAGAGAATCAGTAAAGAATATATCTAAAAGAAAAATTGCATCTATGACATGTAGAACAAAAGATAGATTTTTTGCAGAAAATGTAGAAGAAATGATTACTTCAAAAGTAGCTGATTTTTTTGGTGAAATACTTCTTTTAAATACACCTACATCTGTTGTTAATAATATTATTTCAGCAGAAGTAGCTTATTTTAACCTTAGGGAAAATCCTAGTGCTGATTGATTAGGGGTTATTACTTCTTATCATAAAGCAATTGATTTATTAATAGAATCAGAAATAACAAAATGATTTAGAAAATATGCTATAAAAGTATGACAAAATCAATTGAGAAAAAATGATTTATTAGAAAAATCTTTGAATTCTGTTGTTAATAAATGATATATCTTAAGTGTGGGTAGACTTTATCATTTAATTAGTTTAATAAAAAATGATGAAGAATTATATGATTATTGAAAATGTTTTAAAGAATATTTAGAGAAATATACTTATATAAGTGATATTTTATTTAATGAAGTCTTTTTTAAAAACTTTAGTGAATTAGTTAATAGTGAAATTTTATGAAAAAAAAGGCATATATGAAAAATATCTTTTATTGAAGCTAGAGAAGCAAGATCGTTTCTTATTTGAAATTTTAAAGACACAAATTGCTTAATATATAAATTGATTGAAATTTGAAAAGTAGATTATTAAAAAACTAAATTTTTAATTTAGTTTTTTTTATGTAAAATACAATAAATTAAATTTTAATTATAAATATATGAAAAATATAATGAATATTATATTATTATTTCCAATACTAATATATGTATTACTTTTACTTTTAAATAGCCATTTATTAACGCAAAGTGATGCTATTAATTTATTTTGGATTACTGATATAGAATTGCCTTTTATTTCTTTATCTACAATATTTTTTATAGTATATATTTTTCTTATATATTTTTCTGGTAAATTTTCTGCATTTTTTACTAATAGTAAGATTAATTCTTTAGAAAAAGAAAAACTTAAATTAAAAGAAAAAATAGCAGATTTAATCCCAGAAATAGAAAAAAATATTGATATTAAATACTCTAAAATATTAGAAGAATTTAAGGATGTTTCAAATAAAAATTTAGAATTACATAAAAATCAAACAAAACAAGTTTTAGAAAATCTAGAATTTGAAATAAAAACTCTTAAAGATAAATTAACAAAATAAATATGCTATATATAGTTGCAACACCAATTTGAAATTTATGAGATATCACTTATAGAGCTATAGAAACTCTTAAAAATGTGGATTCCATTGCTTGTGAGGATACTAGAACTAGTGGAACTCTTTTAAATCATTATGATATTAAAAAACCACTTATATCATTTCATAGTCATTCTGGTAAAACAAAAACAGATAAAATAATAGAACAATTAAAAAAAGGTCAAAATATAGCTCTTATTTCTGATGCTTGAACTCCTTGAATTTCTGATCCATGATATATTCTTATAAAAGAATCAATTCAAGAGGGAATAGAAGTAGTTCCAATTCCTTGAGTAACTGCTTTTACAACAGCTCTTATGGGTAGTTGAATGCAAATGAATCATTTTCTTTATCTTTGATTTTTGCCAGTAAAAAAATGAAGACAAACTTTGTTTAAAATGCTTGTAGAAAGAAAATCTAATAAAAAAGAAGATGAAACAGTAGTTATTTATGAATCAGTTCATAGAATACTAAAAACTCTTAAAGAATTATGAGAATATTTTTGAGAAGATCATCATATAGTGGTTTGAAGAGAATTAACTAAAAAATTTGAAGAATTTAGAAGGTGAACTATAAAAGAAGTTTTAGATTATTTTGAGAATACTCCATGAAAAGTAAAAGGAGAATTTGTAGTAATGTTTTAATTTATGAAATTAAATATATCAGTTGAAAGACAAGAAGTTTTTATTAAATCTACTGTGTGGAATAGCATAATAGAAGTTTTTAATAAAGAAAAAAACATGGATATAACTAAATATTTAGTTTCTATACAACTTAGATGAAATACTATTTTAGTAAAAACAACTAAACCAATAATTAAATCAGAATTATTTATTTTAGATGATAAAATAAAAGATTTATTTTGAGAAAAAATAAAAAAAATATGAATTAATTATGATAATTATATTTTAAAATATATATAGAAATTCTGGCATAATGGTAAAAAGTGTGTGGCTAAAATAAGGAGTATTTGGTATAATAAAGCCAAATACTCCTTATTTTTTATCTATGTGAAATAAAAATAGTCATAAAACCTGTAAAAAATGTAAATCAGAC
>Ga0256840_1003096_pt1 | contig 13809 bp, 16 predicted proteins | sample 355202metaG_FD_185969 | JGI IMG/M metagenome (GOLD analysis project Ga0256840, IMG submission 185969) | Hydrothermal vent microbial communities from Mid Atlantic Ridge, Atlantic Ocean - 355-202 | ecosystem: Environmental > Aquatic > Marine > Hydrothermal vents | place: Atlantic Ocean: Mid...
ATGTTTTTAGAAAACCATCACAGAGAAATAAGGAAACTTCACCCCTAGTGGTGAGACCTCCTTATGCTCTAGGTGAGTCTTTTTTTCAGAAGGAGTGTGTATCATGTGACTCTAAAGCATGCGTTGCCTCTTGTGATGAAGAGATAATAGTCATACAAGCAGATGGTACCCCCATGTTAAGCTTTGCAAAGAGTGGCTGTACCTTTTGTGAAGCCTGTGCAGATGCGTGTGAGCCAAATGTATTGGGTTTGGAAAACAGACATACTTCAGAACAGCTCAATGCAACATTTCGCATCTCCACAGAAGGCTGTGTGGCACACAATGGCGTAATATGTTTTTCATGTAAAGAGCCTTGCATAGATGATGCTATACTGTTTAATGGCATGTTCAATCCTGTCATAGACACAGATAAATGTACAGGATGTGGGTTCTGTGTAGGGCGTTGTCCCACACAGGCTATAGACTTTACGGTGATTGAATTACAAGGGCAAGCACAAAAGATTGCCCCTAGGGGAGATATATAATGCATTTAAAACAAACCTATCCAAAGATTTTTACTCGCTTAGAGGATGACATAGATGAAGTACGCTATCTGGTCGTGGTAGATGAAAACCTTGATGATGAAGACTCTGACGAGTTTGATGCCATTGACCCTGAAGATTATAACTACTTAGTCTACATCACTGAGCGTTTACAAGCTCTTCTTTCTGAAGAGGGCATGGTAGCATTAGTTAAACAGTTAGAAGCTCATTCTGGGGTAGATTTGTTTTATCTCTCAGAGATAGACTTGTATGGTATACAAACAACGATGACACAAGAACAGATAGAACAAATGATTTTACAACATATAGAGGAATTGTTAGTATGAAGTATGTGTTAAGTCTCTTTCTTTTTAGCTCTTTAGTGTTTGCTTTGACTGTAGTCAAACCTACGGGGGAGATAAAGACAAAGGGTATTGTCAAAGACATGGTACTCAAAGATGACATGTTAGTCATAGGTACAGATAGTGGTTTGTTACAAGTGTATGACACCAAAGGTAAAAAGTTTGTCAAAGAAATACAACTAGAAAAGATAAAAGATTTTATGGGTGATGAGATACCTGCACGGGTCTTCTCAGTCGATAAATATAAGCAGAAGTATGTGCTTTTAAGTGACAGTGGAAAAGGTGGCTATACTAACATGTGGCTACATGAAAACAACCAAACCACAGCACTACTCACAGCAAAAGAAAAGCTAAGCACGATAAAGGTTAGGTTTATAGACAGCACACATGTGCTACTAGGTCTTTTGGGCAATGAAGCTATCTTATTTGACATAATAAATAAAAAAGAAGTGTATAGGGTACAACTAAGCGAATCTAAATTTTCAGACTTTGCTTTAAATGAGCAAAGAACTCAAGCTGTGTTTGCGTGTGAGAGTGGTGTGCTGAATGTCATAGATACCTACACAGGAAAAATACTCAAAATACTTCAAGGACAAAATGTAGACAATGTCTACAAGGTGGACTTTAAAATAGGGTTTGTCTCAGCTGCAGGACAAGACAGACGAGGGGCTTTATATTATTTACACAGTGAAAAGGGAACCTATATCCAAGGAGATTTTCTCATTTATGCTACAGCCTTGAGTCCATTTGCATTAAGGGTAGCCTTTGCAATGGATGAAGAAAATAATATCTCTATTTATGATGTCATTACCAAGTCTAAAATAGCCATCCTTAAAGGGCAAAAGAGTACACTAAATACTATACTCTTTCAAGATGACAAGAGACTGTTTAGCTCTAGTGATGATGACACTATTTTAGTATGGAAACTAAATAAATAAGGAGAATGAAATGAATATATCAAGCATAGTAGTACAAGTATTACCCAAGCATTATGATGAAGTACAAACATCTTTAGAAGAAAGTGGGGTCTGTGACTACCACTTTGGAGACAAAGAAAAAGGAAAAATGATAGTGACCATAGAAGGGGAAGGTGTAGAAGAAGAGATAAAAAAACTTGTACACATCCAAAAAACACCCCATGTGATAACAGCAGACATGATGCAAACCTACCAAGAAGAACTTGAAGGTGCCATCAAAGAGCTAGAAGATGCAGATGTCGTACCAGATATGCTTAACATGGACTCAGTAGATGTACGCGACATCATCTATAATGGTGACTTGAAAAAGAAAGATTTTCAAGGTGGTGTGTAGATGGTAATCATAGAATCAACCATAAAGTCAAACCCCATGGGACGTTGGTATATAGAACTATGTGACACCACAAAAGAAGAGAGTCTAGAGATGTGCATAGACATCAATGACTATGCCAAAAAAGTCGAGATGATGGGTGCAGAGTATGGTGGTGAGGTTGAGGTAGCATGGTCAAGTGATGACAACGTTACAGAAGTACAAATAAACGAAGTACGTATGCAGATGATGGTGTATGAGTCAGAAGTTGAGTCTCAGAAACATAAACAAATGGATGGGTAATATATTTTTCTTATCCATTCTATAATTTTAAGTTATTACTAATATAACTTTATGTATCATTCCCAAATCAAAAAAATAAGGGATACAACAATGAAAAAAATTATAGTAACTTCTGTAGCGGTAGCTGCATTATTGACAAGCGTACAGGCTGAGACAGCTGCAAAAGTAACAACTGCACCAGTAGCAGCGAGTAAAGCAGTATCTGAGTCAACTTCTGACTTCGATATGAACTCAATGGTTAAAGACATGAAAGACGCAATGATTAGCATGAGTAAAGATGCTAAAGACACACTAGTTGGTCTTAAAGACGGTGCATTAGAAACAACTAAAAGTGCTGAAAGAACAGTGACTGCAGTAAGTACAGATGCTAAAGATACTTCACTTAAAGTTTCTGATGATCTTAAAACTGTAGAAGTGGCAACTTCAAAAGACTCTAGAGACACAGTAGTATCTGTATCTACAGACAGCAAAGATGCTATGGCTAACACAACAAAAGATATTAAAGATTCTGCTACTATCGCTTCTAAAGATGTGAAAGACACTGCATTGGCTGTCTCTTCGGATGCAACTGCAACAGTTAAAACAGTTTCAAATGATTCTGCAACTTCCGTGAAAAAACTAGCAACAGATGCAAATGCAACTGCAAACGTCGTTTCAAATGACACTGCAAGTTCAGTAAAAACTGTTTCTAACGAATCTGCAAGTTCAGTAAAAACAGTATCGAATGATACAGCTGATTCTGTAAAAACAGTTGCTACAAATGTTAACGATTCTGTGAAAACAGCATCGAATGACACAAGAGCCTCAGTAGCATCTGTAAATGACAATGCATCAGCATCAGTAAAAACAGCATCTACAGAAGCTTCTGCATCTGTTAGTACGGTATCTACAAATACTAATGACACTGTAAAAACTATCAACAACTAGTAAGACCAAACAGACAACTCCCCTTTGGAGTTGCTTTTCTTCTAAACTTTTCCACATTCACAACATCTTTTTTACATACTTCATAAAATACATATTTTCATTTTGTTATAATCAACCTAACTTTAACAATAAAGGCTATATATGTTTGGGATATTTGATAACGATACACAAGTTGCAGAAGCTAAAATTTTTTTTGGTTCCAAAGAAGAGAGAAGAGAGAAAGTACAAGAACGTAAAAGCCCTTATGATGGGAAAGTGGTAAGCACTGCCCCAATTTGTGATGTGGAAGATACTATTTGTGCGTTAAAAGTGGCAGAACTTGCAAGCAAGGAAGCAAAAAAGTCTACTTTGTCTCAGCGTATTTTATGGCTTGAAGATGTGGCGAAACGACTTAATGAAGAGAAAGAATCTTTCGCCATCATGTTAGCACGAGAAGTAGCAAAACCTATAGCCTTTGCACGTATAGAAGTAGAACGTTGTGTAGAGACTGTACGTCTGACTGCTATGGAACTTGCAAACTTACATGGGGAAACCATCCCTACTGACATTATGCCAAGTGGCAAAAAGACCTTGGCATATTATAGGCGTGAGCCTGTAGGTGTGGTAGCGTGTATCACCCCTTTTAACTTTCCTTTAAATCTTGTGGCACATAAGATTGCACCTGCATTGGGTGCAGGAAATGCTGTGGTACTCAAGCCTACACCAGAGTCTCCTATGGTGGCATATATGTTTGCTAAGCTATTTATAGACTCAGAGTATGCGGTACAAGATGCCTTGTCTGTAGTCTATGGAGATGCAGAAGTAGGTTCAACACTTGTGACGTCTGACATCCCTAGGGTTATTTCCTTTACAGGTTCTGTGCCTGTGGGTAACATCATCACCAAACAAGCAGGGATCAAAAAAGTAAGCCTTGAACTTGGTGGTAATGCGGCAACGTATATAGATAAAAGTGCGGACTTAAATTTGGCTGCAAAACGTTGTGCTTTTGGTGCCTTTTATAACTCAGGGCAAGTTTGTATTTCATTGCAACGTATTTATGTGCATGAAGATGTGTATGTGACTTTTTCTGAGTTTATAGCACAAGAAACCTCTTTACTTAAAGTAGGTTCACCTTATGATGAAGACACCTTCATGGGACCACTCATAGATGATGAGTCAAAAAACAGAGCTAAAAGATGGGTAGCCTCTGCACAAAATGAAGGTGCAAAAATCGTTGCAGGTGGAAAAGAAAAAAATGGCATTTTTGCACCAACCGTGATGGCAGATGTAACAGATGAGATGAAAATCATTTGTGAAGAAGTGTTTGCTCCTATCGTTAGCCTTGTTTCAGTTCCTTCTTATGAAGTGGCTATAAAGAAAATGAATGACTCCCCTTATGGGTTACAGTTTTCCATTTTTACAAATGATTTAGGTATGACCCAAGCCTTCATAGAAGATGCCGATACGGGAGGAGTAGTCATAAATGACATACCTACGCTTCGCTTTGATGTGCAGCCTTATGGTGGTTCAAAACTTTCAGGTGTAGGACGTGAAGGACCAAAGTGGGCACTCGAAGAGTTTACTGAAGTTAAGTCGGTTGTCATCTGTTAATTAGTCATTTTTAGATACCTTTTGTTATAGTGTTGGCATTTATATTATGGAGTGAGTTATGGATTTTTTATTTCAAACAGGATTTTTGGGAACACGTTCCCCATTATTTATGGACATTGTATCGGTGATTGTGGCACTTTTACCCTTTTTAATCTTTGGGGCTATTGGTCTTGCAAAAAATGGAAATTACCAAGCACATGAAAGTGTGCAAAAGCTACTTTTTATTGTCACAGTGATAGTGGTGGCATTTTTCGAGTATGGTGTACGTGTTGCAGGTGGCTATAAACATCTCATGGAAGGCAGTTCTGTCGGACACAATTATTTTATTTATGTGCTTATATTTCATATCATCATTGCTGTAGTTACACTGGTACTGTGGGTGATGACATTGGTAGCGGCTAAACGCTATAAAAAACAGCATACCCTTCCAGGACTTTACTCAAGCACCCACAAAGTGTCTGGACAACGTACCTTTATAGGGATTATCTTAACCATGTTAACAGGTGGATGGGTGTACGCGTTACTCTTTGTATACTAGTGATTAACGATGAAAAAGGTTGCTATCTCTGCATGTCTTTTAGGAAAAGAGTGTCGTTATGATGCAAGTCATAACCGTAATGATGTACTTTTAACACTCCTAAATGACGTAGAACTCATCCCTTTTTGTCCTGAAGATGATGCCTTTGGCAGTCCCCGACCTACGATGGATTTGGTCCAGACCTCAAAAGGTGTCCGTGCTTTGTCCAATGTCACGGGAGAAGACTTGTCTTCACCTGTGCAAGAGTATGCAAAAAACTTTTTTAACACCCACCCTGACATTTCGCTTTTTATAGGTAAAGACAGAAGTCCTTCTTGTGGGGTATGCTCCGCAAAACTGTATGATGAAAATAAACAGTTGCTTTCTACACAAGAAGCAGGACTCATGGCAAAAGTGGCACAAGAACGAAACATTGTATGTATAGATGCAGAAAAATATGTAGAACAAAATGGAGAAACGTTATGAAATTATTTTGGGTAGTTAGTGTACTGATGTTCATCAACTTAGGTCTATATGCAAACCTACATCAAGAAGATGTAACCAAGCAAGCCATAGTGAAAATATATACGACTTCACAGATACCTAACTACCAAGAACCATGGTCAAGTTCTATGCGTAGCAGCACAGGGTCTGGTGCTATTATAGAGGGTGGGTATATCTTAACAAATGCCCATGTGGTAGCAAACCAAGCCTTTATAGAAGTCCAACGCTATGGTCAACGTAAGCGTTACATTGCAAAAGTATATGCGGTGTCACATCAAGCAGATTTGGCACTTTTAAAAGTAGAAGAAGAGGCTTTTTTTAAAGGGGTGTCTCCACTTAGTTTTGGTACGTTACCAGAAGTAGAACAAAAGATAGTCGTCTATGGCTACCCCATGGGAGGCTCAACACTTTCAGCGACCATAGGGGTAGTCTCACGGGTAGAACACCACACCTATGCACATAGTGGGGAGTCCTTTTTGGCTGTACAAGTTGACGCTGCTGTCAACCCTGGAAACTCAGGAGGTCCAGCACTCTCAAATGGAAAGATCGTTGGTGTGGTCATGCAAGTGATTAAAAAGTCTCAAAACATAGGCTATCTTGTACCTGTGAGTATGGTCAAACACTTTTTAAAAGATATGGAAGATGGAAAATATGATGGTTTTGCAGACATAGGGTTGGGTACACAAAAGCTTGAAAACCCAGCCATAAGACGCTACTATGGACTAGATGCAAATGTGTCAGGAAAACTCATCAACAAAGTGGTACATAACTCTTCTTTATCAGGATTAGTGAAAGAAGGTGACATCTTAACTGCCGTAGATGGTCATAACATAGAGGATGATGGTACAGTAGAGTTTAGAAAACATGAATATAGTTATTTTCATTACTTCATTGACCAGTACCAGATGGGTGAGAGTGTGATGTTTGATATCATACGAGACCAAAAGCCTTTGCAAGTTAAAGCCTTGCTAAAACATACTGCAGACGATATGTATTTGGTTAAAACCACACGCTACGATGTGATGCCAAGCTATTTTGTCTATGGTGGTTACGTGTTTTCTCCACTTACTCGTAACCTCATACTCTCCACCAACAAAAACCGTTTAAAACTTTCCTACCTAGCTTCAAAATGGCAAGAGTCAGACAAAAGTGAAGTGGTAGTTTTACTTAAAGTCTTAGCATCAGATATGAGTAGAGGAGACAATGACTTCGGTATGTGGCCTATAGACAAGGTAAATGGGGAAACATTTAAGAACTTTAAAGAGTTTTATGAAAAAGTTAATGCTATGACAGACAACTATTTAGTTTTGGAAGACAAAGAAGGTGTCAAAGTCATCATAGACCGTCAAGAAGCACAAGCCAAACAAAGTAGTATTCTTAAAAAGTATAATATTGAGTATGATAAATCTATAGAGTTACGAGACTAATCATACTTCTTAAACTGTTCTAACCACACCTTATCTTCGTCACTTAGTGTCCCCACACGTTCAAGAAGTTTGGCTTTTGTGTTGATGAGGTCTTCTATTTCTAGGTACTCTAAAAGTGCAGGGTTGATGGTAGGTTCTTCTCTTCCATAAGCGATGAGTTTCTCTATATCAGCAAGTAATTTTTCTTTGGAGGGTTCATTTTCATTATTCATTCTGATATACTATCAAATAAATTAAAAATTAGAAATTAAAAATTAAAAATTGAGGAGTTAAAATGTTACAAGTAGGTGATGCAGTACCAGACTTTTGTCTGCCAAATCAAGATGAAGAAGAGATATGTTTTAGAGACATCAAAGGTAAATGGATAGTCCTTTACTTTTATCCAAAAGACAACACACCAGGGTGTACCACTCAAGCTTGTGATTTTACCCAAGCAGAACCAGACTTTAGAGCGTTAGATGCACTTATTTTAGGTGTAAGCCCAGACTCTCCTAAAAAACATAGAAACTTTATAGAAAAAAAAGACCTTACAATTACATTGCTTGCTGATGAAGAGAAAGAATTATGTAACCTTTTTGGTGTCTGGCAACTTAAAAAGTTTATGGGTAAAGAGTACATGGGCGTGGTACGTTCTACATTTATCATAGGTCTAGACGGAAAGGTAGCTGCGACATGGACAAAAGTTAGGGTGAAAGAGCATGCAAGTATTGTTAAAGAAAAACTTGAAGAATTGCAAAAATCATGAAATGCCAGTAATGCTGGCACTTTTTCTTCTTTTATAAAATCTTAAAAATTATTTCGGTATAATCGCGTTCCTTATTCAATTTATGAGTAATGGAAAATACACATGTAGTTATTCCTTGCACGGTTGTGTGATGCTGCTTTTAGCATGAACATTGAGGACTACAGCGGATTAAACCTAGTGATGAAGCAATGCTTTTAACCCAGCCTAAGTTATGTTCTATGGACTTTTAGAGTCTCTAGTAGATGGCTTGGGCTGTATGATTATAGAATACGACTAGTCGTATGAGCCTACTGCTGAAGTAGTCTTAGCGACAGCGTAGCTTTGTTTGGCTTTGCCAGGAAAGCGTTCTAATAATATATTACCCAAGGAGAAATTATGGTAACAATGAAAGACCTATTGGAGTGTGGAGTACACTTCGGACACCAAACAAGAAGATGGAATCCAAAAATGAAGAAATTTATTTTCGGTGCTAGAAAAAACATCTATATTATCGACCTTCAAAAAACACTTAGATATTTTAAATACACGTACAACGTAGTAAGAGATGCAGCAGCTGAAGGACAAACAGTTCTTTTTGTTGGTACAAAAAAACAAGCACGTCAAGCAGTAAAAGAACACGCTGAAAGATGTGGTATGCCTTACGTAGCTACAAGATGGTTAGGTGGAATGTTAACAAACTACCCAACAATGAAAAAATCTATCAGAAAACTTGAAATCATCGAGCAAATGGAAGAAAATGGTCAACTAGATATGTTGACTAAAAAAGAAGCATTGATGCTTTTAAGAAAAAAAGCGAAACTTACTTCATACCTTGAAGGTTTCAGACATATGAAAAAACTTCCAGACATGATGTTTGTGATCGATGCTGTTAAAGAACACATTGCAGTAAAAGAAGCAAAACGTATGGGTATGAAAGTGGTTGCTCCACTAGATACTAACTGTGACCCTGATGTTATCGATTACCCAATCCCAGGAAATGATGATGCTATCCGTTCAATCAACCTTTTCTGTAAAGAAATGGCTGAAGCAATCATCGAAGGTAAAGCAATCTATGCAGAAGCAAACGGAATTGTTGCGGATGATGCAGCAGCAGATGCTGAAATAGAAGCACTCATGACGGAAGCTTCGACTGAAGCAGTAGCTGAAGAAGCGGCAGCACCAGCAACTGAGAGTGAAGTAGCTAAACTTGTAGAAGAAAAAGCAGCTCCTAAAGCAGCAGCGAAAGCTGATGATAAAGGTGATGATTTAACTAAAATCGTTGGTGTTGGTAAAGTGTACCAAGGTAAACTAAACGACGAAGGTTTCTACACATTTAACGATGTTGCAAACATGACTGAAGCTCAGATTCAAGTGATGGAAGACAAATACAGCTTTAAAGGTGACTTTAAAGACGCTGTTGCATCTGCTAAAGAATTGGCAGGAGCGTAAGCATGGCAAACTTTGGACCAAAAGACATCAAAAAACTCAGAGAGATGACTGATGCTGGAATGATGGACTGTAAGAAAGCACTTGTTGCTGCTGATGGTGACATGGACAAAGCAGTTGAATGGTTAAGAGATCAAGGTATGGGAGCTGCTGCTAAAAAAGCAGGTAAAGTTGCTGCAGAAGGTGCCATCGGCGTTAAAGTTGAAGGTAAAAAAGCAGTCATCGTTGAAATCAACTCACAAACAGACTTTGTGGCACAAAATGATAAATTTTTATCACTTATGTCAGACGTTGTAAACCATACTTTTGACAATGCCATCGCTGATGCAGAAGCTATAAACGCGTCTACTATCAATGGTGAACCCTTTGCAGAGTACCTTTCTCAGCAAGTGGCAACCATAGGTGAAAAACTAGTTGTAAGACGTGCTGCACTTATCAATGGTGATGAAAATACAGCCGTAAGTGGTTACGTACACTCAAATGGTCAAAATGGTGTTATCATCGAAGCAAAATGTGATTCAGCTGCAACAGCAGAAGCCATGACAGCAGCACTAAAAGATGTGGCAATGCACGCAGCAGCGATGAGCCCATCTACACTTTCTTACACAGACTTTGATGCGACATACGTAGCAGACGAGACTAAAGGTAGAATCGTAGCAATCGAAAAAGAGAATGAAGAGCTTTCACGTTTAGGTAAAACACTTAAAAATGTACCTCAGTATATCTCTATGAGTCAACTGACAGACGCTGTTATGGCAGAAGTAGAAGTAGCTCTTAAAGCTGAACTAGCAGCTGAAGGTAAACCAGAAAAAATCTGGGACAAAATCCTTCCAGGAAAAATCGCAAGATTTGTTTCTGACAATACAACACTTGATCAAGAGCAATGTCTTCTTGACCAAAAATTTGTAATGGATGACAGTAAAACTGTTGCACAATACATTGAAGAAAAAGCAAAAGCAGCTGGTGGTACAGCTGAGATTGTTAACTTCACTAGACTTGAAGTGGGTGAGGGTATAGAGGTCGAAGAAGAAGATTTCGCTGCAGAAGTAGCCGCACAAATGAACAAATAGTTCTTCTGCTTCATCGCATCTTCGAGGGAGTTTGTTTGGTCACATACTTAATGTATGCTCCCAAACAACAACCCTCAAATCTACAATAAATCAGAAGACTATTTTCTTGAAAAATACTTATTTCTCCTCCTTACTTTATTATGCTAAAATAACCTAATTTATTTTAAGGTTTATCATGTCTCAAATGCTTTTAGAAGCGTCTCGTATTTCCCATAGTTTTGACTACACACTTTTTACAGATATTGATTTTACGTTAGCTCCTCATGAGTCAAAAGCTATCGTAGGGCGTAGTGGTTCTGGCAAGTCTACACTTTTACATATATTTTCAACATTTATGAACCCCAATGTGGGCAAAGTAATGTTATTTGGTGAAGATTTGTATAGTCTAAATGAAGTTCAGATAGAAGCCTTACGTCGTTATGATGTGGGTATCATCTTTCAGTTTCATTACCTTTTTAAAGGCATGTCTGCTATGGCTAACATAGAAGTGGCGTCTATGCTTAGTGGGGAGAGTGTTGAAGAGGATATTTTACAAAAACTCGAGATATCTGAACTCATGCAAAAAAAAGTAGGTGAACTCTCTGGTGGGCAACAGCAACGGGTCTCCATAGCTAGGGTGTTGAGTAAAAAACCACGCATCATCTTTGCTGACGAACCTACAGGTAACCTAGACAAAGAGACAGCAACACTTGTGATGGATGTACTTTTAGACTACTGTAAAGCTACAGGAGCAGGGTTATTATTAGTGACACATGATGAAAGCATGGCACAGCGTTGCGACAAAGCCTATAGACTTGAAGATAAAAGCCTAAAGGTCTTAATATGAACATAGACGTAGGCAATGCACTATATAGTGCAGCTATGATACTTTTGGCTTTTGTGGCGGCACTTGTGGTAACTAAGACAGTTGGGAAATACTTTTCAAAAGAAGAGAGTGAAGAAGAGTGAAATAAAATTTACCCTTGACAACACCCCCCCCCATTTATGCTATACTCTAAAATAATTTTTAGGAAGAGGGAATAAATGAAGTCAATTTATAAAATTTTATTTATGGGTATAGTAGCTATAAGCTTGTCCTATGCAGGGAACGGTTTGCAGCAAAAACATCTGATTAGTGTTACTCCAAGTAGTACAGAGGTTACTTCTAAAAGTAGTTTTGTTTTTACTTTTGATAAACCCATATTGGAACCATCGGTTAAAAAACATAGTGTTGTACTCAATCAACGTAAACCACAAAAACAAAAAGTATCTACACAAGTAAGTGTACAAAACAACACACTCACCATCTCTCCTACTTCACCACTAGAAAAAGGCATCTATGTCTTAAAAGTAAAACCCATAAAACTCACACAAGAAGGTGACAATACCCTACAGGTAAAAACATCTTGGCAAAAGTTTGTAGCATGGCTGTGTGGACTTTTTTATAAAGACATTTCCGACTGTCCTATGTGTAAGTACTTCTGTTACACTTCAAATGTCACTAAAACTAAACCCATCAAATATAGATTTGAAATAACAGAAGAGATGGTACAGGTAGAAAGTTTAGAGTCTAATGTCACCCTTGTAGAGATGTCAGAACATAACCAAACACGCATACACATCATCGCTAACTATGAAGACAACACTACAGAAGATGTCACGCAAAAGGCTAGCTATGTAAGCAGTGACAGTTCAGTAGATGTAGATAAAGGCATCATCACTTCTAACGCAGAAGGAAGTGCGACAGTTAGCATAAGTTATGGAGGTAAAACTACCACTGTACAAGTAGAAGTCTATGAGATGATAGATGGTCACTTACTACCACATGAACCAGAGAATCCTGATGCTACACTCTTAGGAGTAGATGAAAATAACAATAGTGTACGAGATGAAGTGGAACGGTGGATCTATAAAGATATGCCCACGTATCATCATCCTGAGATTGAGAGGGTGATTGCGATGCAGAAAGCTAAGGCATATCAGATGGCTTTAGTTGATCCAACCAACAAAGATGATAAAGTGTATACAAATATCAAACGAGCAAGAGATTGTTGGTCTTATTATAGAATTTCTAAAGCTTTACTATTTGATGGAGCAGTGCAAAAGTTTGGAAATAACCTTAGAGACACATCCTTTAACACTAGAATAAGACTAAGAACATACTTAGATTATGATTATACTCTTAAAGGAAGAGTGTCAACATCAACATACACTCGTTTGTTAAATACTAGCTATTGTAATCAAAATATAGATGTATTACCATAAGGAGGTCAAAATGAAAAAATTATTATTTATATTTATAATCTTAGTAAGTTTTGTTTATGCTAAACCATGCATGACAGATATTTATTTTGGTAATGGAGTTTGGAATACGCAAGATGAAGGAGAAGAAGGGCGAAATGAACTTAAGTTTTTTATGCAATATAGATCTACCTCTCGACTAGAGACTAAAAAAGAAGGTATTGAATATGAATTTAAACATGCATATAACCCGTCATATGGAACCACTGAAGACCTAATAGAAACCTTTTATCAACTTAAAGAGAATGGGCAAATATCAGAAGGTTATTTTACATTTATCTTGAACATACTCACTGTGGATCTTGGTCTTTATGGACTTGTTGAAAAGTTCAAAGATATCGTTAGAACATATAATGATGATGCATTCTATATGTTTACAAAATATGATAATGAAAGTTTTAGTAAAAAACACAATGTCCTCCTTGTAGCACATTCACAAGGAAATCTATTTGGCAATAAAATGTACACCCTTATGAATGATGCACAAAAGGAAAAATTTCGCATGGTATCTGTAGCTACACCTGCTGACCATGTGGCAGGAGGCGGTCCATATGTCACTGCTTCTGGAGATTACGTTATTGTTCCTATTCAAGGTTCTTTACCCGCTAATGTTATTGGTTTTGGGCATACCTTTTTGGGGACATATCTGAATATTGATGGAGAAGGTGTGCCTGGAGATGGTTCAAATACTGCACCATTAGTTATTGCTCCTTACGTAAAATCCGCCTACGATAACTTGATGCAGACTACGAGTTGTACGGAGTATGATTATGTATATTTATACTTAGATTACCTGAAAGATAGTATGCGTGTTGTGGGTAAAATAGCTAACGTATTTGAAAATGAAGTGA
>Ga0256840_1003097_pt1 | contig 13807 bp, 14 predicted proteins | sample 355202metaG_FD_185969 | JGI IMG/M metagenome (GOLD analysis project Ga0256840, IMG submission 185969) | Hydrothermal vent microbial communities from Mid Atlantic Ridge, Atlantic Ocean - 355-202 | ecosystem: Environmental > Aquatic > Marine > Hydrothermal vents | place: Atlantic Ocean: Mid...
CAGGTCATAGACGAGAAAATCACGGACAAGGTTTTATAAATATTTGCAATGCGTTAAAACAAATTGCTGAAAATAATACAGACGTTGAAATTGTATATCCAGTACATTTAAACCCAAAAGTTTTAAAGCCAGTTCATAAAATATTAGGTAATGTAAAAAATGTATCATTAATAAAACCATTATCTTATCCGTCATTTGTTTGGTTAATGAATAAATCAACACTAATTATTACCGATAGTGGAGGCGTACAAGAAGAGGCGCCGAGTTTAGGTAAACCCGTTTTAGTTATGCGTGATACCACAGAACGACCAGAAGCTGTAGATGCTGGTACGGTTATTTTAGTTGGTACAGATACAGAAAAAATAATTATAGAAACAGAAAAATTATTAAAAAATAAAGAACAATACAATAAAATGAGCCAATTGCATAATCCGTATGGAGATGGAAAGGCAAGTGAACGAATTGTTGCTTTTATTAATAATTTACAATGTTGTTAATGAAGCAAAAAATAATAAACATATTAAGAGATGATGATTTATTAGAATTAATAAAAAAAGGTGGAAGCGCACTTTTTATTAGAATTTTAGGTTTTATTAGTGGTTTTATTTATATAAAACTAATTGTTTATTATTTTGGAGTAGAAACTAATGGTTTGGTAACATTAAGTTTTTCCGTAATGATTTTAGGTTCATTAGTATCAAGGTTAGGCGTAGATATCAATCTAACTAAATTTTTTGCTATAACGGGTAATTTTGATAATTCTAAAGGAATTTTGTATAAAATATTACCTGTCAATCTAATAATATCGATAGTAATAGCAGTTGTAGTTTATATTTTTTCTAATGAAATAAGTGTGAAATTTTTTAATGATCCAGAGCTTTCAATTTATTTAAAATGGACGTCTCCAACAATAGTTTTATTTACCTTTTTATTAATTAATGCATCTGTTTTAAGAGGGTTGAGAAAAAATAATTTATATTCATTTTTATTTAATGGTGGAAGATTTTTTTTTACACTACTATTATTTCTGTTTTTATATTATTTATTAGGTGACAAAGCTCCTTTAATTTCAATAAAATCCCATACAATAAGTATTTTTATTTTATTTATTTTGTCATTAATTTATGTTCTTAAATATACAAAACCAATAAGCTTTGTGAGTTCATATGAAGTGAAACCATTTATAAAAGACTCATTGCCAATGCTTGTTTCGGCGTCAGTAATAATCTTGTTAGGATGGTCGGATACTATTATTTTAGGAATTTATAAGAATAGTGAAACAGTTGGAGTTTATAATATTACTTTAAAAGTAGCGATGTTAACTAGTTTTACATTTCAAGCTTTAGATTCTATTTTAGCTCCAAAACTTTCTAAAGCATTTCATGATGATAACATGAAATTGTTTAAAAATTTAGTTAAATTTTCTACCAAAGTAAATATGGTTATTTCTACAATTATAGTTATCGGATTAATTGTTTTTAGAAACTTTATTTTGAATTATTTTGGACCTGAAGTTGTAGCAGGATCTCTTACGTTAATCGTTTTAAGTCTTGGTCAGCTGACAAATTCTATTTGTGGACCTGTAGGTTCTATATTGCAAATGACAGGTCATCAAAAAGCATTTCAAAATATTCTTTTTTTAGCATTGATCATTAATGTTATTTTAAATTTATTATTAGTAGAAAAATTTGGAATGATTGGCGTTGGTTTTTCAACAGCATTTAGTCTTTTGTTTTGGAATATTACAAGCGTGATTTATATTTATAAGAAACTTAACATTAATATTTTTAAAGGATGAAAAATATGCATGTAAAAATAAAGCCACTTCCTTTTGTTTTTATTTTCTTAGCTATTTATTCATTAGTTAATGTTGTAGGCTTTATTAATATGGATATATATATTGAAAAATATGATAATGATAAGTTAATATACCTTTTTTTTATAGGTGTTGGAGGACTTCTGACAGGTGCTTTTTTTTCGAATATTTTAAAAATTAATTATACTAAACCAAAAGGTAGTTTTAAAGAAAGTCGTTTTGTTTTCTATATTTTTTTAATAAATATTGTTTCTATATTAAGTATATTTTACCTTCATATTAAGAATGGACAGATATTACTATTTCATAATTATTCACGATTTGCTTCGTTTTTTGTAGTTAATGTATTGGTTTATGCAAGTGTTATACTCAATATTTCTTATGTAAGCCATATTTTATTGAAGAATAAACCTATATCTAAAAAATTGTTACTGTTAATATTTATTCAATCACTTTTCATAATTAGTTTGGCATATAGATCTCCACTGGTAATTCTATTTGCTTCTATTGGAGTAGTTTTTTTAGTAGTAAAAAATGATTATCAAAACAAACTTAAAAAAATATTTACTATTAGAAATGGAATTCTTTTTATTTTTTTTATTTATATAATGAGTTCCATTTCTTCATATAGAGTTACTCAAAAATACGATTTTAGAAAATATTATAGAAATATAAATATGACTTTTATAGATAAACATCCTATTTTGAAAGCATATGTACCTACTATTTCATTGTTTAGATATAATCAATGGGTTGTAAATAAATTGATAAAAAAAACAGAGAATAATCATTTAAAAGGTTCGTTATATATGAGTAATTTTGGTGTATTATTGCCAGGTTCGCATTTAGGTGCAAGAAATATTATAGGACAGATAATAGAAGAACGTAAAATGCCAAATGGAAAGCCATGGAGTATTACACCAACATTGCAAGGAGCATTATTTGTCGATGGAGGTTATAGTTTAGTCTTTTTTGGTTTTTTTTTAATTGCATATATTTTAGGTATTATGGATAAAATAATAAAAAAAAATCCAACACCTTTTAATCTTACAGTTTACGCTTATTTATTTATAAGTTTTTTAATGTCAATACACACAGGTTATTTGGATTTTATATTTTATTTACTCTTAATTGGAATTTCAATTTTTAAGTTTATTATTATGCGAATTAAAGCAATTAAAATGTAATTGATGGAGAAAATAATTAAATATTTCTTTTTTGCTTTTGCTTTTTTATTATCATTTAAAACAACATTAAGCAATTTTTCTGTTATACTAATTCTTATATCATTTATTATTCAATTTATTATATCGAAAGATAAAAAAATTCAATTTGGTGTAATGATTCATTCATTTATGCTTTTATTTATATTTAGTTCACTCAGCTTGTTGTGGTCATCAAATAGAGTTATGGGTATTGATTTGTTATTAAGACATGTGTCGATATTATTGATACCATTAATATTTTCATTAGTCCCTTTAAAAAATAACGAATTATACCTTAAGTATAGTTATTATGGCTTATTAATAGGATCAATTATATTATCTTTTTTGTTGTTTTGGAAATTAGGTATTAGGCTTATAAATTTAGAAGTAGTAAATGTTAATAGAATTTTCAGTTCCCATCAAACGAGTCATAAATACACTTCTGAAATAGTTAATATACACCCAAGTTATTTAGGTTTGTATTCTCTTTTAAGTATGGCAATTTTATTTTTTAATAAAATTAAAATTAGAGAAGGAGTAAAAATAGTATTGTATTTAATTTTAACAGTAAATATACTCTTTTTAAACGCAAGAGTTTTATTTTTATTATTTGGGATATTAGTGATAATTAAAGTTTATTCAATAAAATCGACCAAAATAAAGGTTATTATATTTCTATCTTTTGGTTTTTTTACAATTGTAGGTCTTGTTTTTTTACAAAATACATATATTTTTAAAAAATTGATAAAAGGTTCATTTTGGGAATTATCAAGGAATAAAGACACTCATAATACTACCGAGAAGCATCCGTCAGACCCAAGGTTGGTGCGTTGGAAATCAGCAATAGAAGGCACTAAAAATCACAGAATAATAGGTTCTGGTATAGGCACAGAAATGGATGTATTATTGCCAATGTATAAGAAAAACAAATTAGTTGTTTCTCATTATAGAAAATTTAACACACACAACCAGTATTTATATTATTTAATTACTACTGGTGTTATTGGTTTAATCTTATTTTTATATTTACTTTTGTATAATATTTTTATATCAGTTAAAAACAAAGATTTAATTATGTTTTATTTTTTTACAATGTTATTTTTTATAAGTTTAGTAGAAAATGTAATGTATAGAAATGCTGGTTTTATATTTATAGCAATTTATATTTCTTTATATAATAAACAATATTTACACAAATGAAATTATTGATTTTATCAAATATGTATCCGTCTGTTCAAAAGCCCTATTCAGGTGTGTTTGTTAAAAATCAGTATGAATATTTGCAAAAAATAAAAAAAGCAGAAGATAGTATTTCTATCTTTTATATGAAACGCTCTTTTACAAACAAAATAGGTAGTTTATTAAAATACTTTGTGGCTTTTATACGATTTATGCCTTATTACTTTAAACGATATGACGTAATTCATTTACATTATTTTTTTCCGTTAGGTATTTTAATTTATTTATATAAAATTATTCACCCTAAAACTAAAACAATTGTAACTTTTCATGGTGAAGATATACGAGCAAATTTAACATCTAAAGTGCTAATTAAAATATTTAAAATTTTTTCAAAAAAAATTGATTTTACCATATCAGTAGGTCAAGATTTAAAAAAAGATATTGAAACAAAACTTAATTTAAATGTTGATTTAATTTTAAGTGCAGGAGTTGATACTAAAGTGTTTTTTCCCGAACAAAATGTGAAGAAAAAGTATGATTATATATTTGTAGGATCATTTATTTATAGAAAAGGGATTGATATTGTTATTGAAACAATTAAAAAAATTAACAACCCAAATATTTCTTTTTGTTTTGTAGGATCAGGTCCTTTTATAGAGGCTATTAAAAATTTAAAAAAAGATTATAACGTAACACTTTTTGAAAATCAAACTCAGCATCAGCTACGAGTACTTTATAATGAGTCTAAGTTTTTGCTATTTCCTTCAAGAGATGAGCCTTTTGGGTTAGTTGCCACAGAATCCATATTTTGCGGTACACCAATTATTGTATCTAAAGTAGATGGACTTAAAGAACAATTAATCGAAAATAAAACAGGTTTTTTTGCAACTACACATGATGAGGTTTTTAATATTATTAATAAAACATATAAATTAAGTGATACGGAATATAATGTTCTTTTAGAAAACGTATTAAAAGCAAATAAACAATTTGGATTAAAACTTGTTTGTGAAAAATTGTACACCGTTTATATTGATTTAATAAAATAAAAAATTGAAAAAAATATTTCTATTTATATATTACGCTTTTATACAGCACATTCCTAATTCAAGATTAATTGGGTTAAGATTTGTACGTGTTTTTTATATGTCAAAAATTTTAAAAGTAATGGTATGGGATAAAAAATCATTGTTTGAAAATAATATTTATATTGGCAATACTAAAAATTTGAAAATAGGAAAACATTGCGAAATAAATGATCATGTCTTTATTCAAGGAGCTACTATTGGGAATAATGTAATGATTGCAGCTAATGCTTCATTATTAGCAAATATGCATAATCATAACCGTAAAGACATTCCTATGAATTTACAAGGAAAAAAATTGGGCAATAAAGTTATTATAGAAGACGATGTTTGGATTGGTAGAAGTGTTATTGTAATGCCAGGAGTTCGGATTAAAAAAGGTTCCATTATTGCTGCAGGAGCAGTTGTAACTAAAGATGTACCTGAATATTGTATTTATGGAGGTGTTCCTGCAAAATTCCTAAAAAAAAGAGAATAATATTGAATATAGATTTATGGATGATAATAGAGTGAATATTATTTATTTAATGGGTGCAGGTAGAAGCGGTACTACCATATTGGCAAGTTTATTAGGAGCAAGTAAGGATATTTTAACCATAGGTGAAATGCATCAACTTTTAGAGCATATTGTGTATGATAAAAATTGCTCGTGTGGAAAACCATTAGAAAAATGTGAATTTTGGACTACTATTGTTTCTGATTATTACAAAAAAGGCATTTCAGAATTAAAAAAAATGGATGATTACATGGTTGATGTTGAAAGCCATTCAAAGATTTCTCTTTCATTTTTTAAACGCAATGATAAGCATGTAAAATTCCAGGAAGATTTTTATGCAATAATAACCAAATTAAAACCCTCTAAATACTATTTAGATTCTGCTAAATTTATTAGTAGAGTATTACAATTACGAAAATCCGATAAATTAAATGTAAAAATAATTTATTTAGTACGAGATGTTAGAGGTGTTATAAATTCATTTGCGAAAAATGTGCAAACTCAAAAAAAACCAATAAGTACAATTATTTATTACACGATGATAAATACTGCTGCACAAATTGTAAAGTGGACATATCCAAAAGAAATATTGAAATTGAAATACGAAGATTTCATAGAAAATTCTACGGATACATTAGATAAAATAGAGCAATTTATAAATACAGATTTAACCGATGTAAAGGATGTTATTGCACATGAAAAATATATAGATATGCCTCATATTATTGGTGGAAATCGGTTAAAATCGCAATCTAAAATTAAACTCAGAAAAGATTTAGCTTGGAAAACAAATATTAACAGAACAAAACAAATATTATATTATTTTTTAACCTTACCTTTGATGCTTTTAAATAAATACAAACTATAAGTAAGCTTGTAAAAAAAACGAATTATAATGAATATTTTTATTACCTTAGATTATGAATTGTTTTTTTATAACAAAAGCGGTTCAGTAGAAAATAGTATTATCAAACCTACTCAAGAATTATTAGATATTCTTGATCCATATGATTTAAAAGCTACTTTTTTTGTGGATGTTGGTTACCCTTATATGCTAAAAAAATATAAAGACCAATATCCTGAATTACAAAAAGATTGGGATAAACTTACCACACAAATACGAACAATGTCAAACAATGGTCATGCAATTCAGTTGCATATACATCCACATTGGGAAGACACAACTTATAATGGCAAAAAATGGGTGTTTGATACAAACCGATATAAATTATCTGATTTTAATGAAGAAGAAGTAATGACTATGGTTACCAATTATAAACTCCTTCTTGAAGAGTTGTCAGGAAAACCTGTTACAACATTTAGAGCAGGTGGTTGGAGTATTCAGCCTTTTGAAAATGTAGGTAAGGCTTTAGCGAAAAATAAAATATTTAAAGACACAACAGTATATCCAAAAGGATATTATTTGTCCGAAGATCAATACCTTGATTTTAGAAAATCACCAACAAATAAAACAAAATGGAATTTTAGTATAGATCCAGCAATAGAAGATGTAAATGGTCAGTTTACAGAAATACCAATAAGTTCTATGAAAGTAAGTCCTTTGTTTTTTTGGAGATTGGCTTTTACTAAAGTTTTTAAACAAAAAAAGTTTCAGCCATATGGCGATGGTGATTTAAAATTAAACCATTATCAAATTTCAAAGTTGCTGTTAAAACCTTCATATACAGTAATATCCATTGACGGTTTAAAAGCAAGTTTATTAAATCAAGGCTTAAAACAATACAAAGGTTTAAACGAAAAAGAAACTAATTTTGTAATAATTGGTCATCCAAAATCATTTTCAAAGTATTCTTTAGGAAAACTTAAAAAATTTGTTAAAAAGCAACATAAAAATCACGATTTTATAGCGATGAACTAATAAACCTATAATAAATTGAATATAGAAACAGTAAATATATTAAATACAAATATTGCAAATCAATCTATGTCACAAATTGTGATGATTATTGATAACTCAATAAAATTAAAAAAACAAATCCATTTAACAGGTGTAAATGCATCCAAATTAGTTGATATGGCTAAAGATAACATTTTAAAAAATAGTGTTGATCAATCAGACATTATTATTCCCGATGGACAATCGGTAGTTTGGGCATCAAAAATATTGCATCAGCCTTTACGTGAAAGAATTGCAGGTATTGATTTAATGGCAAATGTTGTAGAATTAGCATATAAAAATAATTATAGAATATTTCTGTTCGGAGCTAAGGAAGAAATTGTAAAAGGTGTTGTTGAAAAGTATAGTAAGCAATATTCAGAAAGTATAATAGCAGGATATAGGAATGGTTATTTTACGTCAGAAGATGAAAAAAGTATAGTGCAACAAATTAAAGAAAGTAAAGCAGATATATTATTTGTGGCAATGACTTCGCCAAAACAAGAGGTTTTTTTAAACAACTATAAAAAAGAATTAAAAAACATTTCTTATTTAACCGAAGTAGGTGGCAGTTTTGATGTTATTGCAGGAAAAGTAAGTAGAGCGCCAAAATGGATGCAAAAAAATGGTTTAGAATGGTTTTATCGTTTTTTACAAGAGCCAAAAAGAATGTGGAAAAGATATTTAGTAAGTAATTCAAAATTTATATATTTAGTTTTTAAAGCTAAATTTAAAATATAAAAGTACTTATGCAATATAGTAAATTAATAAAAAAAGCATTTTACAATTATTTTTTTGCATGTATAATGGTATTGTTTTATTTGTCAGAAGGTATTTCTAAATACTATTTGTATTACCACTCACATAAATTGAATGCACCTAAAAATGTTAAAATTGTAATAATAATTTTGCTTTTTGCTTACTTAATTTATAATAAGAAAGTGGCAATAATAATTAAATTATTAGGATTGCTATTACTATTTATTGTTGGTCAATTAAGTTTGAATTATAATATTTTGAATGTAGAAAAATTAACCATAATAGCTAAATATTTATTTCCTATTTTTTTTTTAGAGTCCGTTTATCTTATTTTAAAAAAAAGTAAAAAACAATTGTTTTTTACTTTTTTTGAATACTTAATTATTTTCAATTCTGTATTGTTGATTGTTGGTCTTGTATTTGATGTTAAATTTTTTAAAACCTATTCACATCGATTCGGTTTTAACGGTTTATTTATAACCTCAGCCACATCAACGTACTTTTATATAATTGCTATTTTTTATCTTTTTATGAATAGCAAAAAATCCTATTATTTTTATTTCTTAACAATAATAACGTTGATTAGTTCTGTATTAGTAGGAACAAAATCTGTTTTTTTATTTTTAATGCTATTGCTATTATTTATTTCGTTTTATAAAATAAATAAAAAGCATAGAGTAAAAGCGATAATTTTAGCATTAATAACTATTTCGATATTGGCTTTCTTGTTTTTTGTTTTTGAACCATCTTATTTGAATTTTATTAAAGAAAGAGGTTTGTTAACAGCAATTTTATCTTATAGAGACGAACTTTTTTTAGAAAAAACAGTGCCTTTTATTAATGACAACTGGTCAATGGTAAATTATATTTTTGGAGGCATAAATAACGTATTAAATAGGTCACAATTAGGTTTTATAGACCTGTTTTTAACTTTAGGCATTGTTGGAAGTATTGTATATTTATATTTTTTTTACAAGAGTTTGGTTAAAAGTAAAATGAATAAAGAATTTATATTTTTTATAATTTCAATGATTATAATAATATCTTTAGGAGGTAATTTTTTCTTTAGTGCTACCATTGTAGTATATTTAACAATTATTCAACAATTATTCACACAAAATAATAAAATAAATGAATGATTTATTACATATAGCAATACAAGCATCCATTAAAGCAGGATTAGAAATTTTAAAAATTTATCATCAAAAATTTGATGTAGTATATAAAAATGATAATTCTCCTTTAACAACAGCAGATAAAAATGCAAACGATATTATTATGTCATTTTTAGATAAAACGGGTATTCCTATAATTAGTGAAGAAAATAAACAAGTAGATTTTTCTGAAAGACAAAAATGGCGTAAATGCTGGATTGTAGATCCTTTAGATGGAACAAAAGAATTTATTAATAAAAATGGCGAATTTACAGTAAATATAGCCTTAATTGATGATGGAACACCACAAATAGGTGTTATTTATGTGCCTGTTACAAAAGAACTTTATGTTGGTAATGTGTTAAAGAATGAATCGTATAAGGTAACAATTACAACTAATTTTGATATTAGCAATGTGTGTACAAAGGAAAATTTAATAACACCTAATACTAAAAATAAAGACATAAAAGTAGTTGGTAGTAGGTCGCATATGAACCAAGCAACGGAAACTTTTTTAAATAAATTAAAAGCAGAAAATGATTCTGTAGAGGTTGTATCGAAAGGGAGTTCGTTAAAATTCTGTTTAGTAGCAGAAGGAAAAGCAGATATTTATCCAAGATTTGCTCCAACGATGGAATGGGATACCGCAGCAGGTCAAGCAATTTGTGAAGCAGTTGGTTTGCAAGTAGTTTCTAATGAAACAGATAAGGCATTACTTTACAATAAAGAAAATTTATTAAATCCATATTTCATAGTAAAAAAATAACATGATGAGAAAAGTCACAAGAAAACGGCATTTTTTTAAAACAATAACATGGCGAATAACCGCAACTTTTACAACGATAATGCTTGCATGGTTGATTTCTGGGGATTATGAAATTGGATTAAAAGTTGGCTTTTTAGAATTTTTTATTAAAATGGTATTGTACTATTTTCACGAGCGAATTTGGTATAAGTCTAATTTTGGAATTAAAAATAAAAAACATGAGTAATATATTTAAACAAAACTATCAAGTAACAAAAGAATCGCGAAACAAACTGAATAATCATAAATCATTTTTAATATGGTTTACAGGTTTGTCAGGTTCAGGTAAGAGTACAATAGCAAATGCCTTAGAAGTTGCCTTATATAAAAAAGGTGTAAAAACATATACTTTAGATGGCGATAATATTAGAAAAGGAATTAATAAAGACTTAGATTTCTCACCAGAAAGTAGAACGGAAAATATTAGGAGAATTGCAGAAATTTCGAATTTATTTATTGATTCTGGAATTGTTGTATTATCTGCATTTGTATCGCCATATAAAAAAGATAGAATTAATATAAAAAATACTGTAGGAAATAGTAACTTTGTAGAAATTTTTGTTAATACTTCTGTTGAAGAGTGCGAACGTAGAGATGTTAAAGGTTTATATAAAAAAGCAAGGCAAGGAGAGATAAAAAATTTCACAGGAATTTCAGCGCCTTACGAAAAGCCTGATAAGCCTGATATTGAAATTAAAACAGAAGAATTAAGTATTGATAAAGCTGTAGAAAAAATTATAAAAAAAATTAGTGCGAAATTATGAGTAAATATTATTTAAATTATTTAGATGAATTAGAATCTGAGGCGGTATTCGTACTTCGTGAAGTGTATGCTCAATTTGAAAATCCAGTAATTCTTTTTTCAGGAGGTAAAGACTCTATATTATTAACTCATTTAGCAAAAAAAGCATTTTATCCAAGTAAAATACCATTCTCATTAATGCATATTGATACAGGGCATAATTTTCCTGAGACAATAGAATTTAGAGACCGTTTAGTTAAAGATTTAGGTGTTAATTTAATTGTAGGTTCTGTTCAAGAAGCTATTGATAATAAAAGAGTAGTAGAAGAAAAAGGTAAAAATGCAACAAGAAATACACTTCAAATAACTACATTGCTAGATGCAATTGAAAATAATAATATTGATGCAGCAATTGGTGGAGGAAGAAGAGATGAAGAAAAAGCGAGAGCAAAAGAACGCTTTTTTTCACATAGAGATGATTTTGGGCAATGGACACCAAAAAATCAAAGACCAGAGTTATGGAATCTTTTTAATGGTAAAATGCATCAAGGCGAAAATTTTAGAGTTTTTCCAATTAGTAATTGGACAGAAATGGACGTTTGGAATTATATTTTGAGAGAGAATATTCAAATACCATCTTTATATTTTGCACATGAAAGGCAAGTTGTTTTTAGATCAAATTCATGGATACCAGTATCAGAGTATTTACCAAAAATTGAAAATGAAGAAGTATTTAATAAAAAAATACGATTTAGAACTTTAGGTGATATTACCATTACAGGCGGAATTGAAAGTGATGCAGATACCTTAGAAAAAATTGTAGCAGAAGTATCTGCAATGCGAGAAACAGAACGAGGTAATAGAACAGATGATAAACGTAGTGAAACCGCTATGGAAGATAGAAAAAAACAAGGATATTTCTAAAATTATGAATGAAATTTCAAACAACCAATTACTTCGCTTTACAACAGCAGGTAGCGTAGATGACGGAAAGAGTACATTAATAGGTAGATTGTTATACGATTCAAAATCTATTTTTGAAGATCAAATTAGTTCTGTTAAAAAAACATCAGAAAAAAAAGGTCTCGAAGATATTGACCTTGCTTTATTTACAGATGGTTTAAAAGATGAAAGAGAACAAGGTATTACAATTGATGTAGCATATCGCTATTTTACTACTCCAAAACGTAAATTTATTATAGCAGATACTCCTGGTCATATTCAATATACACGAAACATGGTTACAGGAGCGTCAACTGCTAATGTAGCATTATTATTAATTGACGCTAGAAAAGGTGTAATAGAACAGACTAAACGCCACTCATATATAGCATCTTTACTTCAAATATCTCATGTTATTGTTTGTGTGAATAAAATGGATTTAGTTGATTACAGCGAAGATGTTTTTAATAAAATAGTACGCCAGTATGAAGAATTGTCATCTAAGCTAATGGTAAAAGATGTTCGATTTATTCCTATTAGTGCATTGAAAGGCGATAACGTTGTTAACCGTTCAGACAATATGAGTTGGTTTCAAAATGCACCTTTATTACATACATTAGAAACGATTCATATTAGTAGTGATAATAATATGATTGATGCAAGGTTTCCGGTACAAACAGTTTTGCGTCCTCAAAATGATTCACATAGAGATTATCGTGGTTATGCAGGTAGAGTGGATGGAGGTATTTTTAGAGTTGGTGATGAAGTGAAAATTTTACCTAGTGGATTTACCTCTAAAATAAAATCTATAAATAAGTTTGAAGAAGAAGTAAATCAAATTTTTGATGGTATTTCTGCATCAATTACTTTAAAAGATGAGATTGATATTAGCCGTGGAGATATGATTGTTAAAATAAACAATATTCCTAATTCTACACAAGATATTACAGCAATGCTATGTTGGTTTAACGATAACTCAGCTAGACCAAGAGCTAAGTATATAATAAAGCATACAACCAATCAACAGAAAGCAATGATTAGAGAGGTGTATTATAAAGTAGATATAGATTCTTTGCAAAGAAATGTAGATGATAAGAATTTAGATATGAATTCAATATCTAAGGTTCAAATCCGAACAACAGCTCCGTTACATACAGATGAATACAATAACAATAGAAATACTGGAAGTTTCATTTTAATTGATGAGGCTACCAATGAAACAGTTGCAGCTGGAATGATAATGTAATATTAAAAATTGAAAAAAAGATACTCCATACTAATCGTGCCTATTTCAATAATAGTTCATTTAATTATTATTAATGTATCTTTCTATCTATTTAATTCAGAAACATATAATTTAAAGCAGCAATTATTTATTACTATTTTTTGGCTGTTAATTGCTTATTTTTCTAAGCTGTATAAATTTAATAGATATACAAAAGTTCCAAAAATAATCACGGTACTTTTCTTTCAGTTTTCAATTTTCACACTTTCTTATTTGTCTTATTATGCAATTTTTGATGTTTTATTGAATGCCAGAAGTCAAGCAGTATATTTAGCATATGTATTTTTTGCAATTACAGTTTTTAGAACAATTTATTTTTGGGGATTAAGAAAATACAGATTAGAAGGTTACAATTATCGTAATGTTGTGGTAATAGGCTCAGGTAAAGATGTAGAACCACTAATTAAATTCTTTAATAAAAGACAAGATTTTGGCTTTC
>Ga0256840_1003098_pt1 | contig 13805 bp, 15 predicted proteins | sample 355202metaG_FD_185969 | JGI IMG/M metagenome (GOLD analysis project Ga0256840, IMG submission 185969) | Hydrothermal vent microbial communities from Mid Atlantic Ridge, Atlantic Ocean - 355-202 | ecosystem: Environmental > Aquatic > Marine > Hydrothermal vents | place: Atlantic Ocean: Mid...
CAAGAGACTGGTTTATTGGTGTGGGCTTATCTACTTATGGCTTTGTTTTTTCTTGTTTTCAGAGCTATCATTTGGCAAATTTTACTAAGGTATGTTGCATTATCCAAAATATATCCCTATACTGCTTTTGTACAAGTTTTAATACTTATTTATTCTGTTACTTTTTTTGACGAAAGCATAACTTTGTATAATATACTAGGGTTATTAACTATGCTCGTTGGTATATTCTATATGTCTAAAAAAGATTAAACATGACAAATCTATTTCTAATCATATTGATCTTACTGCAAACAACAACTGGACAAATTTTACTCAAGAAAGCTTCACTAATCCGAGATGATAAAAATCGCTATTGGATTTACCTTTTTTTTGGATATACCTTGTTCTTTTTTACTATTATACTATCCTATATTTTGATGCAAAAGATATCTATGAAATATTTTACAGTTATTATGAGTTTAAACTACATTACAATACTATTTGGAACACACCTTTTTCTAAATGAAAAACCTACAAAAAAAATATATATAGGAACTTGTATCGTTATGCTAGGCATCGCTATATTTATGTACAGATAACAAGAAAGGGAAGAAACACTATGATTACACAATCCTATACTGAAGACAAGGGTATTAAAATTTTTTCTCCATCAAAAGAAGAAGATTATCAAGATTATGATGAAAAAAGGTTAAATAATCTTTATGCTCAAGAAGAAAAGCATTTTTGGTTTATCACCAGAAAAGAGTATATCTTACAAAAGATAGAAAAATACATACAAAAAGAATCAAATATTATAGAAATAGGTGCAGGAACTGGGAATGTGGCAAGATACTTAAAGAAAAATGGGTATAAAAATATATCTGTTGGCGAAATGCATTTAAATGGTTTAAAGTACGCACAAAGTTATGGAATCAAAGAGTGCTATCAATTAAACCTTCTTGATACCCCTTTTGAAAATGAGTTTGATGCTATGTGTCTATTTGATGTTTTAGAGCATATTGATGATGATGATTTAGTTATCAAAAATATCAATAAAAGTCTTAAAAAAAATGGAAAATTAATACTCACTGTCCCTGCACATGAATGGTTATGGAGCCGAGATGATATTGTTGCTGGACACAAAAGAAGGTATAATAAAACAGACCTTATACAAAAATTACAAAAATTTGGATTTGAAGTTGTAGTATCTAAATATTTTTTTATCAGTATTACCCCTCTTTTTTTATTGAGAAAAATACTCCATAAAGACACGCATCAACCCGTTAGAGATAATGAACATAATTCTGGACTCTATATTCATCCAATAATTAATTTTATTTTACTACATATTTCAAGATTAGAAAATAAAATACATTATCTTTTACCTAGCTTCTTTGGTGGTAGTTTATTTGTGATTGCGAGGAAACGATGATACCTTTTAGTAAATTCCCACTTACTAGTAATGAAGAAAGATATATTAGACAATCAATGAGAAGTAATAAACTCTCTCGAGATGGACAATTTATACAAGAATACCATGTTTGGTTTAAACAAGCCTTTGTAAAGTTTAAGAATCGCATCAAGGATAGAATCAGATGAAAATAATAGCATCAATAAGACAAAAAAATTTTGGGAATGATAAAAATATATCATTAAAAAGTATAGCAAGCATCAGCATAATAATGTCATTTATTTTCACTGTAGGGTATGCGAATACTATTTTTTATCAATTTGGTTTTATCAATATCCTACTACTTGCGGTTGTTTTTTTAACTATACTATATGGGTTACTTTTATTTTTTGATAAAACATATTTTAAAGAAAAAATATACTTCAATGTATATACTACCATCAGTGCTATTATTATAGTTTTCTTCTTGACCTTAATAGCAAGTACAGCATTGACTGATGCCGTATATTATAGAGCTTTTCCACTTCTTGAAGCAGACTTAGGGTTAGGAGTTCATCCAGATAGTTCTTATCATGTTTCCCTTATACAAAGCATTATGACTTTTGGCTATCCAAGCACAGCACAACATGGGATACCTATTAAATATTACCATGCCCTAAGTCATTATATTGATGCACTTATTTTGACTATCACGCATTTGGATCCGTATGATGCATATGGATTAATGTATTATTTTAAAGTCATTACATTTCTTTCTTCTATTTTGATTTTTACAGCACAAGTCCTTAAAAAAAGTAATCTATTTATTTTTATCATTTCATTTTTGCTTCTATCGCCAATGATCGTCAGTACATGGACTCCTATATTTTCACATGCACTTTGGTTTACTAGCATACTTACTGTTCTTAGTGCTTTTAAAATATATACATTATTAACTAAAGAAGAAAAATATACGAATAAGGACTATATATTTTTATTTCTTTTTATTCTACTTATTGGAGTTGGTAAAGTATCATTAGGATTTATATATGCAACATTTATTGGTATGTATTTATTATTAAAAAACTGGAAAGATTATCAAGTTTATATTATGGGTTTTGGATGGATTATATTTTTCTTTGTGTTCCCAAAATTTATGCGAACAGGCACAAGTAATAGTTTGTCTTTTGATAGTCTCAGTTTTGATCTTATTTATAATTTCATTTTTAATGTATCACAAAGTCCATATGGTATGCTTCAGTCTATTTATACGTCAATCTTTATATTATCTATCATGGCAGCTTTATTTAGAACTAAACAAAACCTGTTTTTTGTTATCTCTTCTCTTTTCTCACTTTCCGTATTGAGTTTTCTTATTATAAGTCGTGAAGACTTGATATATTCAGATATCTTTTACTTTGAGTACAGCTTAGCATTTATACTAATCTTAATGATGTTTCAAACAATATTTAATAATCTTGCAACATTACTGCAAAAAACCATTGCATTGATTGTACTGGTTTGTTTATCTTCTCTTTATTATTTGCCTAAAGTTAATATATTATCTTTAAGCCCATCACTTATTAAACAGAGCATAGTGATGTTAAACTACAGACCTTTTGTGCATATTAATCGTATGTCTACAAATAAAGAAAAATATAGTTTTAGTCATGGAGGGCTTTCCAAAGAATGGCTAGAGATACAAAAAAGACCTTTATTTAATTTTAAAACATCTTTAGAAAAATATATGAAATCCAGTCATCTTAGTAAGCGAAATACTTTTTTGTTTATGCCTAAAGAAATATTTGAGAAAGACTTAAATTTTCTCTCATCAAAAAAGTGGTCAATAGGTCTGTTTATATATGCAAGCACTGGTATCCCATTGATATATGCGAATAAACAATTAATAAAAGGGTATGGATATCGATCTTACACGGAAAAGAGTTTATGGGTCTCTATGGATGATTTTGATCCCAAAAAAGTTTGCAACATGCATCTTTCAGATACTATAGTAATTGTTGAAAAATTTTGGACTCCACAATTCAGTATTGTCAATTGCAATAAAATAAATTAAATTATAGTATAATTTCATAAATTAAAAAAGGGTATTAATGTTCAAAAACAAAACCTTACTCATCACCGGAGGCACAGGTTCCTTCGGTAATGCGGTACTAAGAAGATTTTTAGATACAGACATCAAAGAAATACGTATTTTCTCTCGTGATGAAAAAAAACAAGATGACATGCGAAAAGCATATAATAATCCTAAATTAAAATTTTACCTTGGTGATGTACGTGACCAAAACTCCATCAAAGATGCTATGCGAGGGGTAGATTATGTCTTTCATGCAGCAGCACTAAAGCAAGTACCCTCATGTGAGTTCTACCCTATGCAAGCCGTAAAAACCAATGTCATAGGTACGGAAAATGTACTCTATGAAGCCATTGATGCAGGTGTAAAAAAGGTCATCGTACTTAGCACCGACAAAGCTGTTTACCCCATTAACGCTATGGGTGTAAGTAAAGCGATGATGGAACGTGTAGCAGTAGCAAAGTCGCGTAACCTGAATAATGAAGACATTATGATAGCAGTCACACGTTATGGTAATGTCATGGCTTCCCGTGGTTCTGTGATACCTCTGTTTATAGACCAAATACGACAAGGCAAAGAGATTACCATCACTGACCCTGCTATGACCCGTTTTATGATGAGCCTTGACCAAGCTGTAGAACTTGTACTCTTTGCTTTTGAAAATGGGAGAAATGGAGATATATTTGTTCAAAAGGCACCTGCCGGTACTGTGGGACTTCTTGCCAAAACACTTACAAACCTTTTGGGTAAACCTAAGCATCCCATTCAAATTATCGGGACACGTCATGGTGAAAAGCTTTATGAAGCACTCTTGACAAGAGAAGAGATGGTACATGCAGAAGATATGGATGGGTATTACCGTATTCCTGCAGATACGAGAGATTTGAACTACTCTAAATTCTTTGATGAAGGTGAAGAAGTGGTTACGCAAGCACATGAGTATCACTCACATAACACCAAGCAACTTACAGAAGAAGAACTCAAAGCTATGCTTTTAGACCTACTTGAGATACAAGATGACTTAAAAGAATTCGGTGTCATATAAATGCATGTACTTGTTACCGGAAGTCAAGGATTTATAGGGTTAAATTTACTAGAGAGACTTAGTCGCTTTGAAGGGATCACTGTCTCCACCTTTAGCAAAGAAGATAAAGAGGACACCTTAGAAAAAAAAGTACATGAAGCCGACTTTATCTTTCATCTTGCAGGCATTAACCGTCCCGAAGATACACAAGAATTTTACACAGGTAACCGTGACCTCACAAAGAAAATAGTAGACCTTGCAGAACATACAGGTAAGAAGATACCTATACTCATCACTTCTTCTACCCAAGCAGCCTTTGACAATGACTATGGGAAAAGCAAAAAAGAGAGCGAAAAGCTTCTTGAAACTTATGCAAAAAATAATGATACAGTAGCCTACATCTACAGACTCCCAAATGTCTTTGGGAAGTGGTCTAAACCTAATTACAACACCGTTATAGCCACATGGTGCCATAATATCACAAGAGACATCCCCCTACAAGTCAATGATGGCTCTGTAGCACTTACCCTCGTTTACATAGATGATGTGGTAGAGCACTTTGTCAGACACCTAGATGAAAATGGGCAAACAGGTATAGTACGCCCTGAAGTAGCACCTATCTATAAAAAGACCCTCTCTGAGATAAAAGAACTCCTAGAAGCCTTCAAAGAGAGTCGTGTAAGCCTTACTGTACCACGTGTAGGGAGAGGCTTTGAAAGAGCATTGTATGCTACTTACCTTAGCTTTTTACCTACAGATAAATTCTCTTATGAACTACAAGGGTATGCGGATGATAGAGGAACATTTTATGAGTTTGTAAAAACCTTAGACTCTGGACAATTCTCTATCTCTACTACCGTACCTGGTATCACAAGAGGAAACCATTATCATAACAGTAAAAATGAGAAGTTCCTTGTCATAAAAGGTGAAGCGAGCATTAAACACAGACAAATACATGGGGATGAGATTATAGAGTATAAAGTCAGTGATAAAAAGATGGAAGTCGTAGAGATGATCCCTGGGTATACCCATGATATTACCAATACAGGTGATACAGAAATGGTACTATTACTTTGGGCAAATGAAGCGTTTGATAGGGATAATCCCGATACGTATTTTTTAGAGGTATAATAAAGAATGATAAATAAAAAACTAAAAGTAATGACCGTAGTAGGTACAAGACCTGAAATCATAAGACTTGCAGCAGTCATAAAAAAGCTTGATGCATCTGAAGCCATAGAACAGATAGTAGTGCATACAGGACAAAACTATGACTATGAGCTTAATGAAGTATTTTTTAAAGACTTTGGACTACGTAAACCAGACTACTTTTTAAATGCTGCACTTGGTAATGCTGCTGAGACGATAGGAAACATCATCATCAAGGTTGACCCTATTTTAGAAGAGGTACAACCTGATGCCTTTTTGGTCTTGGGTGATACAAATTCTTGCCTTTGTGCTATCCCTGCTAAAAAGAGACAAATCCCTATTTTTCATATGGAAGCTGGAAACCGCTGTTTTGATCAACGCGTACCCGAAGAGACGAACAGGAAAATCGTTGACCACATCGCTGACATCAACATGACCTACTCGGATATTGCTAGAGAGTACTTACTCCGTGAAGGCTTACCTGCTGATCGCATCATAAAAACAGGTAGCCCCATCTATGAAGTGGTGTATTCTAAGCTTGATGACATCAAAGCTTCAAATATTTTAAATGAACTCTCTTTAGCACAAGGCAAATACTTTGTAGTCTCTGCACATAGAGAAGAGAATATAGGAAGTGACCGAACATTTTTTGCTTTGGTTGAGACCCTAAATGCCATAGCAGAACAATATCAACTTCCTATCATCGTATCTACACACCCCCGTACACGTAATAAGATAGAAGAAAAAGAAGTTGTATTTAATCCACTTATAAAACTTATGAAGCCACTGGGCTTTGATGATTATGTCAAGTTACAAATGGATGCGAAAGCTGTATTGAGTGATAGTGGTACTATCTCTGAAGAATCTTCTATATTGAAGTTTCCTGCACTTAACATAAGGGAAGCACATGAACGTCCAGAAGCAATGGAAGAAGCGTCTGTGATGATGGTAGGTCTTGACAAAGAACGCATCTTACAAGGATTACAGATACTTGATGTGCAAGAGTCTGATACATTGAGAGAAGTAGCTGATTATAGTATGCCTAATGTGTCCGATAAAGTTTTGAGAATTATTTTGTCTTATACGGATTATGTGAATCGTACTGTATGGAAGAAGTAAACTATAGAATGAATCAAAAAAAAACAATTATTTATATTGGTGGATTTGAGCTTCCTGATAAAAATGCTGCAGCACAAAGGGTATTGGCAAATTCGAAAATATTTAGAGATTTAGGATTTGATGTTGTGTTAATTGGAATAGATAAGATGTTACAGTCAAATAACAATATAGAGAATACACAAAAAGTTGTTGAAGGCTTCGAATTTTTTTCTATTCCTTATCCAAAAGATAAAAAATCGTGGTTCAAACATATAGTATCTGCAAAATATTTAAATCATTTTCTCAGCAAAAAAGATAATATTTATGCGGTAATTTGCTATAACTATCCTGCACTTGCTATGTATAACATCAATATTATGTGTAAACGTAAAAATATTATTTGTTTAGCAGATGCTACAGAATGGTATGAAAACAGTGGTGGGGGATTATTGTTTAATACTATAAAATGGTTAGATACATACATGAGAATGCACTATGTGCATTGTAAAATCGATGGGGTGATTACCGTGAGTAAGTTTTTAACAGACTTTTACAAACAAAGAAGTTGTCATACAGTCCAATTACCTACATTGTATGATGTAGCACAATTTGAATATACTGAAAAAAAAGAAACAAAGACAATGCAATTTATGTATGCAGGCAGTGCATTTAATTTGAACAGAGTTACCAAAGATAGAGACAATATAAAAGATAGACTAGATATTATTATCGAGACCTTCTCAAAGGTATACAAAGTGAATACTAATTTCATTTTAAATATCTATGGGTTGACAAAAGAAAATTATCTTTCAGTTTTCTCTGAACATAAAAATATATTGATAGAACTTAGCAAGCATATAATATTTCATGGAAGATGCCCTCATCAGCATATTATAGGAAGTATACAACAAAGTGATTTTACTATTTTTATTAGAAAATTGGATAGGGTAATTGAAGCAGGGTTTCCAAGTAAATTTTCAGAATCAATTTCATATGGGATTCCTGTTATATCTAATTTAATTAGTAACATTGAACCTTATATTGCCGAAGGAAAAAATAGTTTTATTGTTAGTTTAGATAATGAAGAAACACGTATTAAGAAAATACTATACATTTTAGACATGGATAGACATCATATTTTAAAAATGAAAAAACATTGTAAAAATCATAAAATTTTTGATTATAGAAATTACTTATGTACGGTAGATGATTTTTTTAAAAAAATAGGAGAATCAAAATGAAATTAGCACGTATATTTAAGATTTTCACTGTACCCATTAAGCTTTTACATGCTCAATTATATCCAGTACAATATGCCAAATCTCTTGGTGTTACCATGAATGGAAGGGTAACTATTTATGGGAGTAGCTATAAAATGTTTAGTTCAGAATCTTTTTTGGTAACATTGGGAGATAATGTTTATATTAGTTTAGATGCAAAATTTATATGTCATGATGGTTCAGTTTTACCTTTTCGAAAAGATATACCTGACCTTGACATAACAAAAAGAATAGCTGTTGGGAATAATGTATTTATAGGTATGGGTGCCCTTATTTTACCTGGTGTCACCATTGGAAATAATTGCATTGTAGGGGCATACGCTGTTGTCACAAAAGATGTACCCGATGGAACGGTGGTAGGTGGAAATCCAGCAAAAAAAATTAAAAAAACATCTGATTATTTAGAAAAAGCACAAGAAGATTCTATACATATAGGTCATTTAACAGGCAAAGAAAAAATAAAAGCATATAACACTATTTTTGAGGTCCACTAGAATTGGAAATATATAGAACTGATTTAATACCATTAAAATTTTTAACTATTTATATTTTTATAGGGGTATCTTTGAGTTTCTGGGGACCTATTACTTATCTTGACTACAATAAGCTTCCTGTAGCTGTATACATGATTTCCTTCCTCATTTTATTTACTATTGGCTATCTACTTGGGTCAGCAACAGGACAGAAAGTGTATACACAAGTCAATATTGACTACGAAAACTATATTTTTCGAAAAGTACTGTTTTGGGTAAAGATTAGTATTCTTATCATTTCTTTTATACAATTCATAAATCTTGTACTTGCCATATCAAATGGGACATTAAATTTAAATATTTCAAAAATGGGTGAAGCATATGTTAATACATATGAAGATTATGCACGTGGACAAGGCAATATTCATCTTTCTTTTTTAATACAAACACTTACCTATATCCCCTATCTTGTAACACTTATCTTAGGAGCATTTTATTTTAAAAAACTTCCATTCATGTATAAACTTTTTGTGATATTCACCTATTTGTCAATCATTTTATTGGAAACAATAGGTCATGGTAAACAAAAGCAATTAGGAGATATTTTTGTTTTTTTAATGATTACATTTCTATTAAAAATTGATATTTCAAATCCTATCGTAAGAAAAAAAATATTTAAAAAAATGCTTCTTTTCTCCATTATTGGGATTAGTGCTCTTGTAACAGTTTTATACTTTCGATATGCTGCAATTGGGATTGATATAGATAATATTAATTCCAAAGTGATTGTAGCAATACAATATGATGTTAACAATATCATATTTGATATTTTTGGTAATATTATTGGCTTTCCACTATCGGTCTTTTCGGGATATCTTTCGCAAGGTTATTATGGATTATCTCTTTGTATGCAAGAACCTTTCGAGTGGACTTATTTTATGGGAAATTCTTATTCTCTCACTGTATTTATGCAAAGATTTCTAGACGTTCCTATAGATTTTCATGACACCTATCCTTATAGAGCTGCAGTAAATAGTAATTGGGATGAAAGTAAATGGTCAACTGTCTTTGCTTGGTTTGCTGGAGACTTTACTTTTTTTGGCACACTAATACTTTTTACTTTAATCGCTTTTTTATATGCCCGAGTTTGGATAGAAGCATACAGGTACAAAAATCCTATTTCCATTATTTTATTCTCTATGCTTACTATTGCTTTGCTATATATTCCAGCAAACAACCAGCTCCTTCACACTCCTGGTAGTATTATTGCTGTTTTTTTCTTTTTAATGCTATGGATCTTTAGACATAAAAGATTTAATTTCATACATTTAACATCACTAGAAAGTAGATGATGAAACAAAGGTCATTCTTAAGGACTGGACTATTAATAATGCTCATAATTATAGTGGGGAAACTAATAGCATTTGGTAAAGATATAGTTATCTCTGCATTTTTTGGTGCTGGTTCCGATACAGATGCATTTTTTATTGCACTTAATATCACTTCTATACTTTTTATAGCATTTTATTCTACTGTATCTTTGGTTTTTTTACCTTTATATAATGAAGTCAAAATAAAACATGGATTCAATACTACTCACATATTTAGCAGCAATATTATTAATCTCTATCTATTTATAGCACTTACTATATCTATCATCAGTATTTATTTTGCCCCTGAATTTGTCAAGATAGTCAACTCTTCGCAGAATACTGAAAATATAAATTTAACCGTTACATTATTACGTATTATGGTGCTCTCATTTGTTTTTTCTATCTTTATAAGCTTCATGACATCTATACAACTTAGCAATGAAAAATATCTTTATCCTCATCTAGTACCTATAATCAATAATGCTATTGTGGTTGTAGCTATCGTTATCTTCTCCCCTCAATATGGTATCATAGTTCCTGCTATTGCCGGTGTAATTGCATGGGTCATTCAAGTCCCTCTCCATACATGGATTGTGAGAAAATACTTTACTTACAAACCTTATTTAAATCTGAAAGATAAAAATCTGAAAAAAATGGGCTTACTTTTTTTCCCTGCCTTTTTAGGTATATTTATAGACCAAGCAAATATAATGGTAGATACTATTCTCGCTTCTGGTTTAGCAGAAGGAAGTGTGTCTGCATTAAACTATTCAAACAGATTAATAAGTTTTGCAAGTGGTATTTTTATTATGGCTATTATGAGTATCACATATCCCATGTTTTCCAAATATGTTGTAAATGAGGAGTCAGAAAAACTTAGTGATTCCATTCGTACAAGTATACGCCTTTTGTTATTGATCATGTTACCTATTACTGCTATTATATGTGTCTATAACAATGAAATTGTTTCGATAGTATTTCAACGAGGAAAATTTGATGCTCATGCTACACAAGTGACAGCATCCGTTTTTTTCTATTATGGGCTAGGTATACTGTTCTTAGCCCTACGTGAACTGTTCAATAAAGTTTTTTATGCGCAAAAAAATACAAAAACACCATTATTTATCAGTGCCATAGCAGTGAGTACCAATATTATTCTTAGTATCATTCTTGTAAAATTTATGGGTGTTGAAGGTTTAGCCTTGGCATCTTCCATTTCATTGATTGTTTATGTCATACTTCAGGTATATATATTAAACAAACATATAAGCAATGATTTTTATCAAGGGTTACTACCCTTTATAAGTAAACTTATTATTACTGTTTCATTTTCTTCATATATAATGTGGATATATAAAAAGTGGGATTATTTTAATAATTTGTATTTGGATTTTTTCACGGGTGTATTTTTAGGTATTTTATGTTTTATATTTTTTTTACTGATTCTAAAAAATGAAGAAGTAACTAAGATAAATATGATATTAATAAACAAATTCAAATATAAAGAAAATAAATGAAACCTAAACTCATACGAATAACCACGGTTCCTATCTCTCTCAAAATCCTTCTTCAGGATCAATTACGATTCATGAACCACTACTTTGAACTCATCGGTATCTCTTCAAAAGGTTCAGAACTTGATGAGGTTAAAAAAACTGAAGGCATCCAAACGATAGAACTTGAAATGAGTAGAGAGATTACTCCACTAAAAGATATGGTTTCATTAGTAAAAATGGTTATGCTGCTTCTAAAAGAAAAACCTGACATAGTCCATACGCATACACCTAAGGCTGGTATAGTTGGCATGTTGGCAGCATGGATAGCTAGAGTGCCACACAGACTGCATACAGTCGCAGGGCTTCCTGTCATGGAAGCAAAAGGAAAGAAAAAAACATTATTGTTATGGATAGAAAAACTTACTTATGCTTGTGCTACACATGTGTACCCTAATTCACATGGATTGGAAAAGTATATTCTTGACCATAAACTTACTCAAGCAAATAAATTAAAAGTCATAGGCTATGGTAGTAGTAATGGGATAGATACAAGTTATTTTGATAAAACCATTGATATACAAAAAGAAGCTAATAGTGTTGAAGAAGAATATAATCTTAAAAATGAGTTTGTTTTTTGTTTTGTCGGAAGGGTTGTAAAAGACAAAGGCATCAATGAGCTTATGTATGCTTTTGAACAATTATCCAATAACTATGAGTATGTAAAATTACTCATAGTTGGAGGATTTGAAAAAGAATTAGATCCAATTTCTGAAAAAGCAAATAAAATATTACAGACTAACCCAAAAATACAACATGTAGGATTTCAAACAGATATACGACCTTATTTGGCTGTATCAGATTGTTTTGTACTACCCACATACAGAGAAGGTTTCCCAAATGTAGTACTGCAGGCATGTTCTATGGGACTACCTGCCATCGTCACCGATATTAATGGCTGTAATGAAATTATAGATAATCAAAAAAATGGAATAATAATTAAACCTAAAGATGAAAATGAGCTTCTAACAGCAATGGAAGCATTTTTAAAAGAAAATACTTTAGCCAAAAAACTTAGTTTAAATAGTAGAAAAGATATAATCTCAAAATATGACAGGAAGCAATTTTTTCAATTTCTGCTTGAAGAATATAATAAGGTATTAAATGATTAAAAGACTTTTTGATATTACTTTAGCGGTAATTTTAGTACTGCTCTTTTCTCCGCTTTACATCATCGTTTCACTTTTAATTCTAAGTAAAATGGGTTTTCCCATACTCTTTAGACAAAAAAGACCAGGCTTACATGCAAAGATATTTGGCATCTATAAATTTAGAACCATGACCAATGAAAAAGATGAACATGGTGAACTTCTGCCTGATAAAAAGCGTCTGGTCGGCATAGGGAAATTTATACGCTCTGCAAGTCTGGATGAACTGCCTCAGATATTTAACGTGCTAAAAGGAGAGATGAGTTTTGTGGGACCTAGACCACTCCTCATAGAGTATCTGCCTCTTTATAATGATAAGCAAAAAAAACGCCATGATGTCAAACCAGGCATCACAGGGTGGGCACAAGTGAATGGACGTAATGCCATCTCTTGGGAGCAAAAGTTTGAGTATGATGTTTGGTATGTAGAACATCAGTCATTTTGGCTTGATATGAAGATACTTTGGATGACCTTTTTGAAAGTAGTGAAACAGAGTGATATTTCTTCGGATACTGCCGTGACTATGGAGAAGTTTGAGGGAAGTAAGCTTGATGGGTATTGACATTTGCATCCCCTTTGGGGTACAATATAAAAAAGGATTTATGATGCCTAAGATGCAAACAACTATTAGACTTGATGAAGATGATTACAAACAAGCTCGTGAAGTACTAGAATATATTGGTATGAACTATGCTCAAGCTGTGAATATGTTTAACCGTATGGTAGTTTTGGAAAGAGGTTTACCTTTTGAAGCAAAAATACCAAACAAAAAGACCTTAAAAGCTATGAATGAAGCCATTGATTTAGAGGGAGATTTTATATCTTTAGATGATATAAAGAGAGAGCATGCAGCTATTTCGAACTAAAACTTTTAGAAAAGAATATGCTAAAGTTAAATTAACTGATACTCAGTATGCAAAATATTTGCAATATGTTGTTGCTCTGTTAGATTTTCAACAACTACCTAGAGAATCAAGAGATCATAGATTATCTGGAAATTATAATGGATTTAGAGAATTTCATATTGGTGGAGATATGTTAATAATATATTTGATTGAAGATGATATCTTGCGTTTAACAAGAATCGGAACCCATTCTCAATTATTTTAATGGCTTAAAATGAAAAAAATATATATTTATGGAGCGAGTGGTCATGGATTGGTTGTTGCTGATATCGCAAAAGCTTGTGGGTATGATGATGTACAATTTATAGATGATGGGGAGAATGAGTATGCTGCTTTTGATC
>Ga0256840_1003099_pt1 | contig 13805 bp, 12 predicted proteins | sample 355202metaG_FD_185969 | JGI IMG/M metagenome (GOLD analysis project Ga0256840, IMG submission 185969) | Hydrothermal vent microbial communities from Mid Atlantic Ridge, Atlantic Ocean - 355-202 | ecosystem: Environmental > Aquatic > Marine > Hydrothermal vents | place: Atlantic Ocean: Mid...
TCTGAGCAAAAAATATTTTTACAAAATCAGTTTATTGCACTCAAAGAAATGGCAAAAAAAACAGACCAATCTTTTATTGGCGCAGTAAATGCACAAGAAAAAAAACAACTAAAAGGACTTAATAATTTAGAAAAACGCCTTTTAAAAGCAGAAAAACGTAAATTATCTGATTTGGTTAATCGTATTATATTATTGCAAAACACTGTTTTTCCAAACAAAATCTTGCAAGAACGCCATACCAATTTCTCTGAATTATACTTAGAACATGGCGAAGAATTAATTCCGTTTTTAAAAGACAATTTAACACCATTGCAATTGGAATTTTCAATTTTAACAATATAATTTAACATATATTAGTTCTAAATGAGAGAAAAAAAAACAGTAAATTACACTAAAAACAAACTACTTACTAAAGTATTTGATTTTTATATTTTTAGCAATATACATGTTGCTTTTGCCACTTTTTTATTGGTTAAAATTACTTTATTAAATATCGGAATTTTAAAAAACACATCTGCTTGGTTTGTTTTTTTTTCCACATTATTGTCATATAATATCATTCGCCTTTTACGCTTAGATTCAATTAAAAACTGGTACAACATTTGGATAAAAAACAATATAAAACCCTTATATTTTATAAATAGTTTGAGTTTAATATCAATTATCTATTTAAGTTTTTACTTACACCTAAAATCCGTCATTGTATTATTTCCATTTGTTCTTGCAACTTTGTTTTACACTTTCCCTTTAAAAAAATATTCGCTTAGAAACATTGCTAACTTAAAACTTTTTTTAATTGCTTTTTCTTGGGCTGGAATTACCGTATTATTTCCTTTATCACAAAACTACATTACACCAAGAACGATTGATTACTTCGTGTTTTTACAGCGATTTTTATTTATAATTGTAATTACAATTCCTTTTGATATTCGCGATTTAGATTACGATTCAAAAAAATTAAGAACATTACCTCAACAAATTGGAATAAAAAAAACGAAAATTTTCGGATTAGCGTTACTACTTATTTTTAATATAATAGAATTTTTAAAACCAACAACAGAACAAGCGCTGTTTTCAACATGCCTAATAACTTTAATTAGCGCTGTTTTTTTAATTTATTCTAACCAAAAACAGTCTAAATATTACAGTGCTTTTTTTGTAGAATCAATACCAATTATTTGGTTTTTATTGATTTACTTACAATAAAAAAAAAGGACTTAAAATTACATAAATTCAAGTCCTTTTTAGTATTATTTTCTTTATCTACTTCTACTCTATTTTTTAGCGTCAATTCTTGCTTGCGCAATATTAAATGCCGCTTGATGTGTAGAAATTTGTTTTTCATCAGATAATTTAAAAATTTCTAAAGTTGTATTAAAAATATTTTCAGTCTGTTTAATGATTTCACTTCTATCGTATTTAGCAATTTCTGCATAAACATTAATAATTCCACCAGCATTAATTAAAAAATCTGGTGCATAAGCAATTCCTTTTTCTTTTAACAATCTACCGTGTTTAACTTCATCTTGTAATTGATTGTTGGCAGCACCTGCAATAACTTGTGCTTTTATCCTATTAATTGTATCATCATTAATAGTCGCTCCAAGTGCACATGGCGCATAAATATCAACATCTAAACCGTAAATATCTAAATCGTGATGTATCGTTGCTCCATACTTTTTACTAACTCGCTCTAATTGCTCCTTATTAATATCATTAATAATAACTTTTGCTCCTTCTTTTGCTGCCATTTCAACAATGCTTTCGCCAACATGCCCAATACCTTGAACTAATATTTTTTTACCAGAAAGATTATCTGTTCCAAATTTATATTTTGAAGCAGCTTTAATTCCCATAAAAACGCCGTATGCGGTAACTGGCGAAGGATTTCCTGCGCCGCCTCTACTTTCTGATATTCCTGTAACATAAGGTGTTACATCATTAACAATATCCATATCTCTGGTTTCCATACCAACATCTTCTGCCGTAATGTATTTACCTCCTAAAGAGTGTACAAATTCGCCAAATTTACGCATTAATGCATCTGTTTTTTGAGTTTTTGCATCGCCAATTATTACTGCTTTTCCGCCACCTAATTTTAAACCAGTGATAGCTGCTTTGTAAGACATACCTCTTGACAAACGCAAAACATCTTGCAAAGCTTCTGCTTCATTTTTGTAGTTCCACATTCTCGTTCCGCCAAGTGCAGGACCAAGATTTGTATTATGTATGCCAATAATTGCTTTTAAGCCTGTTTCTTTATCGTTGCAAAAAACAACTTGTTCATGATTGTCAAAAGAAAAATTACCAAAAACTGGATTGATTTTTGCTAAATCTTTTGCTTCTATTATATCTGTATTCATTCTAATTATAATGTTTATTTTTACGATGTAAAGATACGTTTAAATTATCAAAATATTTTGTTAATTTTTAAAATAGACTTCAACTTTTTACACTAAGTTTCAATATATTTGTTTACATTTAAAAAATATAAATGAAAGAATTAAAATACTTAAATAAATATCTTATAAAATACAAATACCGTTTGGGTTTTGGGATTTTAATAACGATACTTTCAAAAATTTTAGCCATTCAAATACCTTCATTTATTAAAAATTCTTTAAATATTGTTGAAGATTATAACAAAGGCTTAATTACAGATATTACTGAAGTTAAATCAACTTTAACCATTAATATTTTATTGATTATTGGCGCAGCATTATTGTCTGGTTTTTTTACATTTTTAATGCGACAAACCATTATTGTAATGTCACGATATATTGAATTTGATTTAAAAAATGAAATTTTTAAACAATACGAAAATCTATCCATAAATTTTTATAAAAAAAATAGAACTGGCGATTTGATGAATCGAATTAGCGAAGATGTTGGAAAAGTAAGAATGTACGTCGGTCCAGCAATAATGTACACTATGAATATGTTGGTTTTATTTGCTGTTGCGCTGACTAAAATGATAAGTATTGATGCCACATTAACTTTATATACTTTATTGCCTTTACCTATTTTATCATTTTCAATATATACTTTAAGCAAAGTTATAAACAAAAGAAGTAGTAAGGTACAAGAGTATTTATCAAAACTGACAACATTAGCGCAAGAAACATTTTCTGGAGTTCATGTTATTAAAGCATATGCAATAGAACCACAAACTATTAAAAATTTTGATGCCTTAGCCGTTAAAAGCAAAGATAAAAATCTTTCGCTTTATAAAGCACAAGCACTATTTTTTCCGTTAATGATATTATTAATTGGTGTTAGTAATATTTTGGTTATTTATATTGGTGGAATGCGATATATTAGTGGCGAAATTACAAATATTGGTGTTATTGCCGAGTTTATTATTTACATTAATATGCTTACTTGGCCAGTTGCTGTTGTTGGCTGGGTTACTTCTATGGTGCAACAAGCAGAAGCTTCGCAAAAAAGAATTAATGAGTTTTTACATGAAAAACCTGCTGTTGCTAATAGTAACAGTAAACCAAGCACTATTAAAGGCGATATTGCATTTAATAACGTTAGTTTTACTTACGAAGACACAAATATTAAAGCCTTAAAAAATGTTAATTTTAAAATTAAGCATGGTCAAACCTTAGCTATAATGGGTAAAACAGGTTCAGGAAAATCAACTATTGTCAGTTTAATTGCAAGATTATATAATGTTACTGATGGTAATATATTAATTGACAATGATTTAATTACTGCAATTAATTTAAACAGTTTAAGATCTCAAATTGGTTTTGTACCACAAGATAGTTTTTTATTTTCTGAAACAATTGAAGACAATATTCGTTTTGGAAAACACAACGCTTCACAAAGTGAAGTCGAAAATGCAGCTATTAATGCAAATGTTCACAATAACATTACATCGTTTAAAAACGGATATAAAACAATGGTTGGCGAACGTGGCGTTACACTATCTGGCGGACAAAAACAACGAATTTCTATTGCAAGAGCAATTATTGGTTCACCTAAAATATTAATTTTTGATGATTGTTTATCTGCTGTTGACACGAAAACTGAAGAAATTATTTTAAACAATCTTAAAACTGTAAGTAAAAACATTACTACGCTAATTATTAGTCATCGAATTTCAACGGTTAAAAATGCAGATCAAATTATTGTTTTAGATAAAGGTCAACTTATTCAAAACGGAACACATCAAGAGTTAAAAAACCAAAAAGGCTATTATAAAAACATTTACGAACAGCAAATGGAAAATATTTAACACATTTCAACAGCTATTTTAGCTGCCAATTTAGCATTATTAAATACCAATTCTATATTTGAAGTCAAGCTCAAACCTTTGGTTAATTCCTTTACTTTACCAAGTAAAAAAGGCGTACTTTCTTTACCTTTAATACCTAATTTTTTCTCTTCGATTAAAGCTTCTTGAATTACCTTATGCATTAAATCAAAATCCAATTCTTTATCTTTAGGTACAGGATTTGCTATTACGACACCACCTTTTAAATTTAAATTCCATTTTGTTTTTAACAAATTTGCTATCGCTTTAGCTGAATCCATTTTAAAATTGACATCAAAACCACTTTTTTGTGTGTAAAAAGCTGGAAGTTCGTTTGTTTTATAACCTAATAACGGAATACCAAATGTTTCTAAATATTCTAAAGTCAATTCCAAATCTAAAATTGCTTTTATACCTGCGCAAACAACTGCAACATTTGTATTTGCAAGCTCTTGTAAATCCGCAGAAATATCAAAAGTTTTTGAAGCTCCACGATGTACGCCACCAATTCCACCAGTGGCAAAAACACGAATATTTGCCAAATTTGCACCAATCATTGTAGAAGCAACAGTTGTTGCACCATCAATTTTTTGCGATAATAAATAAGGTAAATCTCTTCTACTTGCTTTGACAATTTTAGTACCTGATTTTGCCAAATAATCAATCTCATCTTCGGTTAAACCCACTTTTATTTTACCATTTAATATAGCAATAGTTGCAGGAACTGCACCATTATCTCTAATAATTTGCTCTACTTTTAATGCCGTTTCTTTATTTTGAGGATAAGGCATGCCGTGAGAAATAATAGTCGATTCTAAAGCTACAACTGGCTTATTATTTGCTATAGCTTTTTTTATTATTGGGTTTATGTCAAGATAATTCGTCATGTACTTTTGTTTTTTGAATTTGCAAAGATAACTTTACAAGCTACTATTTAAAATTAATTGTTTGTTTATTTCTGGATTAACCGTGTTTTTATGTTGAATAGTCATCTCTGCACAAGCCATTGCAACTCGAACCATTTTATGAATGTCAAATTTATTAATTTCGGCAAATAATAAACCTGCCATAAAAGAATCTCCTCCACCAGTTGTATTGACAGGCTCAATATAAGTACTTTCAATTCTGTTAATAGTTTTATGATCACCATAAATCACACCTTCTTTACCTAAAGTGATAAACACTTTTTTTACCCCTATTTTAAGGAAGTGATTAACCAATTTTTTGTAATTTTTATCTGAATTTGTTTTAATTCCACTCAAAAGAGCTGCTTCAATTAAATTACATTTTAATATCTGTAATTTATTTAAAATATTTATAGCTTTTACTGCCTTTGTTCCAGATACTGCATCTAAAGCAAATTTAGTATTTGGAGCTTTGCGAACAACTAATTCTAAAATAGATTTTGGCATATTGGTTTCTAAAATACAGTACTCATTATTTAAAATTACTTCTAAGTTATCTGTAATAAAAGAATTTGGAATGTTATCGTAAATATCCATTGCTGAAATACCTAAAGCCATATCATTTTTTTCATCCATTATAGCCATAAAAGTAGAAGTTGTAGCATTTTTTTTTATAAGACTATGCTTTATCGAAATACCTAAATCATTACAAGACGCTATTATATCATTTGCAAAATGATCATTGGCAAAGACACTTAAAAATATCACATTAAGATCTAACCTTGATAAATTTTCTGCAATATTTCTACCAACGCCACCTAAAATAGTTTCTAAAGAGCCAACATTGTCATCTTTATAAATAAGTTCGTTGTTAGGATATCCTATTAAATCAATATTTACAGCACCAATAACAGTAATTGTAGGTTTTTTATCCATAATATTATTCAATTGAATTTATTTGGGTAAATTTACCCAAATAAATTCAATATTTAATGCAAAAATTTAAGTCAATTTTTAAAACTAAAAAACCAATTATTGGTATGGTGCATGTTAACGCATTACCTGGAACACCAAAACACCATATGAGTGTTAATCAAATAATTGACCATGCTGTTAACGAGGCTATTATTTATAAAAAAGCAGGTATCCATTCTATAATGATTGAAAACATGCATGATGTGCCTTATTTAAAAAATGGTGTTGGTCATGAAATCAGTTCAATTATGACAATGATTGCTTATTTTATAAAAAAAGAAACCAATTTACCTATCGGAATTCAAATTTTAGCTGGAGCAAATAAAGAAGCTTTGGCTGTGGCAAAATCAGCTAATTTAGATTTTATTAGAGCCGAAGGTTTTGTTTTTGCACATACCGCAGATGAAGGTTTTATTGATGCGCAGGCAGGAGAATTATTACGATATAGAAAACAAATTGACGCAACTAATATCGCAATTTTTACCGATATAAAAAAGAAACATAGTTCGCATGCAATTACCAGTGATGTAAGTTTATTAGATACTGCACAAGCTGCTCGCTTTTTTTTAAGTAATGGCGTTATTGTTACAGGCAACCATACAGGTTCTGAAGCTTCGATAGAAGAATTACAAGAACTACACTCTAAATTAGATTTTCCAGTTTTTGTAGGTTCTGGTATTACCAAACAAAACATAAAAAACTATTTACCAGTTGCCGATGCCTTTATTGTTGGTTCTTATTTTAAAGAGAATGGCTATTGGGAAAACAAATTGAGTTATGATAGAATTTCAGAGTTTATGAATATTGTTAACCTAAATTTAATATAAGTTTACTTCGTTTTATCTCTATAAATCAAAAAAGCTGTCAAATAATTTTGACAGCTTTTTTTATAAGTAGTAGATTTTGAAAAATTTATTTAACTTGTTTTACGATTGCTTCAAAAGCTTCTGGATGATTCATAGCTAAATCTGCAAGGACTTTTCTATTTAAATCAATATTATTAGCTTTTACTTTACCCATAAATTGAGAGTAAGACATTCCGTGTAAACGAGCTCCAGCATTTATACGCTGAATCCATAAACCTCTAAAATTTCTTTTGTTATTTTTTCTATCACGATAAGCGTAACCCATTGCTTTATCAACTGCATTTTTTGCAACTGTATAAACATTTTTACGTCTTCCGAAGTATCCTTTTGCTTGTTTTAAGACTTTTTTTCTACGAGCTCTTTTGGCTACTGAATTTACTGATCTTGGCATTTCTTTATTGTTTTTTTGAGTTAGGCAGATTTTACATCATTTTTTAGCACTAACGCATGGTTATTAATTTACCTTGGTTTAATTTATTTTAAACCTAATTGATTTTTAATATTACTTTCATCGACTTTATGTACTAAACCCATATGACGTAATTTTAATTTTCTTTTCTTACTCTTTTTTGTCAAAATATGACTTTTAAAAGCATGTTTTCTTTTAATTTTACCAGAACCTGTAACTTTAAATCGTTTTTTGGCACTAGATTTTGTTTTAATTTTAGGCATTTCTTCCTTTTTTTTTAATGCTACGAATAGCATGTTAATATATTCTACTACTTACTTATTTTTTCTTTAAAGGCGCAATGAACATTGTCATTCTTTTCCCTTGTAATTTTGGCATTTGTTCTACTGTTCCAAACTCTTCTAAATCTTGAGCTAACCTTAATAATAATATTTGCCCTTGTTCTTTAAAAATAATTGATCTACCTTTAAAAAAAACAAATGCTTTTAATTTGGCACCACTTTTAAGAAATTTTTCTGCGTGTTTTCTCTTAAATGCATAATCATGATCGTCGGTTTGTGGTCCAAATCTAATTTCTTTAATTACAACCTTAGTTGTTTTAGCTTTTAAAACCTTTTCACGTTTCTTTTCTTCATAAAGAAACTTTTTATAGTCCATTATTTTACAAACAGGAGGTTTTGCATTAGGAGAAATTTCTACGATATCTAGCTCCATATCTTCTGCCAATTTTTTGGCATCTGCTATTAAATAAACTTTAACCTCAACGTTATCTCCAACTAAACGTACTTCTGGCGTACGAATAATTTTACCGTTGATACGGTGTTTATCTTCTTTAATTACTCTTCCTATTCTTCTTTTTCGTCTACGTATTGCTATGGCTATATAATTTTGTTGCTGTTAAGCTGTTATTAAAAATTTTGTATTGTTTTTTTTATTTCATTATTAATGATATCTGCAAATTCGTTTACACTAAATGTGCCAATATCTCCTTCTCCATGTTTTCTAACCGAAATAGTATTTTCTGTTTCTTCTTTTTCTCCGATAATAATCATAAACGGAATTTTACTAATTTCAGCATCTCGTATCTTTCTTCCTACCTTTTCATTTCTATTATCTACGAGTGTGCGAATTTCGTAATTTTCAAGGAGATTTAAAACTTTTTCTGTATATTTTTCATATTTCTCGCTTATTGGTAGTAAAATCACCTGTTCAGGCATTAACCAAAGCGGAAAATTACCACCAGTATGCTCTAAAAGTATTGCAATAAATCGTTCCATTGAACCAAAAGGTGCGCGATGAATCATTACAGGTCTGTGTAATTGATTGTCAGATCCTTTATAACTTAAGTCAAATCTTTCTGGCAAATTATAATCAACTTGTATGGTTCCGAGTTGCCAACTTCTACCTAAAACGTCTTTTACCATAAAGTCTAATTTTGGACCATAAAAGGCTGCTTCACCGTATTCAACTACTGTTTTTAAACCTTTATCAGCTGCAGCTTTAATAATGGCATTTTCTGCTTTTTCCCAATTTTCATCAGAACCAATATATTTTTCTTTATTTTCAGGATCACGTAAAGATACTTGTGCTGAAAAGTCTTCAAAACCTAAAGCGCTAAATACGTAAAGTACTAAGTCAATTACATTTTTAAATTCTTGATCTAATTGATCTGGTGTACAAAATATATGTGCATCGTCTTGTGTAAAACATCTAACACGAGTTAAACCGTGTAACTCTCCACTTTGCTCATATCTATAAACTGTACCAAACTCTGCAAAACGTTTTGGTAAATCTTTATAAGAATAAGGTTTGTGATTAAAAATCTCGCAATGATGAGGACAGTTCATTGGTTTTAACAAATATTCTTCGCCATCTTTTGGAGTTGTAATTGGTTGAAAACTATCTTCTCCATATTTTTCATAGTGTCCAGAAGTTACATATAAATCTTTATGACCAATATGTGGTGTGATTACCATTTCGTAACCTGCTTTTTTCTGTGCTTTTTTCAAAAATTGCTCTAATCTATCTCTTAAAGCAGCACCTTTAGGCAACCATAAAGGCAAACCTTGACCTACTTTAGCCGAAAAAGTATACAATTCTAATTCTTTACCTAATTTTCTATGGTCTCTTTGTTTTGCTTCTTCTAATAAAACTAAATATTCTTTTAATTCTTTTTGTTTAGGGAATGAAATTCCGTAAACTCTTGTTAATTGCTTATTTTTTTCATCGCCACGCCAATAAGCACCAGCAACACTCATTATCTTTATTGCTTTTAAAATACCTGTATTCGGAATATGTCCTCCACGACATAAATCGGTAAAATCTGAATGGTCGCAAAAAGTTATTGTGCCATCTTCTAAGTTTTCTATTAATTCTACTTTGAACTCATTATTTTGTTCTTTATAATACGCTAAAGCATCTGCTTTAGATACTTCTCGCATTGTAAATTCAAATTTCTGACGAGCAAATTCTAAAAATTGTTTTTCTATCTTAACAAAATCTTCTTCTTTTAACGTGTTATTACCAAAATCTACATCGTAATAAAAACCTCTTTCTATTGCTGGACCAATGGTTAATTTTGCATTTGGATAAAAATGTAATATTGTTTGTGCTAATACGTGAGCAGACGAATGCCAAAAAGCTTCCTTTCCTTTTTCATCTTTCCAAGTATATAATAATAAAGATCCGTCTGTGGCAAGTTGTGTAGAAGTTTCTACGGTGGTTTCGTTAAAAGATGCAGAAATAACATTTCTGGCAAATCCTTCACTAATCAATTTAGCAACATCCATTGGTGTGCTATTTACTTCCACTTCTTTAATAGAGCCATCAGGCAATGTAATCTTTATCATTTTTTTGATATTTTATAAGTTGCAAATATATTTATTCTTTAATTTAGAAAAAAATTATTATTTATATTTTATCCTACATAATTTACACTAATTTCGGCATAATAATTGCAGCATTCAAAAAAAACACTTTATCATGAAAACATTCAAAAAAATTACCTTTATTTTAGTTACATTCTCTTTATTTGTTTCTTGCGCAACGGTTAATGTACATTCAGATTATGATTCAAAGACTGATTTTACCAAATTTAAAACATTTGCTTTTTATAAAAAAGGCATTGATAAAACAAAAATATCGGATATTGACAAACGTAGAATTTTACGTGCAATTGAAACTGATTTATTAGCAAAAGGCATGAAATTATCTAAAAACCCAGATGTTTTGGTAAGTATTTTTGCTAAGTCAAAAAAAGAAATTGATGTTTACAGTAATAACTATTGGTATCCTCGCTATTACGGTGCAAATTTTGGAACACATATTTCAAAATATACAGAAGGTACATTGTTTATTGATATTATTAGCGCTAATGATAAAAAACTATTATGGCAAGGCGTTGGAAAAGGTTCATTAAACACTTCGAAAAATGTAATAAAAAAGGAAGAGAGAATAAACGAATTTGTTGGAGAGATCATGACCAAATATCCTCCTACTTTATCTAAATAAAATTACTTATTACGTCTTTTTTTATTGTAATTTTTATCGCCTCTTGTTTTAGGTTTTTTGTATTTTTTTGCAATTTCTCTACGATAAGAACCACCTTGATTGGTTTTTGAGTTTTTCTCACTTCTGTCGTGAAAAGCTTCACCTTTTACAAAACCATCGGTTGTTTTATGTGGATTATGACCTTCTATTTCTACTGGACGTTCTTCTCGTGTTAACTTTTCTGAAATCTCTACTTCTGATGGAAATTCAATTACTGGTATTTGGTAATCCATCAATTTTTCAATAGCTAAACGATAATCGTTTTCATGTTCTGTTGTAAATAAAATAGACATTCCTTTTTCATTTGCTCTACCTGTTCTTCCTATTCTATGCATATAGTTTTCTGGAAAATTTGGTGTATCAAAATTAACAACATGGCTAATTTTATCAATATCCAATCCACGAGCCATTACATCGGTTGCAACTAAAATTCTATTTTCTCCATCTTCAAACTGTTTTATAGAACGCAAACGATAATTTTGTGTCTTATTAGAGTGTATTAAACACAACTCATTGTTATATGTCTCGTCTAAGACTTCAAATAATAAATCGGCTCTTCGTTTATTTGAAACAAAAACCAATACTTTATTATATGTTTCTGTATCTTTTAGCAAATGAGAAAGTAAATTTGCCTTTGTATAAAAATTTTCAACATTATAAGTTGTTTGAGAAATGTTGTCTAATGGCGTTCCACTAACCGCTATAGAAACTTTTTTAGGCGCTATAAAATAATCGTTTATCAAAGCTTCTACATCATCAGTCATTGTTGCAGAGAACATAATATTTTGTCGCTTTTGAGGCAATATTTCAAAAATATTCATTAACTGAAATCGAAACCCTAAATCGAGCATGACATCAACCTCATCAATAATTATTTTTTTAATTTCGGATGTTTTTAAAGCTCTACTAAGTGCTAAATCGTAAACTCGTCCTGGTGTTGCTACAATAATATCTTGCCCATTAGCTATTGCTTTTTTTTGAGTATTTATATTTGTACCTCCATAAACACCTAAAACTCTTAAATTAATGTATTTCGAAATTTTTTCTATTTCTTCAACTACTTGTACAACCAATTCTCTTGTTGGTACTAAAACCATAACACGTGGGTTTAACTGTTCTGAATATTTTAAACCACGAATTACTGGCAACATATAGGCAAAAGTTTTACCAGTACCTGTTTGCGCAATACCAACCATATCTTTACCAGACATAACAACAGGAAACGCCTGCTCTTGAATTGGTGTTGGGTTTACAAAACCTAAATCATTTAACGCGTTTAATTGCTGTTTTGATATGTTTAATTCTTCAAAAGTAGACATGCTTATTATTTTTTTGCAAATGTAATGAAATGTTTACAACATCTGCATACGATTTACAAGCTGAATTTTTCAACTCATATTCAGATATAACTAAACAATGTGGACATTTAATCAAACATTTTTTTATTTTTTAAGGTTCTCTAATTAGTTATTTTACTAACAAATTACCATTAAAAATTAATACAACATTTTTTATATTTTTTACCACTTCCACAATAACAAGGGTCATTTCTACCTAATTTCTTTTGATTAACAACAGGTTTGTTTTCACCAACATAATAGTCATCATTACTAAAAATAGAATTGTTTGATGAATTCATTTTATCGTACAACTCAAAAATAGTTTTATTCTTTTTTAAGCGTACGACTTCATCATCTTTAATATGCTGTTTTACATCTTTATAATTACCTAAAATACCTTCATCTACATAATTATTATGATACATTTTTTTTATAAGCGGCAACAATTCTTTACCTTTTATATCTACTACATCAGTTATAATAAGTCCTATTAATGTACTATCGATAAGATTATCTTCGAGACTTGAATTGTTGTATTTATCTAAAATATGCGCTATCCAATTCAAAACTTCTTTTTTTGATAACATATCGGAATAATACATGTGAATTACAGCGTCATTTACCGCTGATTTAGCATAGGTATCTAATCCTTTTGTTAACATAAATTCGGTTAATAAGTCTAACCTATTTTGAGACGTTTCAAATAGTACACTCCAAACATCTTCAGTTAAAAAATCATCAATAAAAAAATCAATGTAATCATTATTTTGACTTAAAACATCTAAAATAATTGGTAAACTTGCAGTAGATTTAAGTTCTTTTAGTAAAAATAGGGCGTGGATTACAAAAAAATAACGACCTTCAACATATCCGTTTTCATCTATTTCATTTTCATAATAATCATATCGTTCAATACTATCAATCAACACATTTTCTAAATCTTTTATTAATGTTTCTTTAGGAAGCAATAGAATAGTAGCTAATTCTAAATCGAAACCTTTAACATATAACGAATCCATCTCTTTATGTGTAAAAGAAACTTTTTTTGTTTTTTGAGTATATTTATTTTGCGATTGATGTATTACATCAATAGTTGTTGTTTCATATCCATTTTTCGTTTTTTCAAATACAGCTATTTGCATATGATAAGCTATTACTTCTTGCGCATACTCATAATTATCGCCTGCTTGATCTAACTCTTCTAAAATTTCTAAACGCACTTCTGCTGCTTCAAAGTTACCTGTTGCAGCAAAATATTTTATTGTAGTTTCTAAAAAAGAAATAACTTCATTAAAATGAAATACAGAGCGTTTAGGGTAAAGTTCATGCAACAACATATTTTTACCTAAAACATCTGGCATTTTATGGTATTCTTTATTTATATAATACTCATTTGCCATATTTAGCTTTCCAAATAAATAATTTGGATGTTCAACTACTATCCAATGATTAACCTCAAAAGATTTTTCAAAATTATCACAATTTGCATACAAAACA
>Ga0256840_1003100_pt1 | contig 13801 bp, 12 predicted proteins | sample 355202metaG_FD_185969 | JGI IMG/M metagenome (GOLD analysis project Ga0256840, IMG submission 185969) | Hydrothermal vent microbial communities from Mid Atlantic Ridge, Atlantic Ocean - 355-202 | ecosystem: Environmental > Aquatic > Marine > Hydrothermal vents | place: Atlantic Ocean: Mid...
CTCTTTAAAAAATCGGTATATAATCTTGCGGGTCCTGACAGCTAGGGAGAAGTCGCTTAAGCAGTTATTTCTCACAAAAAAGAGGGTCTACATAAAGCGCGCTGCGATTGGGCATAGGTACTATGCCGAGACGAACCACATGTTTATTAAAAACTTTTTCGAACTAGCTATGAATGAATTCGGAGAAAGGATCAAAATTGTTCACTTACGTAGAGACGCAATGAAAGTGGCATTATCATTCTATAGTATCGATTCAATACCGGGTGAAACCCGGCGTGGAAAGCGTTATCTTTTAGATCCCAAAGATGAAAGCAATTTAATAAAATTTCCCTCTTTCTCTTTGACAGAAGAAGAAAACAAAATCTTAAAGTGTCTGTGGTACTGGTACGAAATAGAAGCAAGAATAGCTTATTATAAAAGCAAATATCCTAACCTCCAATGGGTAGATTTCTCGACAGACGGCCTAAATAATCTCAGAGAGATTAAGGAGCTTTTTGATGCCTTAAACATTGAAGTGAGTCTGCGTCAGTTACAATCAGTCGTGGGCATTCGATCTAATACCAAGGACACCCAAAAAAGGAAAACATTCGATTTCCAAAAATGCATAGAACTCAACACCATACTCCAGGATTACCTCAAAAATAACTACCGAAATGAACTCTTTTTTGATAAGGGCAATAAGGGATGATCAAGATTTTGAAATTGCTTTTTTGGGACTTGAAGGATAGGTGGGGCAGATTGGGTTACTACAACGGAATACTCAGAACCATACCAGGTCGATTTGGAATAGAATTGAGAAGTACAGTCCTTTCCAATTTTTTTTCTACTTGTGGAGAAGGCGTCATTATATATGAAGGAGTCCGATTTAGAGGCATCCATAAACTCCAAGTAGGCAACAACGTCAGAATCGGAGTAGATAACTTTATTCAGGCCTCTGGCGGGGTAATACTCGAAGATGATGTTATGTTAGGTCCAGGAGTAAAAATATGGACCATAAATCACAAATTTGATGACACAAATATCCCCATATACGAGCAGGGATATAGCTACGAGTCGGTTGTAATTGGTAAAGGTTGCTGGCTTGGCGCCAATGTATTTGTATTACCAGGTGTACATATTCCCGAAGGTTGTGTGGTGACTGCCTGTAGCCTGGTATCAAAAAAGAAATACCCACCATACTCAATTCTTTCTGGTAACCCATGCAGGGTAATAGGAAGACGAACTCCCGTTAACGAAGAGAATAGTGCACGCTAATTCAACCTCAATAAGGTCAACCTTTAAGCACGCTACAATTTATGGTGGTGCCAGCATCTTGGGTAAAGCCGTAGGCTTTCTCATGCTGCCTGTTTATGCCCACTATTTGCGGGGCGAAGGGTATGGCATCCTGGGCATGATAGATGTAGTCCTTTCAGTGCTTGTTCTTTTGATAGGCTACGGCATATCAGGAGCCATGCAACGCTTTTATTACGAGAAGACTTCTGAAATTGAGAAAAAGATCCTTGTATCAACTACCCTTGTGGTAATGTTTTTCCTTGTGATTGTCGTCTCTACCCCTGCCTTGTTATTTGCTGAGCCTATTGCGAAGCTTGCTCTGGGTAAAGCTGAATATTCCTATTACATATCTATAGCTATCCTTTCATTTATTTTTGATATGACTGGAAAAACCGCTGAAAGCTATATTCTCATAGAACAGCGATCTGTATTTGTATCATTACTTGCTTTATTGCGACTTTGTCTTGGTCTATTTCTAAATATCTACCTTATTGTATTTCTCCAAATGGGAGTCTTGGGTTACCTTTATAGTGGACTCATTTGTGCAGTCACCTTCAGCATTATAAAACATCTTTACTCCTTTGGTAAAGTTGGCCTTCACTTTGATAAATCTGATGCAAAGGATATCCTAAAGTATAGTTTACCATTAGTTCCAGGCTATATAGCCATGTTTGTCAAGAACAGCGCCAATAGGGTGATCCTTAGGGGCCATATGGGACTAACCGAGCTGGGTGCATTTGAGATGGTATTCAAATTTGCCACCCTTATTGGCGTTCTCATTATGGAGCCTTTTGGGAGGATATGGTCGGTAAAACGGTTTGAGATATGTGATTCAGAAGATGGACCGTCCACCTTGGCAAAGGTTTTCACTTTTTATTTTATCATATTAGTTTTTATTGGACTAATATTGTGCTTAGAAATTCCTATAGGACTTCGAGTATTAACGCCCCCAGAATTCTGGGTAAGCACTTCCGTGGTTGTCCTGGCAGTCATTTCCAGGATCCTCCTTGCCTCATATTACCACTTTTTTTTTGGGCTCGTTCATTCAAAAAAGACGCAGTTAATCTCGCTCATTCAGATCATTACAGCTGTATTTAATGTTGGAGCAAGTTTCCTGCTAATCAAACCATTTGGAATATTGGGGGCCGTCATGGTTTCAGTATTAACAGCTCTCGCCCAATGCATTTTGGGGTATTCAATGGGTCAAAAATATTATTTTATCCCCTTTGAATGGAACCATATTTTGAAAATCACAGGGATGGTCTGTATACTTTTTCTTCTCATCAACCAAATTACTGTCGAAGCCCTGGGAATAAGCTCATGGTTGAATCAGTATGTAGTACCTACATTAATATCTATTATGCAACTACTGCATATGGACGCCATTAAAGATGGCAAATTAATGGTTTACATAACAGGAAACTTTCCTCTTGTTTTTGAGGCATGCATCAAGCTTTTATTGTCCTTTCTCTTTATCCCGGGAGTAGTCTTCCTTGGAATTATTCCTAAAGGTTTTGTTAATAGAGTGTTTAGCTTGAAAACATTAAAAAATCCAGCAAGGATTTTCTCTGACGCTTAAAAACATTTTGGTATCTTCTAACGCATTATGAAAACGATAAGTGTTGTAATCCCAGCTTTCAACTCGGAACGATATATCGCTGAAGCCCTGGAAGCGGTGCTGCGTCAAACGCTGCAACCCCATGAAATAATAGTAGTGGATGACGGCTCCACAGACAGAACCCGGGAAGTCGTACAGAAATTTGAAAATCGGGTCAAATACATTTATCAGGACAATGCCGGGTCGGGGAAGGCAAGAAACACAGGGACAAGAAATGCAAAAGGTGAACTGATAGCTTTTCTTGACAGCGATGACGTCTGGGCTGAGGATCATCTTGAGGGTCTTTGCAGGGCACTGGTGAAAGAACCTGAAGCAGCCTTGGCCTATGGTGCACGAAAGTGGATCGACAAAAACGGTAACCCCGTGAAAGATGAAAGTGGACAGACAAGATATCCAAGCGGGTGGATCTTTAATGAGCTTTTTAATGCAAACTATATTGGCTCTACGTCGGCAGTAGTAGCGAGGAAGAGAGCGCTTTTGAAAGTAGGAGGATTTAACGAAAGTCCAGTTTTCAGAAACGCTCAGGACTATGACCTTTGGCTTCGAATTGCTGCCAAGTTCCCCATTGTCTCCGAACCCAATGTGGTTTTCCATTACAGACGTCACGACAGTAACCGAACTTTGGACAATCGCCGTAGGATCCTTGGCAACTTAGCAGCACTTAAGAATGCGGTACACCTAATTGAAACAGGAAAAGTTAACCCAAAGAATAAACCTGGAAAAATTGATATTAAGAGCAGAATGACGAAGTCTTATAAAGAAGCGGTCTTATCACTATTTTGGTGTGGTGAGTATAGATATGTAACAAAAGTTTCTTTAGAAGCTATACAATACGGATACATAACCAAAGAAATTTTAAGTAGGCTTTTATTATCTATCTTTCCAGCCCCGCTCATAAATAAAATGAGATCTTCCAGGAATAGACTAAAGGACTTATATTACTGATGTTCTGCTATACTAAATTAGCGGTCAATTGTTTTGATTGATATCGCCTACCTCATCGACACCATCGCTACCGACACAGCTGGTACTGAAAAGCAACTTCTGGAAACCATCCGTCGCTTAGACAGAAAGCGATTCAAACCGCTACTCATCTGTCTTTGGGAGTCGGAATGGATGCGGAACAACACGCTGCCATGTGACTGTCGAGTGTTAGGATACCGAGGTTTTCTCAAAGCAAACTTCCTAAAGGTGATCAGGAAGCTGGCTGATCTCATTCATGAACATGAAATAAATATACTCCAGACCTTTTTTGAAGACTCCATTTTTGTTGGATTGCTGGGAAAAACCATATCACGATCCCCTGTCGTCCTTTTATCCAGTAGAAGAGATATCGGCCTGGGACTTAAGAATCGACCCTGGTATCATTCATTATACCGCTTGGTATTACCTTTGGTGAATCGATACTTTGATGGAATAATAACGAATAGCGAACGGGTAAAGCGATATGTATCTGCAAAGGAGAGGGTTAACCCAGAAAAGATAAAGGTGATCTATAACGGTATTGATATTCCTTACGCTCCAAGCACAAACCCACTATTGTTTCTTTCAATCCCAGAGACTACTTGGATAGGAGTCGTCGCAAGCCTTACGCCCGTAAAACGTCATGATGTACTTTTAAGGGCAATATCAGAGCTCCATCGCAAAAATTCTGACCTTGATTTTAAAGTTTTGCTCCTCGGAGATGGACCTGAAAGACAAAAATTAAAGCAATTAGCAAATAGCCTAAGAATAAAAGATCGAATTCACTTTGAAGGTGCTGTAAAAAATGTGTTTGATTATCTCTACAACATTGACATAGGTGTTTTATGTTCTGACCGGGAGGGGTTGTCCAATGCCATTATGGAATACATGGCCTGTGGACTTCCGGTTATTGCCACAAGTGTCGGGGGGAACGTGGAATTAGTAGATGAGCGGAATGGGGTATTGATTCCACCCGATGACCATTTAGCCTTGGCTGATGCTTTGGAGAGACTAATAACACAGCCAGAGCTGAGAAAGCAAATGGGCAAGGCCTCTTTAAAGAAAATCAGAGATAATTTTTCCTGGCAAAAAACAATGACTACACTTGAAGCTTATTACTCCTCGCTTACCAATACTCGTTCATGATTCCAGCCTTCTTACGCAGAAACATCTTTGAGCCTTTATACGATGTCAAGTCTGGAAGCCCAAAGCTGCGCTATTGGCGAAAACTAGAGAAAACCCAGTATTATTCCCGGAAGCAGCTTGAGGAAATCCAGTGGGAACGACTTAAAAGGCTTTGGGACTTTTTATGGAATAAGAATGAATTTTATCAAAAGAGATTCCTTGAAGCAGGCTTAGCTGAGAACAGCTTAAAAACGCCTGAGGATATAACCAAGCTTCCCATTTTGACTAAAGCGGAGATACGAGCCAACACAGATTCAATGATCTCACAGGGCTTCTCAAGGGACCGACTGCTTCATTTCAAAACAGGAGGCTCTACAGGCAAGGCCCTGGATATTTTCATCACGGAAGAATGCAGTGAATTGCGAAATGCCTGTGCCAGGCGACATGATCGATGGTCTGGCTGGAAGCCAGGAGAGCCCAAAGCTGCTGTATGGGGTAACCCCAAGCTGCCAACTACTTTAAAAGAAAAAATTTTAGATAAAATTATTCAGCCAGTTATCTACCTTGATACAATGGCCGTTACTGATGAATCCGTATTAAAATTCGCTGAATCCTGGAAAAAAGTAAAGCCAACGCTATTGTTCGGACATGCCCACTCCATCTTTCTGCTTGCCCAGTTTGTTGAAAAACTAGGTATAGATACCATACGCCCGAAAGCGATCATTTCAACCTCAATGATGCTCGTGCCCCACGAACGAAATACGATCGAAAGAGTTTTTGATGTCAAAGTTACTGACAGATATGGTTGTGAAGAAGTAAGCCTGATTGCCAGCGAATGCGAAAAACACGAGGGCATGCACCTCAATATTGAGCACCTTGTTATCGAGTTCATAAAGGATAATGGAACAGTTGCCAACCGAGGTGAACCAGGAAAGATTGTTGTTACAGATCTCATGAATTACGCAATGCCCTTTGTGCGCTATCAGGTTGAGGACATTGGTATTCCTTCCAATAGAACTTGTTCATGTGGTCGAGGTTTACCCCTTATGGAAAAGGTCGTAGGCCGCACAGCAGATTTTCTTGTAAAAAGGGATGGGTGCAGGGTCGCTGGCATCTCGCTTATAGAAAACACCCTCACAAAATACCCTGGGATAGATCAGATGCAAATCATCCAGGAATCATTGGATGGTTTTATCATAAATCTTGTTCCGGGACCGGATTATTCATCGGAAATCGATCAGATCCTCGTGGATTATTTCAAAACCATCTTCGGCCAGGATATTGAGATAAAAATCTTAAAGGTCTCCACAATAAATCCTGAAAAATCGGGAAAATATCGCTTTTCAATTTGTAAAATCAAATAACTGTTTAGAACCTTTAATTTTCGGGGTAATAGAAATGAGCCAAGACAGGCAGCTAGAACTGAGCGTTGTAGTGCCGTTATATAATGAGGAGGCGGTAATCACTGAAATGTATAAGCGTCTCTCTAATGTGCTAAATGAGTGTGCCAGCAGCTACGAAATTATACTTGTAAATGACGGCAGCAGCGACCGAACCTTAGAGCTTGCAGAAGGTCTCTGCAAACAAGATAACAATGTAAAACTGATCAGTTTTTCACGTAATTTCGGCCACCAAATCGCCATAACAGCCGGCATGGACAAAGCAAAAGGACAGGCAACTGTTGTTATAGATGCAGATCTTCAAGATCCTCCGGAAGTCATACCTGACATGATGAAAAAATGGAAAGAGGGATATCATGTTGTATATGGCGTACGCGAAAAAAGAAAAGGTGAAAGTAAATTCAAGCTTTGGACTGCGGCCTTGTTTTATAGGGTTTTAAAAAGGCTTACAGCGGTGGAAATCCCTGTTGATACAGGTGATTTTCGCTTGATCGATAGACGAGTGCTATCTGAATTCAGAAAAATGAGAGAACATGCCAGATTCGTGCGAGGAATGATAAGCTGGGTGGGCTTTCGACAGACTGAAGTACGATACGTAAGAGAGAAGAGATTTGCGGGGGAAACGAAGTATCCTTTTAAAAAGATGTTGAAATTTGCTATTGACGGAATCCTTTCTTTTTCGCAAGTTCCCTTGAAAATTTCTTCAGTTTTTGGTCTGTTGACATCAGTCGTGGGGTTCATATTCATGCTATATGGACTGCTAATGAAGTTATTTTTTCCTGAATATGTAATTGAAGGATGGGCGTCACTTTTTGTTGCGGTATTGTTCCTAGGAGGAGTCCAGCTTATTTGTATAGGTTTATTGGGAGAATATGTGGGACGAATGTATGAAGAGACTAAAAATAGACCGCTATATATTATCGAAAAAGAAATAAACTTCTCCGAATGAAAATTACTACACAGTTAACAAAATTTATTTTAGTTGGTTTTGTTAATACTGCCGTTCATTATTCAATTTTTCTATTTCTATTCAGAGTTTTCGATCTACATATGCTATTGTCCTCTGGTATAGGATACCTTGTTGGAGTAATTAACAGCTTCATAATTAATCGCAGATGGACGTTTGAAATAGTCAGTAGCGCCAATTGGCTGGAATTCTCAAAATTCGTCGTTGTCAATGTTTTTTCCCTGGTGATAAATCTCGCAGTACTGCACATGGCGGTCAAGGAGATAGGGATGATGCCTGAGATAGGGCAAGTAGGCGCAATAGGATTTGCAGTAGTAATTAATTTTGCCGGGAACAAGTGGTGGACTTTCAAGGCCTAATGAAAAAAGGAAATACTTCTATTCGTTATAGAAGCTCAATAGAAAAAAAATGTCTGTTGTTGTTTCTAGGAATAACCTTTGTATTATCTTTTATTCTGAAGCTTTCTATTATGAAAGCAGGCTCACCTTTTATCACAATTGATGATAATACAGCATTTCAGGGTGGCTTCATGGTCTGGTTTGGCCAAGCGCCTCCTCAACGGATGTATCTGGAAAGCTGGATCACAGGCCTGTCCTGTTTAGTGACCTATCTTATCAAACTGATCCATTCTGGACAGGCTAGCTCCTTAGGAATTAATTTTATCGCGGATGCGTTTCGTGATTACTACGGAAACCCAGACTTATATGTACATATATATCGTAGCTTTATAATCATTGTAGATATGGTAACGGCGTGGCTAATCTATCTGATTAGTTCACGAGTCCTGGGTAGATTGTGGCGGGGTTGGGCGGCAGTATTAGCTACTGTTTTTTATCTGTTCGCTTATAACACTTATTGGTGTGATATAGTTGCAAGGCCAGACACTATCACAGCGTTCTTTGCAGTGCTAGGACTCTATTTTTACTACAATTCTGACCTAGGAAGGAAAACAAACTGGTTCCTATTAGCCTCTATATTTTTTGGGCTTGCAGCGGGAATGAAGCTACATGCAGCTCTTTTCCCAATTTTCATAGCAATTGATCTGATTCGTGTCCATGGAATGCGTCGTGGTTTTGAAAAGGCTCTTATGTTGGGAATGATCTCTTTTTTCTTCTTTTGCTTTTCTGCCGGCTCAATCTTCTTTGATCCTCTTACATATATCAAGCTACGGCGAGCCAATGCTATAGATGATGCATCACCATGGATAAGTTGGGGAGAGCAATTAATACCTCTTTTTAGAGGGACCGGATTCTTAATTATTCCTGGAATTATAGCAGCGTGCTGGGCAGTATTTAAAGACAGGAAAGTAGATGATTCAATAAAAAGTGTGGTAATGCTTTCCATATTGTGGTTGGTATTGCTCTCGTCAATCCGCCAATTAAGAGCATACTGGATGCTTCCGGCATTGCCGATTTTTTTTATTAGTGCTGTCTATGGATTTTCCTGCATAAAATGGACAAAATTGCAGGTTACCATTGTCATTGCAACACTACTCATAATGGTCGGTCAATCTATAGTGCAGGTAAGGCATATTCAATCAGTAGAATTTAATCAGCTCCGTTCCTGGCTTAAAGATAATGCTACTGATAAGCCTTTTTATATTTTAGGATATGAGGCAGTAATGTTGCCCAAAAATACAGCGTGTATAGAAAAGCGCGCCACAGGACTACGGCGCATTCTGGACGATTCCATCAGGCAAGATCTGCCCTTCACCACCAGACATCTCAAAAACTGGGAGGAGAGATCCAGCCTTCTTCTTTATGATATGCTCGATTATAAATACGACCCTGGGTTTGAATACTATGGATTTTATTCTACTCCGCCGGATAAATATAAAGGCATCATAGACATTAAAGACATGGAGTACCTGCTATTACAAGAACATTTTCCCCTAAGCTCCAATTCGGAAATAAAAAGGTTGCTTGAAGATCAATATAAATTAGTTGCCACAAAAATTGGGGCAGGAAAGGGTGGCCAAGGTTTAAGGTACAAAATTTTCAAAAAGATCAATGAGAACTAACAAAAAGAGAATATTACACTTGCTTGAAAGTGGCGGGATGTATGGTGCTGAGAATGTAGTAATCAATCTTTGCAAAGAGATGATAAAAAGTGAAAAATATGACCCCATAATTGGTTGTATTGTTCAGAACTCCGACCAAGATGTTAAACTTTATGAAGTAGCTAGCGCGCTCAACATAACTGCTAAAAAATTTGTTATAAATAATTTCGCACTGATCAAGGACCTGCCTACATTCGCTCTTGATCTTAAAAGGTATGGGATAGATCTCATTCACTGTCATGGTTATAAGGCGTCAGTTTATTCATTCTTATGCACCCATTTTGCTAGGATTCCGACCATGGCCACATGTCATCTGTGGTTTGAAGGCTCAAATACTCCTGCAAAGATGCGCATTATGATCTGCCTTGAAAAATTCTTCTATCGTTTCTTTCCCGTAGTAGTGGGCGTTTCCGAAGAAATATGCAAGATTTTACATAACGCAGGAATCCCGCAGAGAAAAATCAGATTAATTCAGAATGGAATAGACCTAGAGCGATACGATAAAGGGAGCCACCAGGACATTGAAAGGCTTCGCAGAGAACTCAGCCTTCAAAAAAATGAATACGCCATATTCAATGTTGCCAGACTTGCGGAACAGAAAGCTCAAGAAGTCCTAATAGATGCAGCAAAGCTGATAGTAAGGGTTAATCCAAACACTAAATTCTTCATTATTGGAGAAGGTGAACTTTATTCCGACCTGGACAAGGCAATCAAGTCAAAAGGGTTATCCTCTTCAGTCAAACTTTTGGGGTTCAGGGATGATATCCCAGCATTGCTCAAGTTGGCTGATATTTTTGCATTGCCATCCCTTGACGAAGGAATGCCTATTGCCCTGCTTGAAGCAATAGCATGTAAAGTCCCAGTGATCACAACTCCTGTCGGCGATATACCAAAACTCATTACACATGAAAAGAGTGGAATTTTGGTGCAAAAACAAGACACTGAAGGTCTTGCCCAGGCCATTTTAGACCTAATAACCAATTCTCAAAAAAGGAAAAAACTGGCAAATGAGGCGTGGCAACAGGTTCAAACATTTTATTCAAGCCAGGCTATGTTTGCCGAGTATGATAAAATTTACAGTTCTATCTTAGCTAAACAAGCATGAAGGCAAAAGTAAGCATAGTTATAACCTGCTATAACTACGGTAAGTATGTCGAGCAGTGTCTTGAATCAGTTTTATCTCAAACATTCTCGGATTTTGAAGTGATTGTGGTCAATGACGGCTCCACTGATGATTCTGAGGATCGTATAAGGCCATTTTTAAATGACAAGCGTATCAAATACATAAAACAACCCAACGCAGGCCAAGCCAATGCCAAAAACAGGGGCATTAAAGAATCAAAAGGAAAGTTTGTGGCCTTTTTGGATGCCGATGATTATTGGGAATATGACAAATTAGAGAAGCAATTGCCTCTATTTGAAAACGAGAATGTCGGAGTTGTTTACAGTCGCGCTAGATATATCGATGAAAAGGGGCAGGACCTCAATAAAGAAGTAGAGGAGTTTGGAAAATACTTAAAGCCGCGGTCTGGTAACGTGTTGGAATACCTCTTATTCGATAACTTTGTGCCTTTTTCATCTTCCGTTGTAAGACACGATCTTCTCGGCAGTGGTTTTGATGAAGACCTGAAGATGGCCATTGATTGGAAATTATGGCTTTGGCTATCTCTGCATTGGGAATTTGACTATGTTGATGAAAAACTTTTGAATTATAGGATAGGACATTCAAATCAAATGTCAAAGAATGCAGAAGAAAGGTTCAAATGTACTGACATGATCATGGATGATTTCTTATTAAAAAATGGTATTAGACTAAGAAGAACGGTCGTTAAAAAAGTCTTGGCTCATAGATATTACCTTAGATGGGAATATTTTAAGAATATTGAACGCAAAATGGCCAACAAATATCTAAGTCTAGCCATTAAACAGGAAATTCAATGGAAAAGACTTATAAAGGGATTGATTAACTCATATCTAACAGTCTTACCTATCCATAAACGGTCTAACTTTTAGATAATGAATTGGCATTTTTATAAAAAAATAATTCTTGCTGATTCAACACGTTATGGAATCCACAAGAACGAAATTTATAGATTTTTGATAAAATCCATAGAATTTCGATTTGTATTTATTTTTAGAACAGTAGCCTTCCTCAAAACCCAACCTCTACTTTTTCCTTTATTTGTTATTATGCGTTTTATTTATGGCAGGATGAAGATAAGATATGGCATCAACATTCCGTATAATACAGGAATTGGTCCTGGATTGTATATAGGACATTTCGGAGGAATTGTAATACATCCGGAGGTTAAAATAGGCAAAAATTGTAACTTGAACCACTGTATAACTATAGGAGTTGCTTATGGTGGAAAAAACCCTGGTGTTCCAAAGCTGGGTGACAATGTGTACTTAGGCCCAGGTTGCAAAATTTTTGGGGGAATCACCATAGGAAACGATGTGGCCATTGGTGCAAACTGTGTGGTAACAAAATCTATTCCTGATAGAAGTGTAGTAGTTGGAATACCTGGCCGGATTATATCATACAAAGGATCTGGTGCATACGTAGTTAACAAATGGATCGAAAATTAGTCAGTGAGTCAGACTGCAAAATCCCCATATCCTGAAGTTAGTACAGTTATAACTGTACTCTTCAATTTTTATGTCTTTATTTGGTGGCTTGAGATTGGGAAAAGAGTCCCGTTTTGTGCCAAAATCAGATTGGAATTTCTTGTAGGTGCAATCCTCGGAGTACTGGCACTCTATAGATTCTTCTCCAATCCGGATCGGTCCAAACATAATTCAGATATAGCTACAATTATCATTATCTACTTATTGGTGCTTCTTATCAGCGTGCCTCTGGCAGTTGACGTGGATGTTGCCTGGAATGCTTACGTCAATAGGGTTTTTAAATTCGCATTGATGAGCTTTTTTATTTCGCAGTTTGTGACGTCTCCAAAAACGCTCAAATTTTTCTGTTTCAGCTCGTTTTTGGCGTTTTTTAAGGTCGGCCAGGAGGCACTTTACGGTAAATTAACAGGAAGTATGGTCTGGTATAACCAGGGGATTCCACGACTGCACGGCCCGCCTAATACAATGTTTGGGCACCCCAATTCTTTATCAGGCAAGACCTTAAGCCTCCTGCCTTTTCTGTGGTATTTATTCCCTGTGTTAAAAAACAAATGGGTACGTCTGTTAATACTCATACAGCTTGTATTTTCTGTCAACATCCTCATATTCACTGGTTCCAGAACTGGTTATGTTACATGTATTGTTATGCTGATTGTGCTGGGAATTATGAGCCAAAAAAAATGGCGTACTTTTCTTTTGATTTTATTGGTGGCTATCATAGCCATTGAAACTGTCCCAGGTGATTACAAGGAAAGATTTTTGTCAGCATTTACAGGTCAAGAAAGAGTTGGACATTCAAAAGCAAAACGTTTAGATCTTTTAAGAGACTCTTTAAGAGTCTTTCTTGAATATCCTCTCGGAGTTGGTTTGTTTTGTTTTCCAATTATCCAACAACAAGAAGGCCGAAATCCCCAAGAAACCCATAACCTCTATACACAGATTTTATCCGAGACAGGGATACAAGGTGCTATAGGTTTCTTATTTTTTATCTCTGTCCTGTGGAAAAAAATGAGCAACATAAAACTAAAGATACAAACTTATATTAGGAATATATCAAAGTTAAAGATAACATATATCAAAGTTAACGATAGCAATATAAATAAAAAACTTTCTGAACGACAAAGCGATCTTAGTCTTTTACTGGCCATAATTAATGCTACTCAACTCTTCATCATTACTCGTTTAATACTAGGCTTTTTCGGGCATGATCTCTTAGAGATTTACTGGTGGATTGCTGCAGGACTAGTGATAGCAGTAACCAATTTAGTTCATGTAATTGAAAAGGAATTATACAGATACAGTTGTTTTATAGATCCTACCAAGCCAACCCAAATGATATAGTTGTTTTATAGATTCAACCTATAGCAGAACATTTTTTACTTTTTTGATACTTCATAAGGACAAATTATCATACATTCTACTAAAATGCTGTACTTCCTACAATGAATCAGGCAAGCTCAAAAATGAATGACGGTTTATTTATTACATGGGAACAACATCGGAGAGCCTTAACATTATCATCATACCTTGACATTGAATATATTTGTCTTGAAACTAACTTACCATTTCTTTTTAGATATTTATGTTTAGGCATAAGGTCAATAAAAGTTCTATTAAAAAAAAGGCCTAAAATACTTTTTGTACAAAATCCTTCAATAATATTATCAACCCTGGCTCTATTAATGAAACCAATATTTAAATATAAACTTATTATTGATGCCCATAATATAGGAGTACTATGGGATAGGCCCGGTGCTATTTTCTTTAAT
>Ga0256840_1003101_pt1 | contig 13799 bp, 14 predicted proteins | sample 355202metaG_FD_185969 | JGI IMG/M metagenome (GOLD analysis project Ga0256840, IMG submission 185969) | Hydrothermal vent microbial communities from Mid Atlantic Ridge, Atlantic Ocean - 355-202 | ecosystem: Environmental > Aquatic > Marine > Hydrothermal vents | place: Atlantic Ocean: Mid...
AATTTTTTAATTTTAAATTATTATTTTTATTATTAATTATTAAATATTTATCCACCATCTATTTATCCAACTTACTTTTTAATATTTCAACTACCTTTTTAGGCTCTGCCCTTCCTCTGGTTAGTTTCATAACCTGTCCCATTAGGAAGTTTAGAGCAACCTTATTGCCATTTAGATAGTCCTCAACTGCCTTTGGATTGTTCTTTATTGCCTCTTCACAGGCATTTTCAAGAACATCATCAGAATCAATCACTGTTAAACCAAGTTCCTCCACAATTTCCTTAGGTGATTTTTTACCCCTGTTATCTACCATTATTTCAATAACCTTTTTACCAATCTTTTGGCTTATTGTTTTGTTTGTTATAAGTTTTATAAGTTCTGTAAGGTGCTCAGGTTTAAGATTACTCTCATAAAAGTCAATTTTGTTATAGGCGAGGACCCTTCTAAGTTCATTCCTTATCCATATTACAGCAAGGTTTATATTATCCTTACCCCCTCCTAAGTCATTTACAACCTTCTCAAATACCTCAGCCAGTGATAAGTCAGAAACTAAGACCTTAGCATCCTCTTCCTTAACACCATACTCTCTTACAAACCTTTTCTCCTTTTCCATTGGTGTTTCAGGCATTTCTTCCTCTATTTCTTTTACCCAATTCTCATCTATAACTATTGGCTGAATATCAGGGTCTGGTATGTATCTATAATCATCTGCTGTTTCTTTACTTCTCATTCCCTTTGTAATCATCTGAGATTCCATAAAAGCCCGTGTTTCTCTTTTAATTTCTCCTCCCCTTCTTAAAATATTTTTTTGTCTAATATACTCATACTTTAATACCTTATAAACACCCCTAATGGAATTAACATTCTTTACCTCCACCCTATTGCCCTGTACTCCATTATAATTAACTGAAATATTTACATCAGCCCTCATAGTCCCCTCCCCTCTTAGATGCCCAATATATCTAAACAACCTCATTAGTTGTTTTAAAAACTCCCGTGCCTCCTCAGGATTTTTCATATCTGGCTCTGTAACTATTTCAATAAGTGGTGTGCCACTTCTGTTATAATCTACAATACCTAAATCTGGTTTATATTGTCCAGGGTCTTCCTCTAAATGAACCTCAGTTATGCCAACACCCATAAAGTTTCCATTTATCCCTATTGGAATTGTAGTTCTTTGGTATCCGCTTGGTAAGTCAGGATAGTTGTAGTGTTTTCTTTGGAAGTATATGTCCTTATTGAATACAATTTCACAGTTTAACATCTTAGCAACCATTATTGCAATATCTATTGCCTTTTTATTAGGTGGCATAGGTCTGGCTCCTGGATAACCCATACATACAGGACATATATTTGTATTTGGAGGCACATCATTATAGTTTGTAGGACATTGACAGAATAATTTTGATTTTGTATCAACCTGAACATGTATCTCTAAACCACACTTCATTGAAACATTCTCTTCCACATAATCACCTTATTATTAATTTTTCTATTTCCATCCACAATAATTTATACCATATAATATTTAATAATTTACCTAAGAAAGCATAAAATAGTAAATTAAAAATAATAATAAAAAATAAAAAAATTTAAAGAGGAATGATTAAATACTATTATATAGTTTTATTATTAAATTTAAAAATCTTAATTTATTTATAATTATTTTTATAATTTTATAATAATTTAATTTATTTTTATTATTTTTTTATTATTTATTATTACTATTATTTTTTTATTCTTTTATTTTTATTAAAAATTATTGGGTGTTATAATGATTATCCATCCAAGACCTTCTCCAATTGCAGCAAGTATGTATCAATTAAGAGATTTAGGTGTTGATGCCATAATACTCCATGGACCCAGTGGTTGTTGTTTTAGAACTGCCCGATTGTTAGAGCAAGATGGTGTAAAAGTATTTACAACTGGTATGAACGAAGATGACTTTATATTTGGTGGAAGTAATAAATTATTAGAGACTGTAAATGAAGTTATAAAAATTTTAAAAAAGAAATATAGTAAAAAAAACAATGTCCAAAATATCAACAGTAAAAACAATAAAAAATACCTCATTGGTATTGTTGGCTCCTGTCCAAGTATGATAATTGGGGAAAATCTTTCACTACCTGTTGAGGAGTGCTCCTACGACGATGTAGTTATAATACCTGTTGAGGTTCATGGTGGCTCAGGGGACAATACAGTTGGGGCAATTAAAGTTATGGAAAGTGCCTTTAAGTATAACTTAATTGATAAGGAAGAATACGATAGGCAGATAAAAATACTATCTGGTGCCACAGAGGTGGAAAAAAGTAGGGGAATGGCTAAAAATAAGTATATTCCCCCTTCATACAGGGATGATACTAAGGAAGTTATAAAACTATTGAAAAACTTGCCAAAAGATTCAAAAATTGCCTGTGTTTTAAATGCAAAAAAGGAGACTGCCTATCTATTTGCCGATACTCTTATTTCAATCAACAGACACTTTAAAGATTATAATATTATAAATATTGCAAATTTAGACCATAATGTAGGATTACCTAAAATAAGGAAGGACTGTGAAAATATAATAAAGGAATACTCTAAAAATAATATAAAAATAGATTACATAACCGGTGGATTGGATGAATATGGCATATTGGGAGATAAAGTAATTAATATTTTAAAAAACTTAGAATTGGATATAATTATCGTATCAGGTGTGCCTCATGGGGTGCCAATTGATAAAATGGAGGAAAAAATTATTAAAATAGGAATAAGTGATGGTCCAAGAACTTTTTACTCTATAAAGGAAATGTATGATTATGGTATTATTGAATACGATGCACATGCTAAGGTCTTAGGTAAGCGGGAGGTTGTAAAATCTAAGTTCGGAGAAATACTTGATTGCGTATTTGACGAATAAATAAAAAATGAATAAAAATAATAAAAAAATTATAGTTCTCGTCATAAATAATTACACCATATCAGTGCTTACATACATATATTAAATAATACGATTATTTGCCAAATAAGTTTTAATTGTAGTTTTTAGAAAACAACCACTTGTGTAAAAATTACTGACGATGACTATAATAAAAAAATTAAAAATAATAAAAGTAATAAAAATAAAAAGGAGAAATATTAAAAAAATACTAAAAACTTAAAAAAGTAAAAACTTAAAAATTAAAAATTTACATGTGATGGTAAATGAGGGCGATTGCAGTAGTTTTTGATAATTCTGGAACTATAATAAAACCAATAAGGGTTATAAAGGATATTCACAATAATCGACTTCTATGTAATCATCAAACAGTAGATTTAGTAGATGAAAGGAAAGGTCGGGCTCTAATTGTGTTAAATGAGAATCCATTAAAAACCGTTGATATAGAAAATCCGTATAAATTAATTTCAGATTTTTTAAGGGAAAATGATATTTCAATCGCCTACTGTAATCCGCCAATAGATAAGGAAGGTATATTTAAAGATAAAAACACAAAAGTTAAAGAACTTCAAGAAGTGCTAAATATCGTCAAAAAATATAAAACAGACACTGAGTATGGATGTGCTGTTATAGTTGATACAAAAAATGGAAATGTTGAATATACAATAGCAACCGGTGGATGTTTATTTAAAAACACTAAAAAGACCTTTGAGGAACTTAAAAATATGGGTATTGAAACATACATATGCACAGGAGACAGAAAGAACTTCTTAAATAGAATATCCAAGACATTGGGCATTGATGAAAAAAATATAATATATGAGGCACACCATAAGAAAAAGTTAGATCTAATAAGGAACTTAAAGAGTAATAACTACTTTACTATTATGGTAGGGGATGGAGCAAATGATATTCCTGCAATATTAGAGAGTGATTTGGGAATAGCAACAATTGAAAGTGGCAATCCATCTAAAAGATTGTTAGAAGTGTCAGATATTATTATTGAAGATATATATGAAGTCGTGGATATATGTAAAGAGATTTTAAATGATAATGATTGAGTATAATTATTTATTGTATTATTTATTTTGTATTATTTTATTGTATTATTGCATATGGAGACATATTTAACTTTTAAAATAAAATGTCGTGATATGGATGGAAGGAATTATCAAATTGTTAAGTTCAATAGTTGTAATTGTTCTCTTATTGCTATTTATAAGAAAAAAGAAACTACTCGATACCACTGGGACAGTGGTCTCAACAATAATGGCTATTTTAATAATTACAGTATTAGGGCTAAAATACTTAATTATATTAATATCATTTTTAGTATCTGCATCATTGGTTAGTAGAATTGGAAAAGATACGAAAAATAAATTAGGACAGTATGAAAATACAAGAACTACCAAAAATGTCTTGGCTAATGGGTTGGTGCCCATAATTATAGTAGTCCTGTATGGTTTGGGGATATTACCTTATGATATTGCCTTATATGGATATATTGGCTCCATAAGTGCTGCTACATCAGATACATTCTCTTCTGAAATTGGAATGCTTTCAAAGGAAAAGCCAAAGTTAATAACAACATTAAAAGAAGTTGAACCTGGCACTGATGGGGGAATAACAATACTTGGCTTATTAGGTGGCATTTTAGGCGGATTACTCATTGGTATAGTTGCATTCATCTTAATAAAACAGGATTTTTTAATAATTATTATATCCATTATTTCCGGATTAGCGGGAAATTTATTTGATAGTTTAACAGGGGCACTATTTGAACGAAGGAATATTCTATCTAATGAGCATGTTAATCTACTTTGCACCATAGTAGGCGGGATAACTGGAATATTATTGTATTATTTAGTAAGATAAAGTGATAAAAATGTTAGAAGTTGTTAAGTATTATGTTGGAAGGATTTGCAAAGATAAAAAGGGAAATTTAACGCCAACTATTATTGATAAAGAGATAGTGGAAAAGATAAAACATCCTACTTTAAAGATACCTTATGATTGTCCCAAATCAGTTGCTGAGTATATATTCAAGGTTTCTATTGATGAATACTTTGGAGAGATAAACTACAATGGGGACTGTCTAAACTATGGCATTATTAATGTTGGAAGACATTTTGAGTTTATCGATGAAATTAGTGAGAAATTAAAGGACTGTGATTTAATAATAATATCTGATTTAAGACGACTAATAAAAAGAAAGGAACTTGTAGAAATTATAAAAAAAATTAGGGATATTATTCCACCAAATACTGGAATATACTGTCCTAATGCCCTACCTAATGAGGTGCCACTTTTAACCTATATGGGTGTAGATTATTATGATTATGGTAGTTGTGATTATTATGGTAAATTAGGTTATGAACTTACCAAGAACAGAATAATTAAAGTTGATGAAAAGGATTTTAAAGATATTAATTATAATATTAAAAATAATAAAAATTATAATATTAAAAATAATAACGAAAATAATAAAGATAATATTGAAGATAATAAAAATATTAAAAATAATATTAATATCATTAATAGTAATTACAATCAACTAATTATTAAAAATAGAGGAATAATGAATGACATACTCAAAGAAACTCAGTATGCTATTAAAAACAACTTTATAAGAAATCTTGTAGAAGAAACAACAATATCAGATCCTTATTTAAGAGGTAATTACAAGAGATATAATAACATACTGAATTTAAAGTCCTTTCCACTATCAACAGGGGACAAAATTGTAATAACCATTGATGAGACAGAGATTCCAGAGGTTAAAAAATATTTAAATAGGGTTATAAATTATGAACCGTTTTCAAATACTGTGGTATTACTACCATGTTCATCAAAAAAACCATACTCTAAGTCAAAATCACATCAGAAATACATAGGCGCAATAAAATCATCAGGGGCTATTGTTGAGGAACTTATAATTACTTCCCCTTATGCCATTGTTCCAAGGTCTTTGGAGGGCACTATAAATTACGATATTCCAGTGTTGGGGATTTGGAACCATAATGAGGTAGAGTTAATAAATAAATACCTTAAAATATATTTAAAAAATCTAAAAAATAAATTTAATGAAATAAATATAATTTGCCATCTTCCAGGGCATTATTTAAGTATGTTGGATGATATGAGTAGTTATGGAAATGTTTTAATAACCACCGATGAGAATGGAAATAATCTATCTGATAAATCACTAAATAATTTAAAAAACACTTTGAAGGACTTAAAGGAAAATAACAAAATAAAAACCTTGGGAAATAAAAAACAGGCGATTATTCACAATTATCAACAACTTTCAAAATATCAATTTAATAAAGTTGTAATACCTGACAATGTAGTTATAAAGGGAAAACGAGATAAAAAGTTCTTTATTGAAGAAAATGGTAAATTGGAGCAGATTGCCCTATTGAATAGCAAAAATGGTCTGTTTGTATTAACTTACTATGGTGGAAAACTCTTAGGCTATAAAAATTGGGTAAGTGTTAATTTTAAAGTTAAGAAAGGAACATTATTTGCGCCTGGATTAAAGGATTGTGATGAAAACATTTCAGTTAATGATGAGGTTGTTATAATATACAATAACAATATTGTAGGGGTTGGTAGAAGTATTATGGATGGAAAGGAGATAAAAAAGTGTAAATATGGTGGAGTTGTTAATATACGGCATGTTAAATATGAATAATTTTAATAGGGTATGATATATGGAGAATATAAAATTTGAAGTAGAATATGCTATAAACCACATGATGGAAACTAACTATCCAAGGATAAAATTTTGGAAAATGGACAACCTAATACCTGATTTAAAAAGTGGTATTAGAGCCGGTGATGATGCTGTTGTAGTTGGAAAAACAGTTATAAATATGGAGGGTCCTTATCCATTAAAATTAGGTTCTAAAACTGGATTGATACATACTTCCTGTGATGTTGTTGCAATGGGTGGAAGACCAAAGTATGCCTTAAATGCTATTCAAGGAAATAGTGAAGAGGATATAAAAATAGGTATTGATGGGTTAAAAAAACAATCTATTGGTCTCAATATTCCAATTATTGGGGGAAATACTCAAACATTAGAGGACTTAACACCATCCATATCTGTGGTAGTCATTGGAGAGTTAATTGGTGATAGAATAATAAGGGACGGTAATTTAAAAGAAGGAGATGTTTTAATAATGCTCGGGCATCCTGTGGAGGGAGATATTGGAGAAAGAGTTTTCTATGCAAAAAACAAGTATGATACATACTTAAAAATTTTAGAAAGTGGGATAAACATCCATAGTTGTAAAGATGCTTCAAGGGGCGGCTGGCTATGTAATTTATTGGAGATGATGGTAAAAAGTAAGTGTGGTGTTGAAATAAATTCAATTCCATTTCCAAGGAGCACACGGTATTTAGGCACATATATAATATCCTTACCTGAGGAGGAAGTAAATGATGTTATAAATATTGCCGTTGAAATGAGATGTCCTTTGGTTCAGTTTGGAAGGGTTATAAGTAATAAAGTATTAAAAATAGGGGATAAAGAATATATTTCAGAAAATAGATTGGAGGAGTTAATTAAAAATTTCCCTTATAAGAGATAGGTATTTCGAAAAATTATGATATAAAACATACCAATTTATACCTATTAATATCTTATTTTTTACGATTATTATTTTTAACTATCTTATTAATTGTTATTTTTAAAGATAATTGGGGTATATCTATCTCTTTCTTTTCAGGTAATATTTTCTTTATTTTACTGACTGTATTTTCATACACTCTTTTTAAAGCACCATCAATTGGAACTGGAACATAATTACCATTTTCACCATCTATGAATCCATTATTTTTAAGTTTATTAATTATTTCATTAAATTTATCTTCATCAATTGAAAATTTATTAATTATTTTCTCCCTGTTAATTTTGTTCTTTTTTAAAATATAGAGATATACTTTAACAGTAAGTTCATCTCCTAAGATGGAAGACAGTTCTTTTATTATGTCCTTCTTAGTTTTTAATGAGGATATATTACAGAGTTTATTTAGTTTATTTAGTAGATTATTTAGTAGTTCATCCTTTTCAATTTTGGTGGATATATTTTCCACCATGGATTCTAATTTGTTTTTTTCTTTCTCTCTTTTTTTCTCTTCAATTTTCATTTTAATACTTTTAACAATCTCATCAATATCATATTCTTTTTGTGTCATGATTATAACACCAAAAAATTACATTTTAATGAAATATCCTTAGTTTTTACTTATAATGTATTACATCTCTACAACATCTACAATATCCAAAGGAATGTCCTTCAATACTTTACCAAGGGAGGACTTTGCTATTCTTATAGCGTGCTCAGGGTTTTCAGCATTGAACACTTTCATAGATAACAACAATCCCACAAGGGCAGTTCGAGCCACTACCAATACACAATCCATTGGCTCCCCACACTTAGGACATATTGTTAAACCTACATCTACATCCACATAATCCATATTGTTTTTATTAAGTTGTTTTCCTATGTTTGATATTGCCACACTAATGGCATCTTCTGCATCTTCTACATTTTTAACAATATATGGTGCCTGTAATGTAATATGGTAATTGGGCATTTTTTATTCACCAAAAGTTAATTTAATTAATGATTATTTTATTTTTTTATATTTTTTATTATCATTTTTATTATTATTTTTTATATTAATTTTATTACTTTTTTATTTTTATTATTTTTATTATTTTATTATATTAATATTAAATTTTATATTTAAAATTATAAATTATTATTATGTATTTATTGCTTTATATTTAAATGTATCATGAATAAAAATTATGTGATGACAATGACTAATGAGGATAAGGTAGTTATAACCATATCTGAACTAAAAAAGATGATAAAAAATAATGAAGAGGATAAAATTGATGAGATTGATATAGTTACAGCAGGTACCTGTGGAATAATGTCAGGCGCTATGGCTGTGCTCCACTTTGAAATAGGCGGGCATAAAAAAGTTAAAAAATTTGATAAAATATATTTAAATGGAATACCTGGCAAAATAGGACCCTGTCCAAATGAGTATTTAGGAAAGGTTGATTTAACCATTTATGGCACAGAGTATAGAGGGAAATATGGCGGTGGATTTTTATTTAAAGACCTGATTAAAGGTAAAGAGATTGAAGTAGTTGCTACTTTTGGAAATAACACCATTAATAAATCAATTACAATTGAGGATATAGAAACCTGTCGTTTAATTGGTACAAGAATGGCATACAAAAACTATTCGGCAATTACTAACATTGGCAATGAGCCAATAAAAACAATATTTCACAGAAGGTCTATTAAAAAAGGAGAGTGCTCCTTTTCTGGATGTGGTGAAATTAATCCATTACAAAATATGTGTATCCTTTATGAGAATGAAATAATTGGAAAAAGAGTGCTTATAAATGGCTCAGAAGGTATAATATTAGGATTTGGTACAAGAAGCACCATAAATATGCCAAATTTAATGATTTCCGGAGATATGAAAAAAATGGATTCCTATTATATTGGCGGATTTATAACTTCTGATGGGGTTGAGGTCTTTAACACTGTTAGTATTCCAATAGAGGTTAATGATAAACATAAGGAATATTTAAAAACACTGGATAAGGATATTGATTTACCTATAAGAGATATATTAGGTAGAGAGATTATAGATGTAGGCAAATACTCTGAGGTATGGGGTGATGTAGAGTATAGACCAAACATTAATGTTTATAGGTGTAGAAACTGCGATAACTGTATTCCTATGAGTATGTGCCCTACAAATGCAATAATTAGGGTTGAACATCTTGGTGGAAGACCATTACCAACGGAGGACTGTTTTGGATGTGGAGTATGTGGAAATTCCTGTCCTTATGGAATATACAGTATAAAATTAGGAAGTGTTAAAGGTATTCCTATAACATGTAGGCAATCAGATAGAGAACGAGCAATTAAATTATGCAAAGACCTAAAAAGAAGAATAGAAAAAGGCGAATTTAAGATATAATTTTTAGGTCAATGCTATAGTAAATATATGCTCCCTTAGTTATTATGATAAGGTGGGGTATTATAATTCAGATTATTAAATTTGTCAAATCAGATAAACATAAAAATAGACAGGGAGATATTAAAGTCCCTAAGATATTCAGAAACTTTCAAAAAGCATTAGTATATTCATACTACTGATGCCACTATATAATGTAATATTTTAACCCTCATTCTTTTTTTCTACCTTATCAACAATCTTAGAAACTATCTTTTTAAATTCTTCGGCTGATTTACACTCTAATTTAACCATAGGTATTCCCTTATCAGACGCCTCCCTTGCTTTTATATCCAATGGTATTCTTCCTAAGAAATCAATGCCCAACTCTTTCGCTGCCTTTTCACCGCCTCCCTTTCCAAATATATCCACAACATTATTACAATGAGGACATACGAAACCACTCATATTTTCAATTAAACCAATAATTGGCACATTCATTAACTTTGCCATTCCTACTGATTTTCTTGCATCTAAGACAGCCACATCTTCTGGTGTTGTAACTATTATACACCCGTCTATATCAGGAATCGATTGAAGTATTGTAAGTTGAATGTCTCCAGTTCCAGGTGGTGTATCTATTAAAAGATAGTCCAAATCCCCCCAAATTACATCACTTAAAAACTGTCTAACAGCGCCACTGATTTTTGGGCCTCTCCAAATAACTGGTGTATTTTTATCAGGTAGGAAGTAATCAATAGATATTACCTTAATACCTTCTGGTGTGGTTATTGGATATATTCCATTTTCATCAGCAAATGGTTGAACATCCTCTACACCGAGCATCTTAGGTATGTTAGGTCCGTGAATATCTCCATCTATGATACCTACCTTTTTACCCATCTCACTTAAAGATGCTGCTAAATTAACCGTTACTGTGGATTTACCTACACCACCCTTACCACTTAAAATACCTATTTTATGCTTTATTTTACTCATGTTTTCCTTAATTTTTGCGTTTTGCATAGCCATTAACTTCTTAGCGTCTGAGCATGAACTACTTGATGAGCATGATTCACATTTACCATTACAGTCGGTCATTTTTTCACCCTTTGGTGTTATTTTATATTTTTTTAAATTTAAACATTAGTTAGTTTATTATTATTTATTTCTTATTTTTTTATTTATTTTAAAAGTATTTTTTATTTTAAAATTTTATTTTTATTAAATTTTTTATTAATAATTTTTTAATAATTTTATTTCTAATATTTTTCCCTTTTTCATTTTTACTAATTTTTAATTTTATTCTAAATAGGATACCCCTAATATTCTAATCTTAGCACTTCCATCTATTAGTATTGCCCTGTCATCATTATCATAAACTATATCCTTTATTAATTTTAAAGTTATACTATCTCCATCAACTTCCTCAACTTTACAACTTACTGATTGGAGACCTACAACAACCTGATAACCTTCCCCAACTTTAACCTTTTTCTGTAAATAGGGATTCCAATCCATATTTAACTTTAAAGTATCACATACTGTTAAACTATCACTATCTGATAGAATCATACCTCTCTCTAAGTCCTCACTTTTAACTCCTTTAAGTGCAAGACCTACCCTACTATACTGTGGAGCCGTATCATAATTTTTATCATTTACTTGAATACTCTTTACCATACATTTGTTTTCTGTTGGATATACTCTTAAATTTTGATGAACCTTTACATTCCCCTTTAAAACCCGTCCTAATATGACTGTCCCAACACTCCTTACTGTAAAAAAATGATCTATTGGTATTTTTGTATAACTGTCATCTAATTCTCCACATATTTCAGAAGGAAGATTTATAAGATACTCTCTTATCTGAATAGGGTCATTTTCCATTATTTTAAAGTTCTTCATTGAAGTGTTTCCAACAATACTTTTTAACTGTTCTATATCAACATAATCACCAACAACAAAAATACCATCTTTAATATTCAACATATTTAGGAGTAGAAGAGTTTCCCCCAATTCACTGTTTATCTCGTCAATAAATACCACAGGGTAATCCATCAGATTAACCGTATAAATTAATGGATTTATCCTCTCAGGATACTTTGTTGGCTCTATTAAAAATATGGAATCATCCCCTTTTTTATAGTTGTATAGTGTTATATCAGATGAAGTTCCCTTTTTCCCTAAGTTTTTTCCAGCATCTTTAAATTGTCCTAAAAGACCTACGCCTATATTTTTCAAACACATCACCTATTTTAAGATATTATGAATATAAAAATCATAAATAAAAATAATATAAAAATAATATTAAAACAATAATAAAAAATTATTATAAAATAAATAATAAAAAATTTTAATAAAAATATTAAAAGATTATTAATAAAAAATTTAATAAAAATTATTATGTGGTTATTATAATTACCATAAATATTTAATAAAATTTAATATAAAAAGGTTGTTTAATATGCTTGAAAATAATGAAAACTTTAATAAATACTTTAAAAATTTAAGTAATAGGGAAAGGGTGCTATTTGAAGGTGGAATATCATTAGGAGCCTTATTTCATCAATTTATAGGCACTCCTGTAAGTTTATTAAATAAGGAAAGTTTGGAAAAAGCAATATGTGAAAGTATAAAAAATCAGCCATGTGTGGAAGATATTGAGGTTAAAATAGTTGGTAATTTAAGTAAAGATACTTATGTATCCCTTGATGGAAAAATGCTAAATGTTAAATTAAAAATTAAAGTTGGTAATAGTATAGGTATATTTAAACTTGAATACATTGAGGAATTGGATTATCCTTTAATGTATGTGTTGGATATTAAAGAAAGTGATTAAAATTTTTTATTTATTATATTTTTATATTTTATATTTTTTATTATTTTTTTATTTATTATTTATTAAGGTGGTTAAATGTATCAAATAAAGACACCGAGTGTGGCAAATGCTTATGAGAAATTAATGGAACTTATTTTAAAAGAAGGTAGTGAAATAATAACAGAAGATGGACAAAAATGTAAGGAACTTTTTAATGTGTGCGTGGAAATTACCAATCCTAAATTAAAAAGAATATCAGGTAAATATCCCTTTGGAAGTGAGTTCATAGAAAGTTATACAAATAACCTATTATATGGCTCCACTGGTAATTTTGTGTATGATTATTATGAACGAATAAGAAAATATCCTTCTTACGATAGAAAAAGTGAAAATGACCAAATAGAGTATATAATTAACAAATTAAAAAATAATCCACAAAGTAGGCGGTGTGTTGTATCCCTTTGGCAACCATTTATTGACCAAAATGTTAAGGATGTCCCTTGCCTTCAACATATTTGTTTCCAATTGAGAGATAATAACTTATATATGACATCTGTTTTTAGAAGTAATGATATAGGGCTTGCCTTTCATAGTAATGCATTAGGTCTTATAAAATTAGGGGAACTGGTGGCAAATGAATTAAATTGTAATTTGAAAAACTATGTTCATTTCATATATAATGCTCATATTTATATTGATAGAGATAGAGATATAATAGAAAGATATTTTGACATGAAATAATATATATGACTAACCGAGAATAAAAACTAATTGAGGTGATGATATGCCTGAGTGTCCCTACTGTGGTAAATGGTTCAGAAGTAAGAAAGGACTTCAACAACATATTACCAAGACACATAAGACAACAAATATGTTTGGTGAGAAAGTAATAGATCCATGTTCAGTAGATCCAATTGGAAAGATAGAGAGAAGAGCTGAAAGAGCACAAAAAAAGAAGAAAAAGAAAGGAGGATTGTTTGGTGGGCTGTTCTAATAATTTTTACCTTTTCTATTTTTTTTGGGGGATAGAGTATGAACTTATTTGATTCTATTAAAAAAGTC
>Ga0256840_1003102_pt1 | contig 13795 bp, 14 predicted proteins | sample 355202metaG_FD_185969 | JGI IMG/M metagenome (GOLD analysis project Ga0256840, IMG submission 185969) | Hydrothermal vent microbial communities from Mid Atlantic Ridge, Atlantic Ocean - 355-202 | ecosystem: Environmental > Aquatic > Marine > Hydrothermal vents | place: Atlantic Ocean: Mid...
AATTTATCATCAATAGTAGATGATTCTACATAGATAGTCCCTAACTCTACTGAAGAAGCAGAAAGGAGTGTCATGGAACATACCAAAGATAAAGCTATTCCTCTTTTTATCATTTTCGTCCTTTTTTCTTATTAAAGTACCTAATGATAAAAGAGTAGTGTTAAGTTTGTGTTAAATCTATCTATTTAATACATCAACTATTAATAGAGCTGCCCTATAGTTGCTCTTCAATGATATCTAAAATTTTCTTCTCATCTTTTTTTGAAAGTATGCCACTTTTTTGATATAAAATCTTCATATTTTTATCCAATACCAAGACATTGGATGCATCATCTTGCATCTGCCACTGTTTTACAAGATATTTTGTTTTATCAAACACAAACTCGGTATTTTGAAGCTCTTTTTGTTTTTTACTTAGTTTTGATTGTAACACAGCATTAGGCATCCATGTGGCAGCCAAATTTACAATAGAGACTGTAGAGTACTTACCCTTTGCATATGGCTTACTATTAAGTGTGTCTATAAAAGACATCACACCTTTGCGTTCATCTGGGTCCATATAGAGCAAGACATGTACTTTTCCTCGAAGATTTTTTGAGTGCCATGCTTTGTCTTTACTATCTCCACCATTATCTTTATCTAAAACCACAGGAGGTAGTACCTCACCTACATTCACTGCATGAAGCATCATACTTGCAAATAGACTAGCCGTTATCATTTTTATTTTCATTTTACATCTCCAATATTTTTTCTTCTTTAACCGTCCATATAAAGACAATCGGTATAAACACAAGCGTCATAAACGTACCCACAATAAGACCGCCAATCGCCACTGCACCAAGTGGTGCCAAACGCTCAAGCCCTATGGCTGCACCTTGGGCAACGGGGAGCATCCCTGCACTTACGGCAAAGGCAGTCATGAGTACAGGACGTGTACGGATTTTGATGGCTTCAAGCATCGCTTCACGCTTGCCAAGCCCTGCTTGTATCTGCTCTATGGCAAAGTGTATGAGCAAGATAGCATTGTTTACGATGACCCCAGAGAGCAACATAAAACCCATCATCGCTGGCATGGAGACATGATAGCCAATAGCTAACATCGTCCATGAAGCCCCTATGATGGTAAGGGGGATAGAGAAGAGTATCATCAATGATATTTTGATGTTTCCAAACATCACGATGAGTGTAAAGAAGATAAGCACCACGGCTGTAGCAATAGCCCCTATCATACGTTCAGCTGAAGCTTTGAACTGTTTTACATCTCCTATCTGTTCTAACGCTACTCCTTTTGGCAGTGTCACTTTTTCTAGTTGCTCTTCAAAGTTTGCCATAATGTGAGAAATCGCACCTTTTTCTCTATTTCCATAGACTTCAAGGGTATATTGCAACCCTTCTCTGGTGATGAGACTTGGCTCTTTGCTTAAGCTTAGTGTGGCTATTTTATTGAGTGGTATTTTGCCACTTTTTGTCTCTATAAGCATGTTTAAAACCGTATCAAAATTGTCTATTTGCTCTTTAGGTAACCATACTCTAACCGTATAGTCCATAGAGTTACTTCTAGGAAAACTCGCTACAGGAGCACCACGCAAGGCCAGCTGCACTTGTGCTGTCACATCTGCACGGGTAAGTCCGTATTTTAAAGCCTCAACCTCATCTACATTGAGGTTATAAACTACCTTATCCATATCCCATGTGGTAGAAACAGAGACGACTCCTTTGGTTTGAGAGAGTGCTTCTTTGACATCATCGCCTGCTGCTTGAAGCAGGTCAATATTGTCACTACTAAGTTTGGCATCGACACTGGCACGTATGCTTGCAAGTGCCGTTGCCCCGTAAGGAGTGACTTCCAGATACTTCACATGCGGTATCTTGATAATGGCTTGCCTTAAAGATTTGGATATTTGCCAAATATCGGCTTCTCTTTTGTATCTGTCTACATAGGTAGCTACCACAGAAATGTGGTCTATACCGCTACCACTTCCTATACTCATCACCCCTGCTTCACTTCCTATGCTTCCAGAAATACGCAAAAGTTCTCCCTGCTCTTTAATGATGGTATTGACCTGTTTCATAATCGCTTCAGACTTCTCTATGGGCAAGTTGGCATCAGTGGTGATTTTGATATTCACCCCACCTGTATCCATAGGAGGCATCAGCTCTTGACCTACTACTGGCATCACTATCTTCACAGAAGTAATAAAGAGTGCAATAAGCACAAAAACAGAGACAAACCCTAAGGATTTAGAAGCAGTGATTGCTTTTACCAAAGAGGCAAAAAAGCCTTGTATGTAGTCATTGGCACGCCCTATAACAGCATGAAAACCATTTTCCACTTTAAGCAAAAGAGGGTTTTGTATCGCCAATATATGCAAAGAGAGCAACGGTACAGCAACAATAGAGATGATATACGAAGCCACCAGTGCCAGTAAAAGTGTCCCAACCAAAGGAGCAAACACTGTCTGTGGGTACCCACCTACAAAAAGCATAGGAGCTAGGGCTATCATGGTAGTTATCGTACCACTCAGGTCAGCAAACATAATCTCTTTTGTACCGTCAAATACCGCTGCATGAATATCTTTTCCAAGCTCACGGTAGTGCCTCTCGATATTCTCCATCACCACCACGGTGTCATCAAGCAATAGCCCTAAAGCCAAGATAATCGCAGTCAAAGTCACCACGTTAAAGTCTATGCCCACAAGCCACATCAACGCAATGGTAGAAGCATAGACAAGAGGGATGGTGACAAGTACCACCAATATTTGACGAAAGGAAGCCAAAAACAAAAAAACCACAATCGTAGACATGATAATCGCATCACGCAGTGAGTCAAACATATTCATAGTACTTTGTTCTATGGTCTCTTTTTGGGTGTCACTCACCTCGAAGTTGATGTTGGGGTATTTTGCTTTAAACTCCTCCATCAAGCCCTCAACCTTCTCAATAGTCGTAATCACATCCGCAGTCACAGAACGCTGGATAGACAACGCAATCGCCTCTTTACCATTACCAAAATATGCCGAATTGTTTTCATAGTTTCCAAAATAGACCTCGGCAATATCCGAGAGTTTAATCTCTTCGGTAATAGGCAAAGACTTGAGTGTAGCTACCTTGTCTCTTTTGCCTTGTGATTTGAGCAGATAACGCTTCTGCTCATTACTCACAAACCCTACGGCATATTCGTTGTCATTTTTTTGTATGGTTGCGATGACTTGCCCTAAAGAGAGGTGATAGGCATCAAGTTTTTGCTTGTCAACGATGATTTGAAGCTCTTTTTCATACCCACCAAAAATGTCCACATTGGCAACACCTTGCGTTCTAAGTAGGGTGTGTTTTATCTCCCCAGAGGCGATATCACGTATATCTGAAAGGCTTAGTGATGCTGCATCCTTAGGAGACATCGACACTGCAAGTACAGGTGCAGTGGCTTCTGTGATTTTGATAATTTGTGGTTCTTTGATATCTTTAGGTAACTTTGCACGTATTTTAGACAAGGCATTGGTCACATCATTGACTGCGTTATCTATGTTTTTGGTGTACTCAAACTCTGCTCGTATGACGGTCACTTCATCGATGGTGTTAGAGTAGGCACGGCGTATCTCATCAAGGGCATACAGCTCCTCTTCTACAGGTACGGCGATGTTAGATGCCATACTCTTCGCACTAGCCCCTGGTTGGACAATCACAAGTGCCACTTCTGGGTAGTTGGAGTTAGGAAAAAGGTTACGGTGAATCTTTCCATACCCCATCATCCCCGCCATCACAAAAAGTGCAAGAAACGAGATGATAATATGCGGTTTTTTGAGGATTTTTTCTACCCATGTCGGGGATTCTGTAGCCATAGTGTACTCCTGCTAGATTGGTTTAGTGTACTATAGCATGGGGGTGTGAACTTGGTGTGAATTGGGTTTGGTTATTATATTAGAATATAAATATTCATCTAATAGACAAATGACACTATTTTTTCCTTTTATTCTCTTCTTTGGATATAAGTTTTTTTATCTCTAAGTATCTTTTTAACTTAGAGGAAAAAGATTCTGTTGGGTGATTTATAAGTAATGATACTGCTTTTTGATAGTCTGCATCATATTTAAGTATTTCATTATACACTTCTTCATCTTGATGTAACCTATTATATTCATTCAATTTTTCACAACTGATAAGCTCAAAGGCATTATCCTCCAACCAGACTCTTTCATCATAGATGTTGGCTATCATCTCACTTGAATCATCTGTATCTGTCCATTGATTATATATAATTAATCCCTTTGTCTCATCCAACTTAACCTCTCTCAATGTCGAACTATCCATAGTACCTGGGGGCCAGCCACAATTATCAAGAAGTACCATAGCATTATATTTACTTGTTCCAAATACTAAATAAGTATCAAAATCTAAAGGGTCTTCAAATTTATATAGTTTTACTGAACATTCTTGCATATCTTGGGAAAGTTCTATTTCTATAAGATTATTAATATAAGCTTCACAAGCAATACCCATATTTTCAGAGAGACTACTTATACCGTCAAACACATCTCTATTAATCTCTACACCTATAGTATTCTTCTTTTTTTCAAAAGAACAATATTCTTGGTATGATTCATACCCTTCAATTCTAGATAAAACACGAAGTGCTTGTGTATGCTTCAAAGATACTCCTATCATATTTAGCTCTTCTTTCAATAATTTTGCTTTTTCTTTAAATTGGATTTCTCCCTGTGATTTATTATTTATCATTTTTTTATTCCTTAATTTAGTTTACATATTATTAAACTTAGTTTTTAATAACAATACTAAGCCTAGATAGCGTTTTATTTTTGACAATATTATGGTGTGTTACTGTTTGAATTATATATGTATTTGTAAAAAATAATTTTTTAGGCTACATATGCCTCACGAAAATATTTATAAACTTATAAAAAGTTTAGGCTACTTCTGCCTTAAGTACAAGTATAGCACAAAATAGGTTAATTTATATCCCAAATCTGTCAATAGAAAATTATCCAGTCAACTCTAAAAAGCTCAAAGTAAGCCTTTACTTTTATCTCGTTCCACAGCTCCAGCTGTGGAATGCATATCGGTATTTGTTTTCTTCAGTAGGTCAATTTCCGATAGAACATAACGAAGCTGGAGCTTCGTTACGAGTTAAAGGGTAATTAAAGCCATATATAAAAGAATAGCTATGCCATTCAACAACCCCTATTTCTCCTATCATACTCATCATGACTACAAACACATACTAGATACACGGTGTCATTAACCATGTTCATGAGTATACGATATTGTGTATTGGGGATACGTATAGAATATCTTTCTTTGTCTTTTTTACAAGTCATTTTTTTGTAATGTAAAGATGTGTGGTATGGGTCGTCCTCAAAGAGTTCTAAGGTACTTTCAATTTCAACTTTGGTGAGTGCATGTTTCTTAATAAGTTGTTTTTGTGTACGAAGATATTGGGAGGTTTTTATAATCTCCATAAAGTTATGCTAACTTTTGATTTTCTTGGAGTATACGTACTTCTAGCTGTCCCATCCTATCTATGTAGGTGATGAGTGATGAGTGGAGTTTATCTGCTTGAGCATAGAGGTCATCAAACAGCGTGTCTTTGTTTTTTATCTTATCGAGTTTCTTTTTAAAAAGTTTTAGGTTATCAACAGTATCAAGTGTCGTATCATAAAACTCATCTAAATCTTCTACAGGGAGACTGTGCATATCATCTATTTCCAATGCTAAGCGTTGTAACTCTATCTCTTGGTCATGAAACTTGTTAAGGATAAGACGCATCATCTTTTCAAACAGTTTTCTAGGTGCTGTTTCTAATGCTTCTTGAACTACATCAATGAAATCAACATAATCAATAAAACTTCCATCCATTCGAGCAGTCATTATCTTATCCTTACTATTTTTGTTTAATTATAGCATAAATTATAGATGCATAAACTATCTGCTCTCCAAAATCTTAACCCTGTCATACGCAGGAAGTGAAGCCAGTTTTACCTCACTCCCATATGCCACAGGCTCACTAGGACAGACACTTAAAAGTACTTTTGACTCATTTTGCATCTTCACATCCACTTTTTGTTCACTAAACTTTTTATCTCTATAGACCATGACGTAGGTACCCTCTTTTTTATGCAACAACGTATTTGCAGGCAAAAGACAGCCATGTTCTGCCTGAGCTAATATCTCTATATTCATGCTTGCACCTACTGGCATACCTATCGGTTTGTTTAGTCTAATCTCTGCACCTAGTAAACCGTTTTTAGAAGTAGTTAAGAGTGTACTTACCTCTCCTATTTTCTCCTCTTTCATATAAACAGAGAGACCTTTTTTTATCATTTTTGCTTGCTTTGAAGCATAAGAGAAGATGAGCTTCTTTTTACCATTGCTTAGTGCCAAGATTGCTTTGCCTGCGGCTGCCAAATCGCCTTCATGTAACATCAGCTTGTCTACCACACCATCAAACGGTGCACGTATACCAAGATACGAGAGTTGATGCGTGAGTGAGTCTATTTTCCCTTGGGTATTTTTCAGCACTGATTTTTTTGCCTTTATGCCCAATGCAGAGGTTTCAAGTTTTTCTTTAGAGACTCCTCCTGCACGGTAGAGCTTTTGGTTTCTGCTGTGTATTTGTTGTGCAAGTACAAGGTCACTCTCTTGGGTAGAAAGGGTGGCTTTGAGTGCCTCTATAGAGCTACGCAACTCTATGGCATCTATAGAAACAAGCATCTGCCCTTTTTTGACCTTTTGAGACTCTTTTACATAGAGTTTTTCTACGTATCCTGCAAGTTTGGTTGTAAGTGTAATGCTCTTGTCTGAGGCTATCTGTGCCAGATAACTTACACGATGCTCCAAACCACCCTGCTTTGCGTTTACTACAGGTACACTTTTGGCATCTATACTTGGCAGTGGGGTATTGTCCACCTCAGATTTTCGTTGCTCTAAAAGCCCTTTTCCTTTAATACCCAGTGCTATCACAGCTAAAACTACTATGACCGTAATGATGATTTTTTTACGCATTATCTAACCCCTTGTTTTTATTTATTTCTTCTTTCTAAAGAGAAAAGCTCTTCAAAAATTCACCTCACTAAAGCTTTACCTATCGGTAAGATGAAATCGTATCAAACCCTCTTTCAAGTATATAGTCTAGATAGTATTTGCCTTTTTGATAGGCATATTTCGCCTCTATCACTTTGGCTTGTGCAAGCCATACTTTACCTTTGGCTAAAAGTAGATCATTGAGGGTAGAAGCATCATTGTCATAACGCACCTGCTCTATTTTTGAAGCTTTTTTACTCAAACGTAGTTGTGCTTTGTTACCCAAATAGGTTGCATAGCTTTGCTTCACCTGTTCTACGGCTTGTGTAAGCAGTTTTTTTAAGTCTAACAAGGTTTGTTCTTTTTTAAAGCCAGCTTGCATCTTGGCAATCTTTGCCTTTTGTGTAGCAATGTCACGTTTACCAAAATCTACAAGGTTGTAACTCACATTCACCCCTACTTGCCAAAGGGTTTCATTGTCCCAGTTATCAGTGGCTAAGTCTTGCCCATAATTTTTACCAGCATAAGCTGCCAGATTGACCTGAGGCAAAGAAGCAGACTTGCTTTTGGCTATTTGCTTGTCTGCTTTTTTGAGTGCCATCTCTTCTACTTCTATTTTAGCAAGGCGTGAGGCTTTGGCATAAAGTTGCTTGACAGAGTAGCGTGGCTTGGTCACTTTGATAGAGAGTGGATTTAACTTTCCAATACTTCTGCCCACCAACGCAGCCAATGTCGCTTTGGTGGTTTCTATGTTAGATATGAGCATGCTCTCTTGGGTCTTTGCCATCTCCAAGTCTGCTTGGGCTTTGAGTTTGTCAATCTCGGCTTTTTTACCAAGTTTCACCTCATAACCTATCTGCTTGCTAAGCTGTGTAAGGGCATGGGTATACTTTTTTTGGGCGTTTAGTATCTCTTTTTGCGTCAGTACGCCAAGGTATAATGAGCGGATATTATAAACCAACTGTTCTTGGCTTAACTTTAGTTTAGCATGAGACATTTCTGTAGCAATCTGGTCTATCTCTACTTGTCTTGTTTGGGCAAAACCTGTAAAAAGTGGTACCGTATATTTGAGTCCTGCAGAGAAAATGTCTTTACTTGTAGTGATAGGTGAACCACTAGCGATACTGCTAGGGACTAAAGGTGCAAGGGTGCGTTCGATGTTGTAGTGGTTGTAGTCTCCCACTACATTAAGTTCACCAAACTGAGAAGCCCTACTTGCATCACGGCTAAGCTGTGCTAGATTGAGTTGTGCTTGGGTTTGTTGGAGCGTAGTACTGTGTTTGTTTGCATAATCAATAAGCCCAGAGAGTGTTTCACTCCAAAGGCCTGATATGACCAGTACAATTAGTAAAATATATTTCATAAAAAACTCCCATTATTTAATCATAAGAGTATATCGTTCTAATATGGACGCAATATGAACCTTATTCCCAAAAAGGAAGTAAAAAGGCTACTTGCTCTTCTGAGAGTATAGCAGTAGTCTCTGCGATACACTTTAGATGTACTTTACTTGCTTCAAGTTTGAGTTTAGCGATTTCATCTAGGTTTTTATAGACCGACTTAGCCTCTTCTCTGTCTATCATCGCTTCAGCTACTTCATCTTCTAAAGGTTTGAGTTTTTGTTTGATGCTCTTAACTGCTAAAAGCGTCTCTTTACGAACGACCAGCAACTTCTCTTTTTGTTCTTTGCTAAGTCCTAGTTTTTCTTTATCCCAATTTTGCACAAGCAGTTTTGTCATGTGAGGCAAACCATCATGCGTTAGCAAAAATGGAGAGGTTTTAAGTGCTTTTATCTTATCATTTGAGAGCATCTCTTTAATCATAGAAACAAATTTTGGATGAGGATACCTGCGTAACATCTCTGTAGATATAAGCTCTAACTCTTCTTTACTTACTTTACCTTTTTGTGATGGCATAACACCATATTTTGCTACTTTGTTGGATTCACACACAGACTTAGAGGCATCAGGGTTTAGGACATAGTCTGCAATAAATGCTTTTTTCTCTTTGTCATTTTCCATTGCTAGATTGATATGAAACACAATAGCATCCATAGCAGGAGCTTTAAGGGCAGGTATCTGGTGGAACTCTGGTGCTTCAAGCATATGACAAGAGGCACATTTGTTCTCCAAAAGCTCTGCTCCTGTAAAAGCCAGCGTCACCGCTGTCGTAGCAGCCAAAAGTAAAAGTGTTTTTTTCATCTTTATTGTATCCTTCATTATCAATGTAGTCTATTAGACTATCATTATTATATGAACCAAATATGAACCAATAAGTTATTGACCCCTTACCAAAACCTGTAACCTATTGTAAAGTTTAAAATATTATGTGTATCTTCATCTAATAAATCTTCTTGATATGATAGTGTGGTAAACCATTGATTCGTAATATCATATGATATAGCACCACGTAGCGACTTTATAGCATATTTTGTGGTAAATTTACTTTCTGTGTAAGAAAATGAAATATCTGTATAAAGTTTTTTTGTCAAGAAATACGCTGCACCTAAATAATAACTACCTTTATTTTGCAATGGTGTAAATATTTGTTTGTCTCGGACAAAAGTATACTGAACTCCTGCAAAAGCAAATACTTTATGGCTAAAATAATAGTTCAAAGAGCTAGAAAAGGCTATATCTGTATTATTCCCTAAAAAATCACGTGTAGGAAGCTGTATTGATGCACTAATTTTAAACCTTAAGTTTTTAGTAGGTTTAAATCTTTTTCTTATTTTAAATGTTGTATCCAACATACCTCTACTATCACCATATCCAATGTAACCTGTACGTAATATATAGCTCCAATCATCTTTATAATATGTTATACGAATTTTATTAGTGCGTTGGGTTTCTTTCCCTGAAAGGTCTTCATTTGTAATGTGTCCAAATTTTAAAGAGAGTACTAAGCTGTCAGTGACTATGTCAGAAGGAAGCATAAGCTTTTGTATTGTACATCCTTGTGCATTAACCTGATGCAAAAAAGGTGTATTGGGACACTTGTCTAGCCTATCTGGAACGCCATCCATGTCTCTATCTTTCTCATCAGATGCAAAACTTATTATAGTAAATAAAAAGATTACTATAGCTATATTTTTTATCATAAATCATCCTTTTCATTATCTCTTACATCATCTCTTTCTTCATTTCGATGATCTTCTCTTAAGTCATCAATTTCATCATCTCTTTCTAGTTCATTAGTACTATTCATTCTATTGATATGTTGCTTTTTCTTCTTGTTTTTGAGAGATTTAAAAACTTTTTTAGAATCTTTATTTTGCGTGATTGATTGAAGCTTTCTTACAGCTTCCATACGTTCTTTTTCACGCATCTGTATAATCTTTTTTTTGAAATCATTCATGAGTTTAAAACGTTCAGAAACAGGTGCACGTTGTATGGCTTCAATTTGTGCATCTATATCTCCCCAAAGTGGGAGCAAAAAAAGAATCATAAATAATATTGCTTTCACTACTTCTCTTTTTCTAAGTCAGATAAATCTAAAATAAATTTAGTACCTATATTTATTTTAGAATGTATAGTCATTTTTATATTTAGTTCATCGCTTAGTTTTTCTACTATATGCAAGCCTAAACCAACACCTCTGTCTTGTTCTTTATAGTAACGCTGTGTTACCTTATGTACATTCTTCATACCTTTTCCTGTATCTTCGATATGTATGGTTTCGCCTATAATACTTAAAGTAACTTTACCTTTTAAGCTATTATATTTACCTGCATTAGAGAGTATATTATCTAAAATTCTTGTAAGTAATTCTTTATTTGTAAAGCGTATTAACTCATTATCTTTTTTAAAAGTAAATGTAATTCTAGGATACATTCCTAATATATTTTCAAGACGTTGTTCAGCCAATTTAGCAATATCTACTTTATGATTTTGAGAAGGAGAATGATGTAAAAAACTTTTTAAATTTTCTTGTAATAACACAATAGTATTTATACTATGTGAAACTCTTTTTATATAAGGATCATCGCCTTTTTCTTCTTTAAACATTTTTATATTTAAGACCATAGCAGTAAGAGGCGTATTAAAATCATGTAGTATATCTTTAATAAATTCATCATTGAGCTGCAATGCATCACGTATTGGTTTTAAACTGTAACGTGTAAAAAAGATGGAAAGACCCAACAAAATAAAGGTAGCAGAAATAAATTTTATCCAAAAAATATTTCGTTCTTTTTGTAAATCTTGAGAAAAATTGCGTTGAGAATAAGATATTTTTATATTAAACTTTTCAGATTTTGGTATAGTAAAAAAAGCATACAAACCATCATCTTCATGGAGTTCATTCAGTTGATTGTTGTTTTTAGGCGCAAAGTCAAAAGTAAACTGTGGACAATTCATCGTATAGCTACACACTTGCATACTCTTATAAATACTTTGCTTGTATTCATTTTTATAAGAATGATACAGTTCAATAAAGAGTAAGATTAAAAGAATTTCAAGCAAAGAAAAAAATACTAAAAAATTTTTTACAAGAGATTCTTTCTCATACCTTTTCAATAAGATATCCTCTACCTCTTATATTTTTTATATCGATCTGAAGACGCTGTTTTATTTTAGTTATAGCAACACGTAATGCTGTATTTGAGGGTTGTTCTAAACATTCATAAAGTTCATCTACACTTACTAGATTACCAATGTTTTCAAGAAGCTTAGTAAAAATTTTATATTGTACATTTCCAATGTCTATGAGATTACCATTTTTTTGTAAAAGCTGTGCTTCTTTGTCATATGTAATTTCCCCTAGATGAATAATGTCATTTTTAAACTTCGCTTTAAGTCGTATAAGTAACTCTTGGGGATCAAAAGGTTTTTTTATGTAATCAATAGCATCTAGTTCAAATCCTTGTGACATAGAATACATATCTGTGAGTGCTGTAATGAATATGGTAGGAGTATTATCTTCTGCATGACGCAGATTTTTTAAAAGTTCTAGGCCGCTTCCCTCGGGTAAATTTATATCAAAGAGATACAAATCATACTTATTTTCATAACATAAATTTTCAGCTTCATCCATACTAAGTGCTACATCAACCTCGTAACCTTCGTTCTTAAGAAAAAGTTGTAGTGTCTCTGAAAGTATCTGATCATCTTCGAGCAATAAAAGTTTCATCATTCACTATCTAGTTATCACGGTCATCATCATAATCATCATCATAATCATCATTATAATCATCATCATCATCGTCATCATCATCATCATCATCTAGATGATTTACAATTCCATCATCATCATCGTCATCTAGATAGTCTGGTGTTCCATTGTCATCATCATCATCATTATGATTTACCATACCATCATTATCATCATCTTCAATATAATCAGGTTTATTATCGCTGTTATCATCATCATAGATGTTTGCTGTACCATCATTATCATCATCTTCATAAGCACTCACTATACCATCACCATTTGTATCTTCATACACATCAATGAAGTTATTATTATTTACATCAAATACACTTGTATGATTGACTGAGGCACCACTATTATCAGATAAAATCATAGAAAGTAATTCATCTTGTACATGATCACCATTAGTATCCTTTATAGCGTTATAATCAAGTTCAAGTGGTATATAAGAAAGATCTATATTTTCAGTAAGCGAGATGGTTGTACCACTAGTTGTATCCTTAATAAATCCAATAAACGTTATAATTCTTGTTTCTGGGTTGTTTTCATTCGTTGTCATAACAAGTCTACAATTTGTATTTTGAGGTACTTCTATCTCAAATGGATGTTGATTGGTTCCATTTTGTGTAGAACTCACCTGTACATAAGTACCATCTTCACAAAAAGCTTCTATAAATGTACCTGGTACAGTTCCAGATATTTTTGCCATTGTCACTGAAGATGTGTTGGTTGGTACTATATTACTACCACATCCAATAAGGATTAAAGAAGTGATACAACTTGATATAAATATATTTTTATGCATCATTTTTCCTTTGGGTAAATTATTTTTATGTAAGTATACAGTATATAATGCTAGTAAAGTGTTAACTGCTATATATGCCTTATGAAGACAGTAATATACTTTTAATACCTCATGGGCATAAAAAGTATAGCGCTTAGATAAAACCCTATAAAATAGCTTTTAAAGTCTAAAATTTATAATACGTCCTGGTGCACGATTCTCTCCATTTTGCGAATGACAAGTATTACAATTCAACATATCAGCATCATGAGAAAGTGTAGCAGAGCTATTGACTAATTTTCCTTCAGCATCAAGTACTTCAGCCGTAAATGCACCTATGGCACTACTGTTTACAGTCGTATATGCATTTCCAGATCCATATCCTTTGATTAAAGTAATTTCTGTTCCTTCTTCCAAAGCCAATTTCAATGTATGGTTATATGCAGCTGCTACATCGTCACCATCACTTGCATCAAGTTGAGTAAATATAGTACCAGCAACAGTAAAGTTTGAATGACAGGCTATACAGTCTTTTCCTTGGTTATGACTTCCTGCAATATCATCGTCACTGTCCCCACCACATCCACTCATTAAACCCGTTGCCATTAATCCCATTAATATATGTTTGTAATATATCATATTGTATTTCCTTATTTTTAGCGTATTATAGTCTACTAACTGTTACCAACATGTTAACTATAAAATTTTCCAAAGAAAAATAAACTTTCTTCAGAAAATAAGTGTTAAACATGTAGACAATAAATATGATTTAATTAATCATCGTCATCATCGTCATCATCATCGTCATCGTCATCATCATCATCG
>Ga0256840_1003103_pt1 | contig 13793 bp, 10 predicted proteins | sample 355202metaG_FD_185969 | JGI IMG/M metagenome (GOLD analysis project Ga0256840, IMG submission 185969) | Hydrothermal vent microbial communities from Mid Atlantic Ridge, Atlantic Ocean - 355-202 | ecosystem: Environmental > Aquatic > Marine > Hydrothermal vents | place: Atlantic Ocean: Mid...
CAACGAGGATGCCGGTGGCCGCACCACCCTCAATATCAACTGGCGCCCATCGGACCTGGTGTCGATCCTGGTCAATGGCTCGCAGGGGTACGGCGACAAGTGGGTCAACTACCGCTCCTTCCTCCTGGATGCCAGGTTTTCGGTGGTCAGGACCACCAGGACCCAGGTGATCCTCGGCTACCGGGCCAATGCCACTGCCGATGAAACCATTCAGAATTTCAGCTACAACTGGAGCTGGAACATCAGCACGTACTTGACGTTGCAGTCCATTGCCAGTTACATGATGACCGAGGAGGAGAATATCTGGGCCGTCAATGCCCGCCTGACGGCCAGATTCTGAGTTGCGTCCCTTGCCAGCGGACGGCCGGAAGCGCGAACAGTTGCGGTGTCGGCAATCCAGGGATGCGCGTTATCCCGCAGGCCGGAGGATAGAGCAGAGTAAAAGTCCCGGTATTTCAAAGTGGTTGTCGATATCGGTGAACTCTTACAGAGCTGAGGAGAGAGAAGAATATGCTGATCAGGAAAGCTACCGCCGGAACCCGCCCCCGCGGCAGGTCCGGAAAACGAGCCTGCGCCATGGTCCGGGCCGCGCTTCTGGTTCTCCTGCTTCTGCAGGGCTGCGCAGGCTCTGATAGATCGTCCCGCACCTTTGTCCGGGAAAACGTCGACCTGGCCTATATCACCAGGGTGGCCGTTCTCCCTTTTGCCAACAATACCCAGGACGACTTTGCCGCCCAGCGGATCAGGGATATCGCCGCCACGCAGATCCTGGCCATGGGTATCTTCGACGTGGTGGACCGGGGGATCGTGGACAGTGGCCTTCGGGAGATGGCCATTGACAAGGATACGCCCCTGGATGTGCCGGTGGTCAAGCGGCTCGGCCAGCGCCTTGGCGTACAGGCCTTTATCCTGGGGACGGTCAACAGTATCGGTGAGAATCGTCGCGGTTCCTTCACCTATCCCGAGGTCTCGCTGACTCTGGAACTCCTGGACGCCGATTCGGCCCAGGTCCTGTGGCGGTGCAGCGATACGCTCAGCGGTTACTCGCTTGCCGACAGGCTCTTTGGCCTGGCCCCCCTGGACGCCTTCCAGATCACGGTGGACCTGCTGCAGCGGATGCTGGCCACAATTCCGAAATAGCGGTCAGGGGACGATAGCGGTGAACGTACCCCCTCACGGGATGAAGAACCATCTCTTTTTCCGAGAACAGTGGTGCACCCCCTCTCCGGGGCCGCGGATTCGGAGTCTACGCTTACCTCTGCAGGCGTGCCTGACCGCAGGTAAGCGACCGCAGGGAGACTCCGATAGCCTCCCTATGCGGGCAGGCACGACCGTGCAAAGAGGTAAGCGCAGACTCCGTGCGGTTTCTGCGAGCGATTACCGGTGAACTGGTCCATTGTTTCATGAGTCGCCTGAGCCTGAGTCTCTGCTTTCTGGCCCTGCTCCTGTCAGCGGCCTCGAGCCGCGCCGCCACGGTTGCTGTTCTGCCCCTGCAGGACGTGACCGTGAGCAGGAACGGTGTCAACTATACACTGACCGGTTACGTGCGCAGGGAACTCGGGACACGGGGCTTCACCCTGGTTGCCGAGCCCAGGATCATGGAGTTTCTGGTCCGCCACCGTATCCGTTCCCTGGGCCGGCTGGGCAGTCATCTGGTCGAGGCGGCCGGACGGGAGCTGCAGGCCGATCTTCTGCTGCAGGGGACGGTCTGCCAGTTGCAGGAAAGACCGGCGCCCGCTGTCAGCCTCAGCCTGGAGTTGATCCGGACCAGTGATGCGGCCACGGTATGGGCCAACACCGATGCCCTGTCGGCCTCGGATCTGACAAGTCTGCTCGGCCTGAACGATCCGGGTAATCTCGGTGATCTCTATGCGGTCTTTTTCCCGCGTCTGCTTGCGACCATCCCCGCAGAGGTGCCGCCCGCCCCGGCAGCGGACATACTGCTTGACATCGATTCGGTCATCCTCCTGCCGCGCCACGTCAGGCCGGGCAATGAGGTCTCCTGCCGGGTGAGGATCCGGGACATGGAACAGCGGATTACGGAGCTGCCGCAGCTCGTTGCCCGGGTGGGGAAACGGGAATATCCCCTTTCTCCGGATCCTGACGGATACTACCTGGTGGCCCGCTGGCCTGCCGCCGACACCCCGGGGGAGTACACGGTGAGCCTGACCGGCCGTTGGTCCTCGGGACGGACGGAACATGCGGTCATCGGGTCCTACGTGGTGGACGACCATGCCCCGCAGGTGCAGCTCCACCTGGTGGGCAGGGAGATCGACGGCAAGGTCTTTTTCAGCGATCGGCTGATCATCATCCCCATCCTCGCTGATCCCGAGCCGGTGCGCCGTTGGGAGGTCCTGGTCGTCGATGCGGAGGACGAGGTCATTGTCCGCCAGGGTGCGGCGCAGCGACTGCCCCGGCGACTGACCTGGCGGGGCCAGACAACGCTGGGCACCCTGGCCCCGGACGGAGAATATACGGTGGTCTTCAGGGTGTGGGACCGGACCGGGCTTTCCTCCTCGGCCGCCCGCGATGTCTCTTTCCGGCGGACGCCGCCGGACATCAGTATCGACCTGGTGCAGGAGGGGCGGCGCTTGACCGTGAAACTGGCGCGTAACTCCGGTATGCCTCTGGCCTACTGGTGGATGAAGGTTTTTGCACCTGATGGTGCCCTGCTCAGGCTTGCCGAAGGCCAACAGCTTCCCGCCCACTTCAGCCTGGAGCCGGCCGGGAAACCGGACGCGGCCCCCCTGGAGAGCCTGCTGGTGGCCGCAGACATCCTGGGAAACAGGATCCGCAAGAAGATCAAGGATCTGCGCCGGATCAGCATCCAGGATGAGGCAGGGGAGATGGAACTGGAAAAGGAATGGCTGGAGGAGTTCTAGATCGTGAACCGGCTGGGTCGTCTGGGGGCGATGATCATCATTCTGCTGCTGGCCGGCTGCGGTCGCCAGGTACCGGCGCTGTACCGGTTCGCTGATCTGCCTGCCCGGGGGACCTGCAGGGTGGCGCTGCTGCCCCTGGTCGACAAGGGTGGCTATCCGCGCGGTGCCGAGATCCTCTCCCGGGTCCTGCTGTCGGAGCTGGTCACCAGCGGCCATTTCCAGGTGGTCCGGGAGGGCGATGTCCTGGAACTGTACCGGCAGCTGCTTCTCTATCCCAACCGCCAGCCGAACCAGGAGCAGCTTCGCATCATCGGCGGCCGCCTGGGGGTGGGGCTCTTTATCGGCGGCGATATCCTGGAGATGCGGGAGGTGAAATCCACTCCTGCTCCGGAGACCGGCCTGACCATGATTCTCAGGATCTATGACGGCAGCAGTGGTCGTCTGCTCTGGACCACCTATCACCGGCGGCGAGGCAGCCGCTACCAGAAGGTGCTCCATTTCGGCCGCATCAACACCATCACCGGCCTTGCCCGGCAGATGACGCGCGAGGTGGTCCGGCTCTGGCGCGATGGGGGTATGCAGCCATGCACAAGGTGATCCTGGCATCGATCCTCCTCCTGGTCCTGGTCGGGCTGGTGCCGCTACCATGCCATGGCGGGTCCGGCGGCGAAGAGACCCTGATCACCATCGACGGTACGCCGTACACCAGCGGTGACTTCCTGGTGTGGTGGGAAAACCGGCGGCAGGACGAGACGACGCCTTTTCCCGAGACCCCGGATCCCTTCGTGGACTGGCTGCTGCTGTTCCGGGAGGCGGAGCGGATGCAGCTCTACCAGGATCCGGCATACAGGAAAAAGGTGCTCACCTTTCTCAAGGCCAGGACCCTGATGCTGCTCAAGGCGGAAGAAGTTGACTCGAGGATCGTCATCAGCGAACAAGCGCTGAGAAACCGTTACCGGCGGGACTATGTACCGCGCTACCTGGTCAATATCCTCTTTTTCCGGTCCCGGGAATCGGCCGACCGGCTCCTTGCCGCTCTCGGGCCCGGCCCGGTGGACGGAGAAAAGCTTCGCCGCCTGGCCGCTGGCGGGGACGCTCCCTTCACCCTGCAGAGCGGCTGGTATCGTCCCGGCGGCATTGATCCGCAGTGGCGCCGCGTCCTCGACGGCCTCGGGCAGGGCCGGATGAGCGGGCCAGTGGCCTGGAAAAAGGGGGTGGTGGTCCTTCACTGCCAGGAGGTCCGGACCGGTGATGAGGAGGATTTTGCCGAAATCCGTGCGCAGGTGCGCCGGGTCCTGTGGAAAGAGGAGGAGCGGCGGCTGACCATAGCCCTTCTCCGGGAGCTGCGGCGGAAGTATCATGTCCGGGTGGACAGGGAACGGCTGCAGCGGCTGGACATCTCCAGGCCGGATGACGATTTTTCCGACCAGCCGCTGATCGAGACCGATGGCGGCGTGGTCACGGAAAGGCAGTTCATGCTCCAGGTACGGCGCATGCAGCGGTTCAGGCGGCGCAACGGCTTCAGGGAGGACACCAGTGACGCCTTCAGGGAGCAGATCCTCAATGCCATCATCGACCAGACCCTGACCTCCTGGGAGGCCCTGGCCCGCCACTACGAGAAAAAACCGCCTTTTGCCGCCACCTATACCTATTACTGCCGGCACCGGATGATCCGGAGCCTGGAAGAACGGATCTTTCAGGACCGGACCGGGATACAGCCGGATGATGTTCGGCGCTACTACAGGGAGCACCGGCAGGAGTTCACCCGGCCGGAGATCATCCGCATGGCCATTGTCGAGGGGAGCGAGGAGGAGATGAACGAGCTGTGGACCGAGGTCGCCATGGGGGGGGATTTCCTGGCACTGGCCCGGCAGCGCCTCGGCCATGCACCCCTGGTCCGTGATATTCCGGTGGACCATCTGCAGCCACGGGTGCGGCAGGTGGCCGCAGGGCTGACCAGGGGCGAGCTGAGCCCGGTTTTTTCGGTCAACGGCCATGTGAGCCTGCTCCTGCTGGTGGACCGGACCCCGGCCCGGCTGCAGCCCCTTGCCGAGGTCGGGGAACAGATCCGCCGCCGTCTGCGAAAGCAGCGGCGGGCAGCGGCACGGAAGGATTTCCTGGTCCGCCTGCGGGCCCGGTCCTCCATCGGTATCAACAGCGAGGCATGGCGCCGGCTGCGGGCAACCGCCGCTGACGGCCGGCGGGCAGGAGAAGAGGAGCAGACGAGCCAATGAAGAAGAGACAGGCGAAGGGGATGTGGCTGGTCCTGGGATTTGCCGCTGTGGCGGCTGCTGTTCTCGCGGCCTCCTGCGTGCCCACGGGGCAGAAGATCGAGAGGGCGCCGGCCAGGACCTGCCTGGACTGCCATCCGGAAATGGGCGAGAAGTTCCGGCAGGGCTATGTCCATGCACCGGTGAAGGAGGGACGCTGCAACAGTTGTCATCTGCCGCATGGCCTGATAGGCGGTCTCTTCCTCCGGGAAAAAGAACCGGGTCTCTGTCTTTCCTGCCACGGGGACCTGAAGGTACCGGCCACGAGCGCCTCGGTGCATCGGCCGGTTGCCGATGGTTCCTGCAGCGACTGTCATAACCCCCATAACAGTCCCTATCCTTACCAGTTGCGGGCCGAGGCGAAGGAGAGCTGCTTCGCCTGCCATGATCGGGCCGGCTTCGTGAAAAAGTATGTGCATGCGCCCCTGGAAAAGGGCTGCCGGAGCTGCCATGATCCCCATTTTTCCGGCAATCTCTCCCTGCTCACCGACGGGGCGGACACCCTTTGCCGCTCCTGCCACCAGGTGAAGCGGCCTGCGTTTGTCAGGGCGCACAGCGACTACCCGGTGCGGAGCGGCTGCCTGCAGTGCCACACGCCCCATGCCGGTGATCGGCCGGTTCTGCTGAAAAAGAATATCCATGCGCCGATCCGGCAGGGGAAATGCGATGCCTGCCACCGGGTGGAGAAGGGTGACATCAGGACCATTGCTCCGGCCGATTCCCTCTGTCTCTCCTGCCACGAGGCTCCACGTTCTGAGCAGGCAAGTTCCCATCAGCCCTGGATGGAGCAGCGCTGCACCGCCTGTCACGCCGTGCACGCCAGCGATTTCCGGGACCTGCTCGCCACCTCGCCCAGGACCATCTGCCTGGCCTGCCACAACCAGGGCAGGCCCGGATCTTCCGGCGAGACGCCTCTGCCGGTGCAGACATCCGCTGCCGGCGACAAAAGGGATACCGGGCCCACGGACAGGGAGGGCGGGCCGGTCAGGAGCGTGCACCGGCCCGTGGCCGATGGAGACTGCCTGGCCTGTCACCGGGGCCACGAAGCCGGGCAGAAGTTTCTGCTCAGACAGGATGAACAGGCCCTCTGCGCGTCCTGTCATGCCCCTGCCAGGTACGAAGCCGTGTCGGGCTCCCATCCGCCGGCCAGGGGACGGACCTGCAATACCTGTCATCGTCCCCACCAGTCCGCCAGCGTGGCCCTGCTCGTCGCGCCCCAGGAACAGCTCTGCCTCGGCTGCCACCGGCGGCAGGCCGACGAGCGGGGTCGGCTCAGCCTCCACAAGCCCTTTGCCGAGGGCGAGTGCGTGAGCTGTCATGCCCTGCACCAGCCCGCTGCCACCCCCTTTCTCAAGCAGAGCGAGCAGGGCGGTGCCCTCTGTCGTTCCTGTCATCGGGACAGCACCACCGCGGATGGCGACGTCAGGCTCCACAGGCCCGTTGCCCGCGGTCAGTGTCGCCGCTGCCATGCCGCCCATTCCGCGGACTATGCCGCCCTGGTCAGGGAGCCGCCGGGCCGGCTCTGTGTTTCCTGTCATCGGACAACGGCCCGCCGTATCTCCGCGGCCACGGTCGCTCACCAGCCGGTCCGGGACGGTGATTGCCTCGCCTGCCACGCAGCCCACGGTTCACCCCACGATGCCATGCTCAAGAAGGGCCAGCCCCTCCTTTGCCTGAGGTGTCATCGTGAGGTGGCGCGTTTCTGGCGCAAGGGCGTGGCCCACCAGCCGGCGGTCAGGGACTGCAGCCAGTGCCATGCTGCCCATGGTTCTTCGGTGCGCGGTCTGCTCGTGAGCGAAGCAGGTGTCCTCTGCGCCCGCTGCCACAGGATGGAAGGCCGGGAGTTCCTGGACAGGCACCACGGCATCAGGCCTGGCCGCGATTCCTGTGTCACCTGTCATGATGCCCATGGTGGTCCGGACAGGGGGCTGCTCTATCCCGTGGGGCATGCCCCGTTCCTGCAGGGCACCTGTACACCATGCCACAAGGGGAGGGCGAAATGATGCGTCCGGCAATGGTTCTCCTGCTCTTCCTGGCAGCCGCGGCCTGGAATCTCGCTCCGACCGCGGCCCGTGCTGATGCCGGGACCTGTTTCTCCTGCCACGACAGGTCGGCCTTCAGCGGGCCGGTGGTCCACGCGCCGGTGGAACGCGGCCGGTGCGGTCTCTGCCACAATCCCCACGTGGCGCGTTTCCAGGGGCTGCTGCGACTCCGGCAGGACCGTCTCTGCTATTCCTGTCACCGGCGGCAGAAAGAGGCGTTTGCCCGCGGTGTGGTGCACGAACCGGTTGCCAGCGGCAACTGCACCGGCTGTCACACCCCGCATGCGGGCAGTGGCAAGGGGCTGCTCAAAGAGGACCTTGCCGGAGCCTGTTTCGCCTGTCACCGGGACCTGGCCGGGAAGTACCGCTATACACACCAGCCCTACGCCAAAGGGGAGTGCGGTCGCTGCCACCGGCCGCATCGGGCTGACAATCTGCAGCTCCTGGTCGAAGAGGGGGACCGGCTCTGTCTCGGCTGCCACGATGGCGGTGATCTTGCCGCCGGACATCGGGACTTCCCGACACCACCCGGCGGCTGCCTGTCGTGCCACAACCCCCACGGCAGCGGCAGGAGTGCCCTGATCCGCGATGAGCTGCACCCGCCCTACCGGCAGGGTTGTGGCGGCTGCCACAGGCCCGGCGGTCTGACCGTGGCCCGCTGCCTGGAGTGCCACCAGGACGTGCAGCAGCAGATGATGGCCACCCACAGCCACCTCACACGCCGGAACGGCAACAGTTGCCTCAACTGCCATTCGCCCCATGCCGGTGATACCGCGGCCCTCCTCAGGGGTCCGGTACGGCTGCTCTGCGTCTCCTGTCATCTCCAGACCCTGAACGGCTATCGGCAGAGCAGCTCCAAACACCCTGATATCCAGGACTGCAGCAGTTGCCACGAGCCGCACGGTTCCAGTCATCTGGCCCTGCTCAAGGGGGACGGCATTGCGCTCTGCGTCCGGTGCCACGAGGACCAGGGCAGGTTCACCCATCCGGTGGGGCCGGGAATCCTTGACCGGCAGACCGGTCAGGTGGTCACCTGTGTCTCCTGTCACAACCCCATGGGCACGAAGTACGGTTATCAGCTGGTCCGGGACGGAAAGAAGGCCCTCTGCATCGTCTGTCACCGGGCCTACTGACACAACTGTTTGGCTCCGGTCATCATCTGCCGGCGCCGGGAGGAAGATATATGAACAGCCCCTGTCTCCGGCAATGCCTTCTTGTCCTCGCCCTGCTGCCGGTGCTCTGCGGACCGGCCCATGGCCGGAACGCCTCGGGCTGGCAGTGGAGCCTTGTCCTGAAACAGAACAAGGTCAGCGATGCCATGCAGATGCCCACCGCCCTGTACATCGACCCGGAAAAGGGGCAGTACTACGTGGTCGATTCGGGAAGAAACCGGCTCCTCTCCTTTGACCGCCGGGGAGTCTTGCTCCATATCTTCAATGCCGGCAAGGGACTGCAGACACCCTTTGACATGGTCAGGACCGGGAATGGCGGCATCTGGGTTGTAGAAAAGGGGAAAAATGCCCTGAGTTATATCGATCTCAAGGCGCGGAGTATCACGCCGGCCACCCTGAGGTACCAGGGCGCCCTGGTCTATCCGGACAGGCTGGAGGCCGCGGATTCCCTGCTCTATGTCCTTGACAAGGCCAGGGGCCGGATCATCGCCTATACGCTGGAAGGCCTCGCGGCCCGGACGGTTTTTTCCTGCCCGGACTGTGACGGTGGCTTCATTGATTTCAGGATCCATGAGCAGAGGCTATGGGCCCTGGACCGGCAGGACAGGAAGGTCTTCTGTTTCCGGCTCGACGGCAGCCTGGAGAAGGTCCTCGCCCTGGACGGGCGGCTCAATTTTCCGGTTTCCCTGGCCATCGGTCCGTCCGGCTCCATCTATATCCTCGACCGGCATGGCCGGGACATCGTTGTCTACGACCGCAACGGCAGGTTCCGTTACCGCTTCCTGGGCCGGGGGATCTCCAGGGGGCAGCTTTACTATCCGGTGGAGATCCGTTTCGATCCCTGGGGCGGGCTCTGCGTGGTGGACGAGGGCAACGCCAGGGTGGAGATCTTCCGACGGTGAGGAGGGCGCGGATCATGCGGTATACCATCACCGCTGCCATGGCGGCACTGGTCCTGTTACCGGCATTCCCGTGTCCCGGCCGGGTGACGGGTCCCTGTGTCAACTGCCATACCATGCACAACTCCCAGGACAACTTTCCGGTCACCGCCACCGGCAGCCCCATGCCCGCCCTGCTGGTGGCCGACTGCATCGGCTGCCATACCGGCCAGAATACCGGGGTCAACAGCACGCCCTATGTCCATGACACCACCCCGCCCCTCTACAGGGCCACCGGTACGGAAGCGGATTCCAACACCCTGGCCGGCGGCAGCTTCTACTGGGTCTCCAGCGCCGGTGCCCTGGACAGGACCGGCCACAACGTTTATGGCCTGGCCGCGCCCGACGCCACCCTGGCCCTGCCGCCCGGGGGCGACGGCACCTTTACCGGCCAGTTGCGCTGCGCCGGTTCCATGGGCTGCCATGGCGATTCCCGGGAACCGGACCAGGTCACGGCCCTGAAGGGAGGGCACCATGGCAAGGACAACAGTGTCTGGCAGGATGGTTCCACCATCGCCACCAGTTACCGGTTCCTCGAGTCGGTCCAGGGACTGGGTGACCCGGACTATGAATACCATCCCACCGACCTGCGCCACAACAAGTACTATGGTATCGACCGTACCGCCGAGACCGACCAGGCCACCGGCAGTATCAGTTCACTGTGCGCCCGCTGCCACAAGTATTTCCACAACGGCACCGGCAGTGTCGCCGCCGGCGCCACCTTCGGCACCGGTGTCTGGCTGCGCCACCCCACGGACTTCGATATGGCCAACGCCTCGTCCTCGGACGAATACCGGGCCTACAACGGCGGTTCCGGGACCGGCAACACCTATTCGGTGATCTCGCCGGTGGCCACCGCCGACACCTCCACCACCCTGAACACCACTATCTATACCCGGGCAGACGATGCCGTGGTCATGTGCCTCTCCTGTCACCGTGCCCATGGCACACCCTATGCCTCCATCCTGCGCTGGGATTACAAGGCCTGGCCCGGTGGCGGTTACAACGGCTGCGGCGTCTGCCATACCAGCAAGAACTGACCACTGAAAAACAACTGCAATGCAAACGATCCTCCTGCTCATCCTGGCCTGTTGCCTCCTGCCGCCGGGCTCCGCCTCCGGCGGCGGGTATATCGACTCGGCGCACGGCTCTGCCACCGACGGTGTCTTCCGGCCGGTGATCGGCAATGCGCCCCCCTCCGGGTTCGGCTATGCCAGGGGCAACTGCGCCCACTGTCACGAACAGCATGCCTCCATCGCCGGCAGTGAACCGGAACCGGTGACCGGGCCGAGCTATTTTGCCCTGTTTGCACAGAACTTTGATACCGCCCGCCAGGCAGGTCCCTTTGGCGAGGCGGACAACTTCTGCTTCTATTGCCACAACGGCGCCGGGTCGGCCCAACCGGTCACCAACAACGACTACAGCCGCACCTTTGGCTGCGCCACCGTGGACACCACCTCGATCATGGCCACCATGAACCAGGTATCCTACCATAATCTTTATGACATCTGGGACTTTGCCAACGGCCGTTTCTCCTGGTTCCGGCCCGATTCCAACCCCTGCAACGGTTGCCACAACCCGCACCTGGCCAAAAGGAACCAGGGCGCCCCCGCCGATCCCGGCCTGTCGGTCATGTCCCGCCCCACAGATCATTTCAGTCTCTGGGGCACCACCGAGACCATGGACAGTGCCTACAATACGAGGTACGAGCCCCCCTTCTGCACCGGCGGCGGTACGGACCGGGAACCTGACGCAAGCGCCACGGCCGCCGCCGGCCGGGCCGCGACCCCGGACTATGTAACCTTCTGTTCCGACTGCCACAACACCACCGACACCATCAGCAGCACCACCCTGGGCCGGAATGTCCGGCCCATCGACTGGTCCGGTTCGGGCGACAAGCACGGCCTGCGGGCCATGGACGGCGGCCTGGATATCAAGCTGCCCTTCGGGGCCGGGGGCGACTATGTCCTGTCCTGCACCGATTGCCATGAACCGCACGGCTCGGCCAATGTCATGCTGATCCGGCGGCGGATCAATGGCGGCGACCTGGAGGGCGCGATCGTCACCTACCAGACCCTCGACTGGAGCTTTGCCTGCAAGCGGTGCCACCAGGATGACCAGGACGCCATCGGCGGCACCGCCAATGCCTGGCGATACGTGCATCATTCCAGCAGTGACGCACCCTACAGCGGCTCCCTGGGCGGGCGCTGCCCTGTCTGTCATGGTCCGGGGCCGCCCGATGCCATTGACTGCGACCAGTGCCATTACCACGGCGCGCTTATCGATATCACCGAGGGCAATAATGCCGGTACCAGCAGGAGGGCGTTCTGATGGCCCCTCTCTTCCAGCGGCTGCTGCTGGCCTGTGGCCTGGTGTTCCTGTTGTGTGGCTGTGTGCCCGGAGGTGGAGCCGGCAGCGGTGGCGGAGTCGTTGCCTCCGACTCCGGCCTGCTGTCGCTGTTTCTCAATCTGAAGCAGAACCGGGGCCCTGACCTGGAGATGCGGATCGGTTCCATCGAGATCCTGGCCGGTGGCGGTACCTGGCAGCCGGTGGCCGGCCACCCGGTCACGGTCCGTTCCGGTCGCGTGGGAGACCGCCGCATTTTCCTCGCCAGGACGTCGCTTGCGCCGGGAAACTATCTCCGCCTGCGGTTGACCCTGGCGGGTGCTCTCCTGCACGAGGGGGCGGCAGAGCGTAATCTGACGCCGGTCACCAGGGTCGCCGACCTGGCCATTCCGGGTTCCCTCTTTGTCGGCCGGGGAGATTCGCGCTCCCTGTTCCTGTCCTGGGACGTGCCGGCCTCGCTGGCCAGCGGCAACAGGTTCCGTCCGGTCCTGTCCCTGGCACCGCGGCTGAAGAATCTCATTGCCGATGTCGCCTATGTGGCCTGCCCCGATATCAATACCGTCTACATGATCCGCACGGACAGGAACTGGGTTTACGATTCCCTGGGGGTTGCCGGCGCGCCCTCCTGCCTGCTGCGTGCCCCCCTGGCCGCTACCGGGAGCCTCTATGCCCTGACTCCCGGGGACATGGGCGTCAAGCGTATTGCGGCGGCGGCGAACAGGGTGGTGGAGACCTACCGGCTTTCCATGGCGGGCAGGCTCACCCACATGGCACTGGGGCCGCAGGGCCGGTGGGCCTATATCGTCGACCGCGGCCGGGGCAATATCCTTCGTCTGGATCTGCGGTCCGGCAGCGTGGATCGCCGCGTTCGTCTCGGCTACGGGCCGGTGTACGTTATCTACCTGGAAAAGATACACCTGCTTGCCGTCTCCCTGTCGTTTTCCCAGAGCGTGGTCCTGGTGGACCCGGAGACCCTGGCCACGGTCCGGACCATCTCCACCTCCGGACGTCCCGAGGGACTGGCCGTCTGGCGGGACAAGCTGCTCTATATCGCCGAGTCAGGCTCCAACACGGTACTGCAGTACGACCTGGAACTGGGCGGCGCGGGCCGGAGGATTCCGGTGGGGTTCAGCCCCCGGCGCATCCTGGCCCTGGACGATGCGATCTATGTGGCCGACTACGGCTCCGCCTCCCTGTCGATCCTGCGGCCGGGACAGTTGGGCATCGCCAGGACCCTTCCCCTGAGCGGCCGCCCGCTTGAGGTGGCTGATATCCGTGGCAGAAAGCTGATATACGTTGGTAACGAGGAGGAAGAGGCCATCTCCATCGTCGATCCCGTGGCCATGAAATCCGTCGGCCTGATCCCCCTCGGTGCCCGGCCGGCGGGAATCGCAGTCATGCAATGATTCCAATCAATTTCGGTATACAAACCATGCTGATTTTTCCTGTGACCCTTTTCCGGCGCCTCCTGCTTTTTCCGGCCCTCCTGACGACCTGCCTGCTGCCCGCCCGGGAAGCGGCGGCCTATACTATCCTGACGCCACCCGGCACCGACATCATCATCCAGGCACGGCGGCCGGTGGCCACCATGGTGATCCGGGCGACAGGTGCCGAGGTGGAGCGGCTGCAGGTGACCATGACGACGGACGGCAAAGGTCCGGGCAAGAGAATCCCGCCCTCGGGCCGCTGGCAGCGGCAAGGGGACATGATCTTCCATTATCGTCTCCCCCTGCGCCAGGGTGACAATAGCTTTGTCGTCGAGCCCGGCAGCAGGCGGCTTGCCATCCGCTACCGTCCGGTGCGGACCCTGGACAGCGTCGATTTCGAGGATCCTGCCGCCTATGTCTTTCATCGCCGCTCCGTGGTGCCGCCTGCCTGCGCCGGCTGCCACACCGGGAAGGGGTCGGTCTCGACCGGTGCGGATCGGGAGCAGTTCGCCGCGGATCCCGCCTATGCCCCGCTCTGTTTTTCCTGCCACCGCCGCCTGAGCACCCGGGAGAAATGGCTGCACGGCCCGTCGGCCAACCTCCTCTGCCTGGCCTGTCACCGGATCGGCACCAGGGGGACCCGGGTGACCATACCCTCGGCCCGGGTCAATGAGCTCTGTTTCGGCTGCCATGTGAACAAGAAAAAACTGCTGCAG